>UMGH01027283.1_pt1 | contig 10354 bp, 13 predicted proteins | sample 1965231 | NCBI WGS metagenome assembly UMGH01 (sample SAMEA4836068, study PRJEB28245) | human gut metagenome | biome: gut microbiome; material: fecal sample | place: Denmark | collected 2008 | reverse complement strand
ATAAGTTGTAAACTTTCAAAGTATTTTGCGACTATCCCTAGCTAAGCGAGAAATTCATTTTGCAGGAGATTGGAATATCACTAGAAAATCTATTAATTCCAATATTCCTATTAAAGGGAACATTGAAGAAACAACCGGAGAACTTACGTTAGCGTTTACGGAAGATTTGGGCGATGTAGTAGTAACCGTGACGGATGCGTCTGGAAAAACGGTTTATCAGGAAACGGTAACTACTGGTAATACGCCTACTTGGACGGTATTCTTAGATGAGTCTGTTCAGAACGGTTCTGTTTCTATAACGGATGGAATAAATTGGATACATGGAAATCTTACTTATTAATGAATAATATTTATTTTGATTTAGAGATATTAAAAGTAATTTTGCAGACAAAATAATTTACGAAAATGAGAACACGTTTATTTTATATTTTGGTTGTATTTCTCAATACTTCGGTAAATTTTTACCGAAAAATTATCTATTGTATGACTATTAAAAAACTGGCCTTATGAAAAGAATAAAATTAGTACTATTGTCTCTATTGATGATACAAGTAGGACTAGCTCAATCTTATGAATATGTACCATTTCCTAAATCAGATGCTACGTGGAGTGAATGGTATGAATATAGTTATCCCGATGGATATCCATATAAAGAGGCTTATGAAACTTTCTCTGTCAATGGGGAAGATACGCTGATTAATAGAAAAACTTATACGAAACTGTTTATGGACAGGCAAACACGCTATAAACTTTCCGAAGCCAGCGGAGGTAAAGAAGAGTTGAAGGATGTGGTATATGTAGGAGGATTGCGTGAGGAGAATAAAAAAATTTGGTTCTTGGGTGATACCATCATACACCATCTCAAACCTATATCAATAAATGAAGAAATTCTTTTGTATGATTTCTCATTGGAGGTGGGCGATACTGTAAGAACAAGTGGAACGATCCAATATGATAACGATAATGAAGATATGGCTATTTATATACAAAAGATAGATACCATACAAATAGGTGGTTCTTGGCGGAAGAAATTTCACTTGGCAGGGGAGCGATTATATGAAGATTGTGTTTGGATCGAAGGTATAGGATCGTTGAATGGTCTGTTTTTTTGGAAGAGGCTTTTGGATTTGACCGGTGAGAATACTACGCTGAATAAAATAGTTGGTTTTAAGTCGCAAGGAGAACTCTTGTATATGAACGATGAATACGACTCCTTTTATCCCCCGGTGGCAAACGAAAAAATTGAAATGCCAAATAATAAAATTCAGATTAGGCAGATGGGGGGAAGTTTAAAATTCAACTTTAATGATGTCCGTTTATCGCACATTCGGATATTCAATATAGCAGGTGTAATGATGGAGAATTATTCGGTTTTGAATCAAACGGAGTTGGTTTTACCGATTGCTTCTATGAAACCAGGAATTTACGTATATCAGTGTATTGGGGTAAATGGAAAAACGTATTCAGATAAATTCGTAATAAAATAACGAAAATGAGATAGTGATGAGAAATATATACAAATTATTGGGAATATGCTTGTTCGGATTCATGTTTCAAACCGTACAAGGACAGAGGGGGGCGGTACGTCAAATTGTAACATTTTCTAGTATCTCTGTAACAGAACAAACTAAGGAGGATGGTGCAATTTATAATGCCCTGCAAAGTGATTCTTTAGAGCAAACAAATGAAGTTGGATTACCTTCTTTACCTGTAAAGTTAGTTCAAGTGGCGATTCCTGCTAATTAGGAAACACAAGAGTTGGTTTTGTTTCTTCTTCATCTGATTTTTTCAAAGAGTTTATGAAAGCTCTTCCTAATAATTGTAATGTAGGTGTTGCACAAGCAATTTCGAAAAATAAATATTCTAATACAGGAGTTTATGCATATCTCAAACTGTCACACAACATCATCGGTTGCCCTGAAATCCCTATTTGGACAGCTGTACCTTCCGTTTTCTCTAATGTGTCAATAACAGAAAACGGCAATAATGTTACAATAGATTCTCATGTTAGTAATTCAACAATATGTCTGATAAGTGCTTTAGATAATGGTGAAAGTTATTATGAGGTTCGTAAAAACACATCAGCTTCCACTTTTTCCAATGTTTCTAAGCCATACCTTGTTACTATTACTAAACAGAATTATATTCCGTACATGAAGGATCCAGATAATATTTTTATACAAAATGAAACGATTGTTGCTGAAAAATATATACAAGGCATTCACATTAAAGCAGGAGAAAAAGTAACACTTTTACAAAGTGAAGGTCCGGTGATTTTAAAAGAAGGTGCAGATGTTATTTTAAATGCGTCTGAATCTGTCAATTTAGAAGGAGGATTCAAAGTAGAAAAAGGAGGAATGCTAAAGGCTTATTAATATATTATTAACTTTCTAAATCCATTAATATCATGGCTGACGAAAACAAAAAACAAGAGTATGTTTGGCCCGTGGAGCTGCGGGAAAACAAGATTACGGAACGGACGGACGATTATACCGCTTCCGTCAAGACATTCAGTGATACCAAGTCGCTGGAGTACATCGCCAAAGAGATTGTGCGCGAACGTACCGAGTATCGTGAAGACACCATCCTCAGCATCATGAAGCTGGTGGAAGAGAAGATCCGCCACATCCTCTATTCCGGCTACCCGGTCATGACCGAGAATGTGCGTTTCTCACCCACCATCACCGGCTCGTTCGACTCGCACGGCGAGGTGCTGGACGACAAAAGCATGAAGTGTGGGGTGAATGTGACCGTCAACCAAATCCTGAAGAATGGTATGGCCGGCGTGAAGCTTTACATTGACAGTGTACAGGAACTGGGCGGCGCGAAGATCGACCGCGTGAAAGACCTCACCACCGGCAAGACCGACGGAATCGTCACGCCGGGCGGCATGGTGGAAGTTACCGGTTCGAAGATCAAATGCCTCAATGCCGATGGCAGCGGCATCGGTCATTTCCGCTTGTATAATGAAAGTGAATCAGCCGAAGAAGTGAAAGTATTAGGAGTGAATGACCCGTCGAAAATCATCTTCATCTTCCCGACCGGCCTGTTGGCAGGCAATTACCGGCTGGAGATTGAGACCTATTTTGCCAGTGGAAACAGTTTATTAAAGAATCCGCGTACTCTTGTTTGCCCGGTGCCATTGAAAGTTGAATAACCACTAAGTAAGCGAAGGCGGTCTTCGCCCCATTGCGAACGATGCCTTCGCTTAGTTGCGAACGATGTCTTCGCTTAGTTGCGAACGATGCCTTCGCTTAGTTGCGAATGATGCCTTCGCTTAGTTGCGAACGATGTCTTCGCTTAATTGCGTTATCGGTTGACGCAACGTTGCGTCTCCTTATAAAAAATGCTAATTGCTTCTCTTTCTTCCAAAACTCTTATTTCTTTCTCTGCCATCAATCCTTATCCGAACCACATCGGCGACACTACGGAATATTCCATCCGGAAGCGACTAATTTTGGAAATTTATTTTTAATTTTGCCTATCCAAAAAAGAAAGCAACGTGCATTTCTTTCTAACTAAAATAAAAACTGAATGATTGAACGAATTTATATTCTTGAGACGGTTGATCCGGTCATATTTTATGGTGTGAATAACAGCAATATGCAGCTCATCAAGACGCTGTTTCCCAAACTTCGGATTGTGGCCAGAGGCAACGTGATGAAAGTAATTGGCGATGAAGAGGAATCGGAACTGTTTTTAAAGAAGATTCGTGAAATTGAAAAGTACTGCGAAGAATTCAACTCGCTGAGCGAGGAAGTCATCATCGACATTATTAAGGGAAAAGGGCCGACCGTGGTCAAACAGGAAAATCTGATTATCCACGGGATGAATGGCAAACCCATTACCGCACGGACCGAAAACCAGCAACTGCTGGTCAAGGCTTTTGAGGAAAACGACCTGGTCTTTGCGACGGGTCCTGCCGGATCGGGAAAAACCTTTGTGGCCATAGCCCTTGCCGTGAAAGCCTTGAAAAATAAGGAAGTGCGCAAGATCATCCTGAGCCGTCCGGCGGTGGAAGCGGGAGAGAAGCTGGGATTCCTGCCCGGAGAGATGAAAGACAAACTCGATCCGTACTTGCAACCGCTCTACGATGCCTTGCAAGATATGATTCCGGCTGTCAAGCTGAAGGAATATATGGAAAACAATGTCATCCAGATTGCCCCTTTGGCCTTTATGCGTGGGCGGACCCTCAATGATGCCGTCATTATCCTGGACGAAGCCCAGAACACGACCACCCATCAGATCAAGATGTTTCTGACACGTCTCGGCATGAATGCCAAGATGATCGTGACGGGCGATATGACACAGATCGATTTGCCGGCTTCGGTTACTTCCGGATTGAAGGAAGCGATGGGCGTGTTGAAGCATGTACCGGGTATCGGACGGGTAGAATTCAACAAGAAAGATATTGTAAGGCACAAGCTGGTACAGCGTATTGTGGAGGCTTACGACAAGTTTGACAAGAGTAAGCTTCGTGCCGTAAAAAAGGATACAAGTCATACAGAAAATAAAATAGATTAAGTTATGAAAACAGCTTTAGTAAAAACAGATTTTCACTTTCCGGGTCAGAAGAGTGTTTATCATGGTAAAGTGCGTGATGTGTACAGTGTAGGAGACGATTTACTGGTCATGGTAGCTACCGACCGTATTTCGGCATTCGACGTGATTCTGCCTGAAGGTATTCCGTTCAAAGGACAGATGTTAAGCCAGATTGCAGCCAAGTTCCTGGATGCAACAACGGATATTTGCCCGAACTGGAAGTTGGCTACTCCCGATCCGATGGTAACAGTCGGTGTACGTTGCGAAGGATTCCCGGTAGAAATGATTGTCCGTGGTTATTTGTGCGGAAGCGCCTGGCGTGCTTACAAGAGCGGTGTGCGTGAAATCTGCGGCGTAAAGCTTCCGGAAGGCATGCGTGAAAACCAGCGTTTCCCGGAACCGATCATTACTCCGACTACCAAAGCTGAAATCGGAGAACACGATCAGGATATCTCGAAGGAAGAAATCCTGGCCCGTGGTTTGGCTACACCGGAAGAATATGCTTTGCTGGAAAAATATACTTTGGCTTTATTCAAGAGAGGTAGTGAAATCGCTGAAAAACGCGGCTTGATCCTGGTTGATACCAAATACGAATTCGGTAAGCACAATGGTGAAATCTATCTGATGGACGAAATCCATACACCGGACTCTTCGCGTTACTTCTACCTGGAAGGATACGAAGACCGCTTTGCCAAAGGCGAACCGCAGAAGCAGCTGTCAAAAGAATTCGTTCGTGAATGGTTGATGGATAACGGATTCCAGGGTAAGGCAGGACAGACAGTTCCGGAAATGACTCCTGAAATTGTAGAAGGCATCAGCAATCGTTACATTGAGTTGTATGAACACATCACCGGCGAAACTTTCGTGAAGGAAGATACTGATAACCTGGCTCAGCGTATCGAAAAGAATGTAACTGAATATTTGAACAAACGATAAGAAAGTGACGATATGACGCAGTACGGTTCGGAAAAGATTTTACCCTACAATCAGGATGAACATAAAGGAGTACAGGTCAGACGTATGTTTGACGCGATCGCCGGAAAATATGATTTGCTGAACCATACATTGTCATTCGGTTTTGATAAAGGGTGGCGCAGAAAAGGGATTCGCTTTCTGCGCCCTTATTCACCGAAGCAGATTTTGGATATTGCGACGGGAACTGGGGATTTGGCTATTGCGATGCAGAAACAATTGCACGCAGAAACAATTATCGGTGCAGATATATCGGAAGGGATGATGGAAGTAGGACGGCAGAAAGTAAAAGAGGCCAACTTGCAGGATCATGTCTCATTCGAATACCAGGATTGCACCGCATTGACATTTGCTGATAATACATTTGATGCAGTGACGGCTGCCTTCGGCGTACGGAACTTTGAGGATATAGAAAAAGGATTGCGGGAAATGTACCGGGTAACGAAACCCGGAGGGCATCTGATGATTCTCGAACTTTCCACGCCCGAATCATTTCCGATGAAGCAGCTTTATCAGCTTTATTCGAAGGTGGTCATCCCGACGGTCGGTCGGTTTGTCTCGAAGGAAAAGGCTGCATACGATTATTTACCAGCGTCAATACAAGTGGTTCCGCAAGGTAAGGTAATGACTGATTTGTTAACCAGAGTCGGATACAAAGAGGCGAAAGCGCGTACTTTAACTTTCGGAATATGTTCGTTATACACAGGAACTAAATAATAATAGATTAGTTATGCAGAAGTATGGTTTGATAGGATATCCGTTGGGACATTCTTTTTCCTGCAACTACTTTAACCAGAAGTTTGAATCAGAGAAGATCGATGCCCAGTACCTTAATTTCGAAATCCCGACAATTAAGGACTTGAAAGAAGTATTGAAAGAGAACCCGGAACTGAACGGGTTGAATGTAACGATACCTTATAAGGAACAAGTTATACCGTATTTGGATGATCTGGACGAAGACGCCCGTCTGATTGGCGCCGTAAATGTGATCAAGTTTACGAAAGGCCTTTTGGGAAAGACCAAACTGGTGGGTTATAATTCGGATATTATTGGTTTCAAGCAGTCTATCGAGCCTCTATTGACTGAAAAGCATTCAAAGGCTTTGATCTTAGGAACCGGTGGTGCTTCCAAAGCTGTTGTTCAAGGATTGAAACAACTGGGAGTAGGTTCTACGTTTGTTTCGCGTACGAAGAAGGAATATTGTATTACGTATGAAGAGATTACTCCGGAAGTCATGGAGCAGTATAAGGTTATTGTCAATACAACTCCATTAGGTATGTTCCCGAATGTAGATGCTTGCCCGAAGATCCCGTATGAATTACTGACACCAGACCATCTGTTGTACGATTTGCTCTATAATCCGGATGAAACCTTGTTTATGCGTAAAGGAAAAGAACAAGGTGCTGTCGTCAAGAACGGATTGGAGATGTTGCTGCTCCAGGCTTTTGCTGCGTGGGAAATCTGGCAGCGTTAAGTCAGGGATTCTTTACCCAGGTGATGACGAAATCTTTCTCTACGCAGTACTGAAGAACAACGTGTTGAGTTGATTCTCTACAGGAATCGAAGGTGATCAGTGTACCTTGCTCAGCGTAAGAGAAAGGCTGAATATGTAAATGCCGGCAGAAGTCCACTTCCTGCCGGTTTATTATTTTATATAAGGTCTCTTTCGCGCACCAGCAGATAAGCAGATGTTCCGTTTCATGAGCCGGATCAATGAATAGTCCTTCTTCGGCATTGAGAAACCGGCTTCTGACTTTCCTGACGCGCTCTGACCGGTATTCGATATCAATTCCTGCCATTTGGGTGGCATCTGTCAGCATGATGGCAACGAAATCTTTGGTGTGCGAGATACTGATCTGCTTCTTTTCTGTTTCGGATAGGTAAGGTGTTCCGCTCGGATGATGATGAATAATGGCTTCGTGTCCGAGCATTTCTTTCAACAACAGACGAGTGGCCAGCCATTCTTTTTGGCGTTGTTCCGCTTTAAGACGGCTGAACTCCGGCTGATACCATATTTTATGTTGGAGAAGAGACCACATTTCTTCGGCCGTCTCTTCCATCTTCCAAATGCCAATGGGAGGTATAATTGATAAAACGGACATGTCTATTCTTTCCAATTAAAGGTTTCCATCAGGTGCATAACATCCTGAATCAGATATTGGGTAACCGGAGCGATGGAATCGGCTTTCGGTTCAAAGGCATAGTAAACAGCACCTCGGAAAAAATGATCGGTACTGTCCGTCAGATGGAATTGAATGGGAGAGATACAATCTCCTTTTAAGAGAAATAATGAACCATATACCTGTTTCTCCGGATTCTCAAAGACTTTTTCTTGAACGTCCTGGATACGCTGTTGTCTGTCGACCAGCTTATAACTGTCTTGCAGCGATTGCCCTATTTGTTTTCCTCGCAGATAACTGCAATAAATAGTGGCATGCAGTTCGGGATAGGCCAGATTGACCCATCCGTTCTTTGCTGCCAATACCGACGAATCCACTTTTGCTTCCTGTGAAATATCAAACGAATAAGGCAAAGACGGAATAGACAACGGCATATATGTAGCTTTCTTCGGCTCAATACGAAAATAGCCTCTGGGTTTGGGACTATAATCTGTACAGCCAATCCCGATTGCTAATGTGAGAAACATTCCTGCTCGGACGACTAAGCCATATTTTTTATTCCTCTTCTTTGTCATCTTCCGAGGCATTAATCACATTGAATTTTACTTTCAGGATACGACGATTATCCATTTCCAATATTTGGAAACGATAATTCTTGTATTCAATAACTTCCCGCCGACGCGGAAAGTCTCCTTTGATTTCAAGCAATAATCCCGCCAAAGTCTCCACCTCTTCAGTGATCTTTTCGAACTCGGCCGGATCCGTATCAGTAGCCCGGAAGAAATCCGTAAGCTGGATTTTTGCTTCAAAGATATAACTGCCGTCGGCCAGTCGGATGTATTGCTTTTCATCTTCATCGTACTCATCCGAAATTTCACCGACAATTTCTTCCAGAATATCTTCCATCGTTACGATACCCGAAGTACCTCCGAACTCATCCACAACGATAGCCATGTGTATTTTGTTAGTCCGGAATTCTTCCAGCAGGTCATCTATTTTTTTTGTTTCAGGCACAAAGTAAGCAGGTCTGATCAGACTTTGCCACCGGAAGGTTTCAGGTTTGTCCAGATAGGGCAGAAGATCTTTGATATACAAGATGCCTTTGATATTATCTTCTGTACCGGAATAAACCGGAATACGTGAATATCCGCACTTGATAATCGTATCAATGACTTCCTTGAAATTAGCCTTGATATCGAGATCTTCCATATCTAGTCGGGAAGTCATGATCTCATCAGCTGTCTTGTTATAGAATTTGATGATTTCAGCCAGCATCTCTTTTTCTTCCGGAATAGCTTTGGAAGTTAATTCGAGAGCTTTACTCAATTCATCTACCGAAATATCATATTTTTTTTTGGCCAATGTCTTGTTGATGGTAGAAGTAGAATGAACCAGCAATGCTGCCAGAGGCTTACAAATCTTCTGGATGTTCAGCAGGGTAGGCGCTGCTTTATGGATGAAAGGCAAAGTGTTTTGCTTTGCGTATATTTTAGGCATGATCTCCCCAAACAACAACAAGAGGAATGTCAGGACAATTGTTTCCAACACAAATCCAAGCATGGGAACATTTGAAAAGTCCAGCCATTCGTTGATACCGTATGTACATAACATGACGATGGCTACATTGACGAAATTATTGGCTATTAAGATCGTGGCCAATAGAAACTCAGAATTGTTGAGTAAATCCAGAATTACAGAATCAGCGGGATGATTCCCTTCTTTGATTCGGTTGATATCGTTAGGCTTTAAAGAAAAGAAAGCAACTTCGGAGGCTGAGATAAAACCTGAGGCAAATAAAAGTAAAACAGCCAGTGCCAAAGCGATGACAGGACCTGCTGTCAGATCCTGTACACCTACTTGGCTAAATATTTCTGATATATAATCTGAGTCCAAGGAATTTTCTTTTAGTTAGACATGATCAAAATGGCAGATCATCTGCTTCATTTGATTCTGAAAATGATGGGGAAGGCGATTGCATGGCCGTTCCAGGCTGCTGATAACCGGTATTGGGTTGTACAGGCTGAGCCATGGTGTTGCTCGTGTTTGTGGCAGTTTGTGCCATAGACGAATCAGCAGGACGAGATCCTGTACTGTAAAATTCAATACGGTCAGCATGGATTTCGGTTACATAACGTTTGATGCCATTCTGGTCATCGTAAGTTCTGGTCCGGATTTTCCCTTCCACATAAAGGCCGGATCCTTTTTTTACCCATTTTTCTACAAAAGAGACTAAATCTCTTCTGGCAACGATATTATGCCACTCTGTACGTTCAGGGATAACAGTTCCATTAGCTAAGGTATATCCTCTTTCTGAGGTGGCAAGTGGAAAACTGGCAATAGCCGAACCGCTGTCGAAGTAACGGACATCCGGATCTTTTCCCACATTTCCGATAAGAATAACTTTGTTTAAAGACATATTGTTACTTTATTTAATGAATGTACAAAGAAACACAAATTTGGTTAGTTGGACAAATCTAATGAACGAAAAACGCAACTCTTTTATAGAACGCATAGCCGAAAAGTGCTTAATGGATAAAATCCGAATATTAAAAAAAAGGATAGGATTGAAATCGATTTTAAAAGTAACGAGAATTGAATCTGATTTTCGTTGGATTCAAAAATGATTCCAGTTAATTTTATGTCCAAGGCTGTATCTTTTCTTGTAATTTGTGTATTCATTCAATAGTGTCCAAAATAATTTTTAGGTCAAAGAATATTGT
>UMGH01000339.1_pt1 | contig 10356 bp, 7 predicted proteins | sample 1965231 | NCBI WGS metagenome assembly UMGH01 (sample SAMEA4836068, study PRJEB28245) | human gut metagenome | biome: gut microbiome; material: fecal sample | place: Denmark | collected 2008 | reverse complement strand
TGAGCGCTTTTACTTTTTTTATTTCAGGCGAGCATTGACACCTCCCACGATTGAAATCGTGGGAGGTGTCAATTACAAAGTTGCAAACGAAGCCCGGGAAAGTTAATAATTTTAATCGCAGGAGGGCGTCAAATTATTCCGATGTTGTCACGGAATTTGTCTGAGGGTTAATAGTGAAAGTCTCATCTACATAGATGTCCCGAGTATTGAAATTGTTTATAACGATTGGCATCACCATTTCGGTGATAGAGGTGGGGTCTTTACCGTTGGCCTCATAAGTATCCAAATAATCGCGATAGTAGATGTCCATATAGACATTAGTATGTGCATCGATTCCCATTGTATCTGTTTCAGGGAAGCACTCAAAACCGTTTATAGAGCCTCCGCTTCTAAAGGCAAACATGATTTCTTTATCTGTTTTGTTTTCAATATAAGCTTTAGCCGTGTAACCGAGCAGACCATCGGGGTCAAATCCACAAATCATCAGAGTACAAGCGTCATTATCGACCAGTACGAGGTCCGTGGGTTGGACTTCATGCTTTGGCTCGGTTGCGTTTTCTTCCCCTTTTGGATAAATCACGAAATCGTCATCAACAAGGTCATGTCGTGGGACAGCATCATCTAATTCGTTATAAACATTGAGATAAAAACTTACCGTATTGATATCCTGCGGATTGATGTTATAGATTTTAAGCCCAGCGCTTTCCCAACGACAAACTTCCGTTTCCTCTTGACCGGGCTCAACACTCGGGAACGAAAGGCTTGCACCCACGCCATTCAATGTGCAGGAGCCAAACCAGTTGTTGAGTTTTTTATCCGATGTCTTATTCTTAAAGTAAATCTTCCAATAATAGCCATAATCATCATCGTAGCCAACGCTTTGCAAGATAATGGTGCATTCTTCATTATCAACAAGTGTCTGTGCCTGGAAATCATTATCGTATGTAATTTTGGGTTCGGGGGACGGCGTAGGTAAATCGCTGCCTGTGCCGTTCCACACCCTTTCATATGTTTTGCCGTCTTCTGTAGTATATGTCTCTCCTACTTTAATCCCGTCAGGGCTGTAATCTTGCGTGCTATTGGAAGTGCTATTTGACGAAGCACTTGACTTGGATTCACTTGAGGCTGCAGCAGAACTGTCTGCCTTGCCACAGGCAGCCAACGAGAGGACGAGCAAAGTCGAAAGTGCTAATGATACAACCTTTTTCATAGTGTTCTCCTTTTTTCTGTTTGTCAGAGCCATTATACACCAAAAGCACTTTGACTTATTTATTTTGGGAATATTTATCGCCAATTTGAGCGGATTGCACAAATAGCAAGAAGAAAATCAGTGCATATATGCTTCGACATTTTCCTTTCCCCTCTGCATTTTCCAGAACGAAACTTTTAATGCAGGCTTTCCCAAACGAAACTTTTGGGAGTTGTGATTTGAACTTGACAGCATTTGCGGCAGCTGAGATTTTGCTATTCGCCTGTTCCGATTGTCTCACCACAGATACGAAGCAGCGCATTTCGCTTTTGTGAGATACATCTCATATTCGGAAGGGCTGCGACAAAATTCTGAGGTTTCAGCGGCTCGCTTGCGACATTTTTCCAACTTTTTGGGCAGCAAAAAAGCCCTACCAGAATGGTAGAGTCTTTGCATGTTTTCTCTCGGTCATACGAGTAGGAAGCGTCACTTATCCGATATTCTTTCGCGCAAAAAAATGAACTTGCTTCGAGGTGAAGCGTAGCAAGTGCTTAGCAAGTTTTTAGCAAGTTCGTAGCAAGTATGCAACAAGCTCATGACAAGTACAATATCTACTTTTCCGTAGCAAAAAGAAAAGCCACCAAACGATTTCACTCGCTTGGCGGCTTAGCTATATTCCTATACTGTTTTATCAAAACAACTCATCCAACTTCTCGCTCAGCGTCCCATCCTTTGCATAGGGTAGCGCATTACAGATACGGAAGTTATACTGCTTTCCGTTATGCTCCTCAGAGAAACCCAGAATATAGTTGGCTGCAATGCGATAGATAATTTCGGACGGGGCCAGACCGTAGACCTGCTTTTCAAAGATGTGTTCGAGCCGCTCCTTGGGGTTCGGGAATGCGGCCTTTACGCCATCACTCCTCATATAGTTTGTTCTCAATTTCGTTTAAGCACTCAAAATATTTTTCTTTGCCACCAAAAATCTGTTTAACAGCTTTTAGAGGCGTGAGGCCAATATCCGCAAACTGGGGCTGAGCAAAAATATTTTTTACATCGCGCAAGTTGGTGAAATTGGTTTCCGCATAGGCATCCAACAGAAGCCGAATGACTTCTTTCTTTTCATCATCAAATTGCTCCAAATACTTGGCAATAGCGGCAGAGTGTGTGCGCTGATGCTTACTCATTGGCGGTTCAATATCATAGCCCATGTGGGCGATAATATCAAAATCATCCACCGTATAACCATACTGTGTCTTGTATCCTGAACTCCAATCGATTCCAAGCAACAGTTCTGATGCAAAGCGAGCCTTATCGTTTGCCAGCAGCCACGCTGCACGGAACTCTTCAAAGGTAGGATATTGCGTGATAATATTGTTCCGAATACAAGAGGAAATGTTCTGCGTCACAAGGTTTCCGTTCAAGTCCAAATACTGAACATCCTCGCCAACGATGCTGACATCTACGCCATTTACACGGGCCACTCTATGCGGAACAACTGGATGTACTGGCGGCGGGTCAACGGGCTTGATAGGCGGCTTCGGGAAATCATTACCTTCCGGAACATCGGTAACCGTAACAGGTGTACCATCAAAAGCCGGGTCATTGAATTTCAGATAATTCTTCCGGAAGTCCAAAATGGTGAAATACATTTTAGACTTTTCTTCACCATCGCACTCATAGCTTTGCTTGATACGAGTGCCGCGACCAATGATTTGCTTAAACTCTGTCATGGAGCCAATCATGCGGTCCAGAACGACAATTTCACAAGTCTCAGCATCAACGCCCGTGCTCATCAGACGGCTCGTAACGGCGATTACAGGGTACTTCTGAGAAGGGTCAATGAAGTTATCAAGTTGGGCCTTTCCGACATCGTTATCACCTGTAATTTGCATAATGTAGCGCGGGTCTTCGGCAACAAGGTCTGCGTTCTCATTTTCCAACAGCCGAACCATTTCCTGACAGTGCGGAATGTCCTCACAGAACACAATGGTCTTAGCAAACCGCATATCATTGGTCTTCATAAAATCACTGATACGCTTTGCAACCATCTGGCGGCGTTCTGCCACGACAATTTTACGGTCAAAGTCTTCCTGCCGATACAAACGGTCTTCAACAGGATTGCCGTCTACATCTTTCATTCCTTTGGGCGGGTAGTAGCCGTACTTATCAATGTTCAGTTCAACGCCGATAACTTTGTAGGGGGCAAGGAATCCGTCTTCAATACCTTGCTTTAACGAATAAGTATAAATCGGATTGCCGAAATATGCCGCATTGCATTCGTCCTCGGCCTTTTCACGCTTGGTGATGGCTTTTTCGACAGCCTTTTTCGCACGAGCAATGCCTTCGATGTCATTACTTGATACCGCAGCATTATACTCAGCGCGGGCATCCGTTTCAGCCAGAATAGCTTCTTGAATACCACCGCCTTTCGGTGTTGCTGTCATACCAATTTGCACGGCAGAAGAGAAGTAGGCCAGAATATCGTGCCAGTTAGAATCTTTAGATGCAGAGCCACGGTGACACTCATCAATGATAATAAGGTCGAAGAAATCACGAGGCAGCAGCTTATAATAATCATGGCCTGCCTCACCGTCACGACCACCTGTTTTAAGCTGCTGATACAGGCCAAGAAAGACTTCCTTGGAGGTGTTGATGTTCTTGTTATCAATCTTCTCCATTGCCTCTGCAAAAGGCTTAAAGTCTTTACGCATGGTCTGGTCAATCAGGATATTGCGGTCTGCCAGATAAAGAATCTTCTTAAATGTACGGGTTTTCCAGAAGCGATAAACGATTTGGAAACTGGTATAGGTTTTACCTGTACCAGTAGCCATAACAATCAGAATCCGCTTGGAGCCGCCCATAATCGCTTTTACAGCACGATTGATAGCAATGCGCTGATAATAGCGGGGCTTCTTTCCGGTAGAAGTCGTGTAATACGGATATGTATAAACATCGGCTTCTTCCTGCGTAAATTGCGACTCTTTCTGATAGCGCTGCCATAGTTCATCCGCCGTCGGAAAATCCTTAATTTTCATGGGCTTATTCAGACCGGAAATCATATCTTTTTCAATAAGGTCATCGCCATTGGTTGCGTAGGCAAACGGAACATCAAGAATATTTGCATATTCAACAGCCTGTGAGTATCCTTCATCCGCACTATGGTCAATCGCCTTGGCCTCAACAATAGCAAGCGGAATATTATCCCGATAAAGGAGCAAATAGTCCGCCTTTTTCGGCTTGCCACGATGAGCCATATTGTATTCATCTACGGAAATACGCCCATCCGTGAAGTAATATTCCATCAGGACCTTATCGACATCCTGCCAGCGTTCGAGGATGACAGGCGTAATGTATCTCAGCTTTGTGGTCTCTTCGTTCTTTTGCTGTTCGGGGTCGATAGTAACTGGCATGGAAAATCACCTCCGTCACAGATACTTAGAAAATGCCTGCTTGAAAGCCAGGGCATTTTTCATAAACCATTCGAACTGTTCCTGCTGCATATCGGAATCCTTGAGGTCGGTTGCTTTTTCGAGCAAAATGCGGCACGCTTTTTTCTGGTCGAGGCGCCTCCAGTCCAGTTTTTCTCCGATAACCGCCTCGATTTCATCCTTGTGCTGAGCAAGACTGTCATAGAGCGCCTTGTTATCGGTAATAGACAACTCCACCGCAATGACATTCGCTTTCGTATTGACCAGCAAAGAAATGTGTGCGTCAGAAGAGCCGATATTCAGAGAATACCAATGGTCTGAAGATGCCTTATGACGATTGAATACCGTTGCGAATGCAGTATTCTGGAAAGCATAATCGTTGAATGCAGTCCAGTAATCATACTTGAATTGCACCGCAGCACCACCCGGGCTGCCGGAAGGCCGCTTGATAATTTTCGCCCAGTCGTTGGGCTGCTCCACCACATTCAGACGTGGAGCCGGAGCCGAACCGTCAATGCTCCAGAGCTGGATTTCGATAAGGAAGAAGCCAACACCATCAACGGTATTGCTGTTCAGCCACTCGATAGCGGCCCGATGCTCCTCTCTGGCAGCTTTTACAATCCAGATGATGTACTTAGCACCTTTGCCTGCCGCATAGGTCAGGAGCTTCCCCAAGTGGTCGTGGTTGGTGTCCTCCAACTGATTCTCAATAACGGCATTGGCACCAGTCTCGGTGTCCTGTGCCAATACGTCAAGAGAGAAGCTGCCGACGGCAGATTCCTGCTCCACCAGTTCCAGAGAAAGTCCAGTGGCATCGTTGAGCAGTTCCATGTTCTCTGCCAGCCATGGGGTAAAATCGGATGCCTCATTAGGCCACACCGAACGCAGATTCATTATCTGGGTCATAGAACCCAGCTTTGTCTTAATAGCCATAGAAGACCTCCTTACGCCACGCCCTCTTCGCTCAGAGCATCACAGAGGGGCAGGAGCTTGTCCAACTTTTCAACGATGCGGTGCTGTTCGGCAATCGGTGGAAGCGGCATCAATGTATTTACAATTTTTTCTTTAGAAATATTTGGCTGAGCGCCTCCTTCGGCACTCGCTAAATACATTCTTTTATTAGCCATAAGAAAATAAAACAGGAAACGATTAAAAACACCTTTGTATGGATAACACGCACAGCACGCTTGGTTTGTTGTTGCCGCAACAGAAAGGATTCCAAGTTTCCCTATCGTCGCACCATACATGGCAATCAAAACCGAACCTACTGGATTAAGTTTAACCGATGTATGTTCTAATGCATATTCAGTAATTTTTCCTTCAATTTTAGACACATAGCCATTATTCAATTCTCCGGTTATAAGCCATGGAATTGTTCCGCCTTTGTAGTATTTAGGCTCTCCCTTTTGCGGCGTTGCACCAGCTCCCCATGTGCCTATTTCACCAAGTCGCACCCATTCCCAGTTATCAGGAATCTCAAACGGAATCTCATCCTCAGAAATCGGCTCCAACGGCTTTTGCTTCTTGATTTTCTTCTCTTTGATAAGCTGTTCTTTCTCTGCCCCAATAGAAGCCAGCAAGTCCGCAGCAGAGCCGTCCTCTGGCAACTGCTGAGTCAGCTTGCCCTGCATGGCGGACTGAAGCAAAGAAGCCTTCATGTCGCCGGGAAAAGCCTTTTTCAGCGCAACCAGCTCTTTCTCCACCGTCTCCAGCTTATCAATTTTTGCCATGAGTTCATTGACTCGGGCAACGATGCGGTGCTGTTCGGCAAGAGGAGGTAATGGAAAAAGAAATTGTTTAATAGATTGAAGTCCTACATTTGGTTGTGTGGTTTTGTTAGTATATCTGACTATTTCACTCTGGATTAAGGAACTATTCAATACATAATATACATATTTGTATGACATAAAATTGAATCCAAAGTTCTTTATTGTGCAACATGAATATGATGCCAAAAAAGGTTGGTCTGTTTCAACGATTCTAACAACACCGATGGTTCCATAGCGTGGAAATATTATATCGTTTTTTGACGGAGCACACTTTTTTGATAATTGTTCGTAATTGGCAATGCTTATATGTTTTGCTCCATCATAATCAATTTTCCCATCTTTCGTAAAATTAAGAGGAGATACATATGGAACCCCACCTGATGTGACGGTTGGGGGCATTTTGTGGTCAATGTCACCAATCATGAGTGAAATATCATTTAGTCTGCACCATTCCCAGTTGTCAGGAATGTCAAACGGAATCTCATCCTCAGAAATCGGTGCCAACGGCGTCTCTTTCTTGATTTTCTTCTCCTTAATAAGCTGTTCTTTCTCTGCCTTGATAGAAGCCAGCAAATCCGCCGCACTCCCATCCTCTGGCAACTGCTGAGTCAGCTTACCCTGAATCGCAGCCTGAAGAACGGATTGTCTGAGGTCATCACAAATGGTCATAGGCTCACACCTCCAGCAACGCTTTTATCTCTGTCAGCTTTTGGTCCATGATGCGGTCCAATTCCTCCCGGCGAGCCACAAAATTGGACATGGTTTCCTCGGGGGACAGAATCACCTTCTCCTCCGTCGGATAACCGCAGAGGTCAAGGTTGTAGTTATTGCCAGCGATTTCGTCAATCGTGTATTTCTTGGCCTTATAGGTGACAGACATCGCCTCGTCAGCCTTTTCGTCCTGAATTTCAGTACGATTATCCCACCATTCACGGACACAATCGAAATGTTCCTTCTTCATGGGCTTGGTCTTGCTGAAGTGCTTATAGCCCTCCGGCATATCCAGCCGATAGAACCAAACCTCCTGCGTGGATTCGCCTTTATCGAAGAACAAAAGGTTTGTGGCGATAGAAGTATAGGGAGCAAAGCAAGACTGAGGCAACCGGATGATGGTGTGCAGATTACATTCCTTCATCAAATACTTTTTGATGGCAACCTTTGCATTATCGTTGCCAAACAAGAATCCATCCGGCAGAACAATAACACCGCGACCACCTGCTTTAAGGCGCTTCACAGACAGGGCCACAAAAAGGTCAGCAGTTTCGGAAGAACGCAAATCAGCCGGAAAGCTCTTTATATCTTCATCCAAAGCAACGCCACCATAGGGAGGATTCAGAGCGCAGTAATCCACAAGGTCTTTTCCATGAAAATCATTGAGATTCTTTTCGGAAAGAGAATCACCATAGCGAATGTTCGGAAGTTCAATGCCATGCAGCAGCAGATTGGTGACATTCAGCTTGTAGGCCAGCGGCTTTAACTCACCACCACGAACTGCGGTTTGGAGTTTCTGCTGCATCTCAGTGTCACCGGGCTTGACCTGCTTCTGCATGTGGTCCAGAGCGGAAATCAGGAACCCACCTGTACCTGCAGCCCAGTCAGCCAGAACACCGCCAACCTGCGGGTCTACCTTTTCGATAGCAAAGTTGGTAATAGCGCGGTTGGTGTAGAATTCGCCCATCGTTCCTGCGCTCTGCAAACCACGAAGCAATCCTTCATACATATCGTTGAAGTCGTGTGCAGCACCGGAATCTTCAAGGTCAACTTCATTGAACAGATTCACGACATCACGGAGAAGATAGCCATTCTTCATATAGTTAGTGGCATCGCCCATGACATCTTTGACCAAAAGACTTCTGTCGTCAGTTTTATCGAACGGAATCTTCTGAACTTGCTTATGGCCTTTGGCAAATTTCATTTTGGCTTTGTCGGTGATTTCATTACCGTTCTCATCAATAGGCACATCAACGGTAATCGGATTTCCACCCAGAGCCGGAATCAGTTTGTTATTTACGAAGTCCAACAAGTCAGGGCCAGTCATCTGGTCTTTTACAGATGTTCCAACAGCCCAATCACGCCAACGATACCCCTTCGGAATAACAGGAACATAATTGTCATCAAGTTCTGCTTCTTCTTCCTTGTAATCGTAGACTTTCAAGAAAATGAGCCAAACAATCTGCGCCAGCCGTTGAGCATCGCCATCGACGCCGCTGTCTTTTCGCATAATATCCTGAAGTCTCTTAATCAAGCTTGCTAAACTCATGAAAATCCACTCCTTTTTTGAGGTCGGCAAACAGAGACTATCATCGCAGATGTGCCACCCCCGCGCAGCGCAGGAAGCAACCAGAACCCATCCTTACGGAGTTCTTCTCCGTATGGAAAGGGACGTCCCTTTCGCGCTGATTGTTATTTTTGCAAATGTTTCTTGCTATTTTACATGGCAGCCATTTTGCCCAGGTTGCATCTATATTATTTGGTGCTTGCTTTTTATTGCTGTGCAGCTTCCAACAAGAATCTGGCCTTTTCCTGAACTGCATGTTCCAACATCTTAAGCCGCTCATCACCGAGATTATACCGACTATGCTTTTTGAACTTGAAAGTCAGCAAATGCCGCAGCTCCTGTTTCTGTTTTGGTCCCATAACATGACAAGCGACTTCATCGAAGTTTGCATACAGAGCTGGAGACAATGTCTTTTCCTGCTCGGAGAGATTGTTCAAGTCATCATCCATAACATAACAGTACAGAGATAACCCATTATCGAAGATGGGCGCAGGCTTTAGCAATTGATTTGTGTGGTTATCTACCAGGAAGCCGAAGTTACCAAGATGTCGGTCCGTATTTCGAATCACAGCATCCAGAACCAGCATATCTGCCAAGTCATCCTTCCAGCCATGAGCATCATACCAGGCAACAATTTGGGAAATCTTGGAGGTTTCAATAAGCGTGGATGCCGGAACGAAGGAAATATCTTTGCTCGTGAACAGCTCACAGGTGGAGCAAAGCATTCCTTTCCACTTGGAAAGTCCATAAGAGATATGGTCAATTCCCATTGCCTCAGCTACCTGTGCGGCATAGAACTCAGAGTAGGGTTCTTTGCCAGTATTGGCAAAGCCGCTTGTCCCGCCCTTGTAAAGCAGAACTTTACCGTCTTTTCTACGCCATGCTTTTGGTAGCATACCATTCGTTGTGAATTCAGGAGAGGACCGGAATTTCGATGCAGGAGAACTGCCATAACCTGTAAAAGCAATTTGCGATAGCACTTGACTGAATCGATTGTCGAAAAGGTTTACCTGCGCGAAAGTCTTTGGGTCATCCGGATAAGTGACCCAATAGCAATCGGTTAGGGAGAGTCCTTTGCAGATTTGTAGGATACCGATGAAATCATTCTCGCTCAAGCCATTTTTTGATAGGAAATTCTGAGCATAAGCTCTGTTTGCAGGAATCGTCCGGTGCCGCAGCCAACGGGTCAATGATTCGTTGGTGGACTTCATACCAAGGGGTAGGTACGTCGCTTTATCTTTGTTTGTTGAGGTAATGGCAACGTCAATACCGTCAATGGTTCGTTTGGCTGTAAAATGGAGCAGGATATCATCGAATTGTTTCAGCACCAAATCCATAAAGCACCCTCCTTTCACAAATAATTTATAGGAATATTATAGCATACAGCACCGTTTCTCTCAACGCTTGTTTTATCGGCACTCATCCGCCTTTATCTGTCTCAAACTCCAAAGTAATGGTATCCACGATACAAAAAGCCTGTGACCCGTATGGGGTTCCATCACGATAAGTAGAAAACGTATCACAGGAAAGTACTCCGCCTTCCAGATACACTTCTTTGACCGGCGTATGTCCTACCACTTGCAGATATTCGCCGCCGCGATACAAACGTTTTGCATTCTGATTTGGAGACAGCTGCGGGCGATACCAGATAGGAGAATCTGTTGCCCACATTGTTTCACAACTCATTTG
>UMGH01002972.1_pt1 | contig 10418 bp, 8 predicted proteins | sample 1965231 | NCBI WGS metagenome assembly UMGH01 (sample SAMEA4836068, study PRJEB28245) | human gut metagenome | biome: gut microbiome; material: fecal sample | place: Denmark | collected 2008 | reverse complement strand
GTGATGTCGCAGATTGCTTTGAACGACGTCTGATTGTCGCGCACATATTGTTTGATCCACGTGTGCGCGGCGGCACGACCCTGCGCCTGCCAGACATCACGGTATTCGGCGCGGAGCCTGCCATTGTTCAGGAATCCGCGCAGTGCGGTGACCAGAGGGTGGCCGAAATGCGTGTCCGAAGTGAAATAGCGCATGTGGTTCCTTACGGTATGCGGTTGCTGGATGCCTTTATCAATGATAGAGCGCAACATTACGTGAAAAGCCTTCCCCAAAATGCTTGTTGGCTTGTTTGTGGCACTGTTTGGCGATTATGGCGAGTATGAGCGTTGGAATTCCAACGATTGTACTTCGGGTTTCGGCGTTCGAATGCCACAAGCAAGGCAACTAGCGAAAATGGGCCGTACCGGTTTGGTTTGTCCGGTAGATAGTGGTGAATGATTACATGACGCGGCAGGATTAAGGCTTACCAGGAGGTGCAATGGTTCGGGCGGTGATCTACACGGATTTCGACGGTGTGCTGAACGCGTTCCCCGATGACAAGGTGCTTCGGCGGGGAGGGGTCGGCCATACGCAATGGCTGAAGGAAGGTGACCCGCGTAAGGAACTGTATGATTCCGTGCGTGCGTTTCCCCTGACGGGCAACGAGCAGGTGCGTACAGGGCATGGGCGCTTCCGTGTGCACTGGTCGCGTGAACTTGCCGGCATGATGCATGACCTGGCCCTTTCCGGCACCGTCGAATTGAACTGGCTGACCACATGGCAACCGTACTGTTCGAGAGTACTTGATCCCATGCTTGGCTGGGATCCGAGAATTGAACGGACTGTTATCTGGTATGATCCGGTCACCAATGAGCGGAGATGGACCGGCAAGCTCGCGGAGATTATGTCACGTGTCCGGTTCGAACGGCGACAGCAGGAGCCGTTGCCGATTGTCTGGATTGATGACGAGGAGTGTTATCCCACGTCGAAAACGCAGATCGAGTCGCTGGAGCCTGCGGCACCGGTGCTCATGGTGAGGCCGGACGAGCGTATTGGCATAAGCCGGTGCCAGTGGCGGCTGATCTGTGACTTTCTTGATGATTCGAGTGGTTTCCCGTCTGTCAGTCTGGATGAGGAGGGCACGGTTCGCGATCATGCGGCACACGTGGGGCTGTGAGGGGATGGCGAACGTCTCCCGTGGCGAATCTTGGGATTGAGTCTCCTCGGCTTTTGCTGTACCGTTTTCTGTACATATGTTGTCGGATTGAAGAGGAGATTGCCATGGTCACGGCGGTTGCGTACATCAATTTCCGTAAGGATCTGAAATCGTATCTGCGTCGCGTGAATGATGATGCAGACATGCTTCTGGTCACCAACAAGGACCCACACGACAACGTGGTGGTGATGAGTGCCGACGATTACGAGTCGCTCATGGAAACGCTGCGCGTCTATCAGAATCCCGGATTGTTCGACAAGGTCCGCCGTGGAATGGCCCAGGTGCGTTCCGGTGGTACCGCCACGCACGATCTGGTCGGGGAGTGAGCGGTGCTGCGTTGGACCGAGGATGCGTGGGACGAGTATCTGTATTGGCAGACCCAGAGCAAGAAGACTCTCAGACGCGTCAACGTGTTGATACGTGATACGATGTGTTCCCCGTTCACGGGCCTCGGTAAGCCTGAGCCGCTCAAATGGGAATTGCAGGGCGCGTGGAGCCGGCGCATCGATTCCGCGAACCGTTTGTGTACATGGTCGATGGTGGTGACCTGTGCATCCTGTCCGTGCGCGACCACTACTGAGCATTGGGGTTGTGGACGTTTTCTTGGAGATTATCGCATTGAAAAGGACTAAATGCGCGATTGCAGTCATCACGCCGGGTCGTAGAGCTGTTCGAGAATGAGCGGGAGGCTTCGGATTTCGCTCATGATGTGTCGATGAGGACGACTACGGATAACAAAGAACGAAGCTACTGACTGAAGGGCATGTAGAACATGTAGAACATTAAAAGGTGAACTGGAAACATGTCTCTTAAGTCGGACATACTCCTAGCTCACGCCGTGATTCTCCAACCTATTTCTTGCCCCACCCGAACTTGGGCAGTTTGATCTCCGGGAGCTGTTTCAATCCGTCTGCTATTCCTTTGCCAAGCTGCTGCACTCCGTCGGCTATCCCGGCGCCTGCGTCCTGAGCACCTTTCGCAATGGCGTCGCCCGCATCCTGCGCGATGTGCGCGGCCTGGTTTCCGGCGTCCTGCATTCCCTTGGCAACGGCGGCACCGGTGCTCTGAGCGCCATTCGCTATCGCATTGCCGACGTCTTGGACGGCGTGTGCGGTCTGCTGCCTGGCATTCTGCAAGGCCTTGCCGGTGTCGTCTACGGCTTTGCCCGCGGCTTCGATCCAGGTGGGACCGTCTTCGACGTGCAGATGAATGTGCTCAAGTTGCAATGTGCTGGCGAATGCATTGAGATCGCTGGCGATACTTTCGATGTTGGCAATGGCATGAGGTGAACTGTAAGGGTTCAGTAGCACTTGTCCGCCCACGGTTTTCGCTTTCTCCTCCAGCTGCTTGCCCAATGCGTTGAGCGATTGCTCGATTTCTTCGAGGCGCTTGTTCCTGGCAAGTACGATGCCCTTCTTGTATGCTTCGAGCTGTTCAGGCTCCTCTTGGCATACGCGCGCGAGCTCGATGCAGGAGACCTGATCCTGCATCTTGACCGCGGATGCGAGCATGCCCAGCCACTGGTGGATCTCCTGACGAATCTGCTGGGTCAGCGGGCGAACCTGCTTGGGATCCTGCTCGCGTTCAGCCTTCTCGGTGAGGCTCTTGATTTTGGCGATCGCGTACGCTTGGATGGTGGCGATGTCTTGCGGGCAGCCTGACACCTTAGACCATGTGGTTGCGCTGATCGAACCGACCTGTTGGTAGATGAACATGGTCTCGTCGATCATGTGGGATATCCCGGCGAGCTTGCTGACGGTCTGATCCTTCTGATCGCGTAGCAGATCATCGAGCTTCGCATCGATTTCCTTCAGGTAATCGGTGATCTCGGAGACGGCTTGTTCCAGTGCCATCTGTGCCATGACGCCGCTGACACCGGTGAGTAAAGCGGGGTTGAGCTGTCCGGGCTGGGTAAATTTCAAATGTTTGATGATGCGCCCGTTCGGTTGCCGTACAACACCGGCTTGGAACGGTCCCTTCTTACAGTTCTTGCCGTATTTGGCGACCAGCTCAGCCGATTCCTTGGTGAGTTTTACCCATCGCCCGCTTTCGGCCATGGCGTTGCCGACTGTTTGTGCGCCTTTGCTGGCCGAGGAGACGGTCTGTATGGCTTTGGCTTTGAATGCTTTGGAATCGAAGCCTTCATCCTTGAGCCAGAGATCTATGGTACCGGCGTCGCCGAGGAAGACGATGCCTTGTTCGTCTTGGATGATGGTGACGCTTTGCGCGTCGTCTGGATTGTTGTTCCCGGTGCTGGCATCGGCATCACCGTCTCCGCCTTCGAATGGGATGAGTTCGTTGGAATCGTCGCCGATCATGGTTATTCCCTTCAAATCCACTTGGTAGCAGTATACGACCGGCAGACGTGTCGGTGCGCTTGGGAGTGGCGGGAGCAGGTATGAAAGCGGTGGGGAAGTGGTCAGTCTTCGATCTGGGCATCGCCCGAGTCAAGGGACTGGAAAATCTCGTTGAACAGGGCCTCGGTTTGTGCCTGGAGCTTTTCCAAGCGGATCTTATGCTCGCTGCCGCTTGTGGATCTGTTCATGGTGTCCATAAGACGAAGGCTTTGCAGGGTGCTTTTCCATCGTTCGACTGGTGCGTTTACGGGAAATTGGTCGGCGTATTGCTCCAGTGTCTCCTCGATGGTGTCAAGTTGCTTGGTGACTCTTGCGGATGGGCTAAGCGCGGCCGGCAGATGCATGCTCGCGGCGGCCTGCTTGAGTTTGCTGCCTACCTGTTGTTCGCTGACAAGCTGCGCCACCTTCTGCATGTTCTCCGGGTTGACCGCGATATCGACCGCCGTTTTGACGGCATAGGTCGCCGCCGATGTGACGATCCCCTTCAGAAATCCACCTTTGCGCGCCATTGGTTACCCCTTTCAATGCTGAAACTTTTCTAGGAACAGTGTAGTTCAGAGAAGGCGGAATGTTGATTTATACATGCCTATGTGGCTTGGTAGAAGGAAGAGACCCTGGATTTGAGCATTGCTAAGAGGCTTGGAAGCTGTTGCTGCTACTCGTAGCAGCAATGAGATAGAAAAGGAGGCCCACCGTATTTCAGGACGTAACGTAGCCTTGGATGGGCGCTGATATAAAAGGCTGTACATTCTTTGGTGATTGAACATGCCGCATGAGCGACAAAGTATGTAATTGAGATGTAGATGCATGAGAGTGCTGAGAGTGCGTAAAAGCGCGCGGACGCATTCTGACGAATTGCTGACTTGGAAGCAGATCCTATCTGTTGAAAGCCCGTCGCGCTCGCGAAGAAAACATGGCTCATGGTGAATGCGGGATCGTCCGCATGTTATCCATCGAACAAATAAAGGAGCAGATACCATGGGCATTAAGCACGATGCGTCTTATCGGAGTGGAGAGAACATGGCTAAGAAAACCGACGAAGAGCTTTACGATGTGGCGATAAATATGATTGGAAGCGTTGCGAAGCTTCCGGTTATCAGGGTTGATAGGGAAGCGTTTCTGCGGCAGCAATTCGCCGGCTCGGAATATCTTGACGAGATTTTGGAGCATGGCCCGCAGCATGTATATACGGTGGAGTCGTTGCGCAGGAAAGCGGATGGGGTGATCAAGAAGTCGACGAATCAGACCACTCTTGCCGCCTTTGTGGCAGGAATCCCCGGCGGCCCTGCTGCCGTTGCCGCCGGAGGTGCCGATGTGGTCCAGTACTTTGGTTTTCGCGATCAATCTGGCGCAGAAAATTGCCTATCTCTTCGGAGAGGATGATTTGTTCACCGATGAGTCGGAATTGAACGAAGGAGCAAAAGTCCGAGTCCTTGCGTATTTGGGTGTGATGCTCGGCGCGTCAGGTTCGGCGATGTTGGTAGGAAAGCTTGCCAGGGAAGTCGGCAAGAACATGGGCAAGAAGATCACGCAACAGGCTTTGACGAAAACGACCTGGTATCCACTGCTCAAGAAAATCGGTGCGATGGTCGGCAAACAGGTGGTGAAGGAGTCGGTTGGGAAGGCTGTTGCCAAGGTTGTGCCCGTTGTTGGCGGTGCTATTTCCGGGATGATAACCTATGCGACGTTCAAACCTATGGGTGGCCGATTGGCCGATGTGCTGGTACGTAATCTGAATGGTGATTTTGATGAGACTGGCATGGAACTTCGCCCGGAATTCAAGAAAGCCAATGCCTTGGAAAATGACGAAGTCACGATTCATGCGATCGAGATAGACGACTGAAAGTGGTGGGTTGGGTGGTTAGCAGATGATTTATCTGCTAACCACCCATCTTCGCTATACGCTAAGGGTTGCAAGATTATTCACCCTGCTTGAAGAATCCATTCCAGAGTTTCTGGTCTCGTTTAATTTTGATTGAATCTCCCTCATTGATTTCTTCAGTCTGCGATATGAGTTCCGGCTTCCAATTGCGTAGGGTCTTGATGATTTGTTGATTTTCTATAGTGTTTGGAAGGTTGATGCATTTGCTATTAGGGTTAATGAATTTCAGATATTCGTCTCCAAGTTTTTGGAAAATTTGCTTCATATTTCTAACAATGTCGTTTTCGGTCTGTCCCTGCGTAACTGCATATTCAAGAGCATCGGCAAACATGGCGATTGCTGACTGACGTTCAGGTTTGGCATCGAGAAGGGAACGGGTATTGTCTAATCCATCGTCATATTTAGCAAGCTCCTGAAGTGTTTCTTTGTCGATGGGCTTTCTCTCTTTGATTAGGGTAGCTGATGCATTGAGGAGATTTAGCTCATCGGATCCTTCTGTATAGGAACGGAAATTGTCCATAATAATTCCTGCGAATCTCTTTAACCGCTGATCCGTAGCACACACGATGTGACACGCCTCATTGGGGTGGAACTTTACATCACCAAGATAGTCGCCGAATTTCTGCGATTCCTTGATCCAAGCTTCCCGCACGGGCCAGGGTTGTCCCTCTAAGGATTCAAAGGATTCTGCCGTGTCGGCAACAAGGTCATTCTTGAGGAGCTGAGCATATATCTCAGGGTAATGCTCAAGGTCTTGCTGATCCAGCTCGATGGATGAGGCAGGGATAGGACTGTCGAGTTCGAGTTCTTGGAGAAGCTGTATTTTCTTATCGCTATTCAGAATGGTGGGTGGAAGATTGATTGTATCTTCAGCGAGTTTTTCTTTATCAAGTTTCTCGTCTGTATCGCCCTGTTCGAAAGAGTCATGTTTTTGGATCCACGTGGTCATTGAGGATTCATGTTCGGTGAGCGCGTCATGGGTGAAAGCCCACTGTAGGTTCGTCGGAGTGAAATGAACTGCATCGCATTCCATGAGTGCATCGGTATAATTCTCAAAACGATCATCAAAAAGGGGAAGACGGGCAGATGACGAGCACCTATTCAGCAGCGTAAGGATAAGCTTTTCTGTATCCTCTTCTTCATTGGCTTGTTGACGAATATCGTCAAGGATGTGGAGCAGGTCATCGGCGATATTCTGATTGGAAGAACAATCCAATGCATATTCATCTTTGGTCAGAAGATCAAAATATTCCTCAAGATGCCCAAGCGCATTCGCATACACTGTTCTGCTGATATGCATAATCATGTTGAGCGCAGGAAGTCTATTGCAGACGCTATATGAACCATCCTGATTATTATCTGATTGGCTTATGGTGTCCAACGCGGTTTCAAGATTACCTCTTGAAAATACGTATAGGTTCTGTTCCACGCATGGGTATCGCAATCCAAAATTTGAATCCTTATAACCCAGCTCGGAGAGGGAGTCTATTCTGACCTTTCCATCGTTGAGAATCTGGACTATAGGTTCAACGAATGCCGGAGCGATATTGGAATCCGTAAAGATTGAGATGCTTCGCCAATGGTTCTGAAGAAAATCGGCTAGGTTACCGTCTACGGTGTATTGGATTTCTCTTGATAGATGATGGAACGCCACATCAAGATGCTGGCAAAGCATGTCAGTGCCTGTTGTTCCTCGTTGAGCTAGGAAGCTAAGTAACTTCTGACTGTGGCTTGCCGTCTTGACGAGCAATGGATTGGCTCTATCGGCAAGACGATCTAGATACGCTGAAACGAATTCAGAGGTTTCGCTATCCAACGGGGATAGCATCTCGATAATTTGGTCGGTCTCTTGGCTGGTCTCCGAATCATCACAGTGCGAAAGCATATAATGCAACAAATCAATGTTCAATACTCGATGTTGGTGGAATATTGCCTTATCTTTACGCCTAATCCGACGAAGGACATCTTCGGAGTCCTTATCGTCAAGTTTGAATTGATAGTCCGGATTATTGCCGTCAATATGATGAAGAATAAAGTTCAGCGCGTTCCTAGTTATACCTTCATCTGTATATATCGTGGAATAGAGCATATAGTCCTGACCGATCCATCCATGAGAGATAAGTCGGTATAGCAGGGATGTGTTTCCGCCTAGCAGGGCGTAAAAATCCTTGCCGAGAGATGTCTGTGATTCCTTGGTTTGTGACTCTTCAAATTGGAGGATAAAGGCCCAATCGCCAGAACGTAGGTCTTCGATCGTTTTTGATAAGTCGGCGTTTTTGTTCGTAAGAATTGTCTTTTGTGTTTCTTCCCATTGGCCGATATCAAATGAAGTATTCATGACTCTTTTTAACAGGCTATAGGGGATTAGTCGGATCTCTTTGCTCCCTCTCCAAGGATTATATTCAACATAAACTTGATCTGTTTCTTCACATCCAGTCAGTTCTCTCCATGCCTGCGGTGTGGAAGCGTCTGATGCATTATTCGCATTGAGTCCTACTCTCAGTGAATCCTCGTTGTCTTCTGTTGTGTCTGCTATTAGGGCCATAAAATGGCAGAGCTTTGCTTTAAGCTCGAGTGCGCGTTTTTCAGCATTTGATTCATCTGTAAATCTGCTGATTTGATCTTCCAACTTGTGGTTTTGATCAATCAAATTAGATAGTTTCTGTTTTGCTAGCTCTCTAGCGTTATTATAAAAATAATCGAGTTTGCTCTTACCATCATGTATTTTTACTGAATCATCAAGATAACAATTTTTATATATGATGAACGCAAGAAGATGTGATTCTTCGAGACCGAGTTTAGAGGTAAATCTTCCTTCTGGGGATTGAACAAATAGATGTTCCCTATAGACAATGAACTCATTGCGAATATTAATCCAGGTGCGTTTATCGGGAACTGCATCTGCAACGAGCTCAAGAAGGTTGATCATTTGAGGGTCATTCGCATCAAGAACATCTTCCAATGTTTCCGATGCAATTTGGCATGAATTGCTTGCCGAAACAAATGGCACCACTGGAATGATGAGGTCAAAGAACTTCGCGCGAGAGAAGGAATGAGCCAGAGATTCTTTATTACTCACCTGTTCGTCAGCCGAAACATATTGATTGCTGAATATCGCATCATGAATAGCGTATACGAACTGTATAGGTGTACTGGGCTGAGAATTCTTTTCTTCTGCGGAAGGAGAGAAATGCAATCGTTGACTGATTTTCTGGATTGTCGATTCTGTGTGTCGCAGCTTTGGGTCATTATTGAGAATCTGATTTAATTCGCGTAATGAATCAAAGATTTGAGCATCTTGAAAACGATCAAGATCTTCGAAAAATACAGTTCGGATGCCTGTCTTTTCAAAGATATATATGATCTCATCAAGATACTGATCGAAATAAGAGTCCGAGTTCTCCCCAAGAGTAATGCCTGTTGTTCCGACATCTATTTTGGCTAGATGGATGCGGGTGCCGAAATAATGGAATAGCGCGAACGTTGCTATTAGTAGCAGGCCAATTATGACGATTTCAGCAAGAATTTTGGTAATGCTTGTTGGGATTGGCAGCCAAGTCAAAAGTTCTTGAATGCGATTATAAGGCCATTTATGGATATCAAGAATAAACAGTAAAAGTGTTCCGCAAGCAAGGGAGGAAAGTAGCTGCTTGCCTAGTCCGATTTCATTTATCCTATGGAAATGCGATGCCGGAATCTTTCCGGGGTCTGTTCCATATAGAAGTTGCTTAATGATCTCTTTTTGAATGAGATTGGTTATGGATGAAGGTTTGGAAGATTTTGGGGGAAGTGCCCCGGGTGCTTCTTCCGAAGCGGAATTGACCTTCCTATCGTCCTGCTTCTTAAGCTGTGCAGCCAAAGGCGCCAGTGAGATTGTTCTAGTCGTATGAGGGCGCTCTTTCTCAAGGTCTTTAACGACTTTCTCAAGAATGCTGCTTTTTCCGGAACCGTAGACACCTGATAGAGCTATGTTGTGTATCTTCGTATCCTCGCCCTGCAACGCCTTTTCAAGCCTCTTCACATAGGATGAGTGGCTCGATTCGTCATATTGGGGGTATAGAGGCTTGAGCTCTGCCGTTTTGCTCGTAGAGTCGGTCGTGTTCGTGGAGTTGTCTGTGGAGTCCGCCTTGCTCTTCTCGGTCATACTGAGTCAGTGTAGTACGGTGTAGCAGTTGTTTCCTGGTGACAATTGTTGGAAGCACTGCTCCGAGTTAAGCATGAACAACATTTACGGGGAAAATACGAATATCCGTTCAAATGCGGCGGTAAACTGGTATCCAGCCGTTTCGACGGAGACTGGAAGGGTGAGAACGGGGGATTAATGCTTAAAAGCGTTGAGCCGGCAGGGGTTCCGACATTGCCTGAAGTGGGCAGCATCGTTGAGGTACGTGGTGCGACCTGGGCCGTTACTGATGTGCGGGGGCAGGGGATCTCCCGCAGTCCTGCCGATGAGAGCCGTGGCAACCGGCAGCATGTCGTGTCTCTGCAGTCGCTTGAGGAAGACCGCATGGGTGAAGAGCTCTCGGTCATTTGGGAGTTGGAGGTAGGCCAGACCGTTCTTCCGGACCAGGGGCTTCCCGACATCATCAATGCCGATTCCTTCGATGATCCGAATCGTCTGGGTGCGTTTGTGGACGCGATGCGTTGGGGCGCGGTCACCAGCGCCGATGCGAAGAAATTTCAGGCACCGTTCCGTACGGGTGCGAATCTCGAGCCATATCAGCTCGAGCCGTTGCGCCGTGCACTTTCCGCTCCACGTACCAATCTGCTGTTGGCCGATGATGTTGGTCTGGGTAAGACCATCGAGGCCGGCATGGTGGTGGAGGAGCTGCTGCTGCGGCATCGTGCACGTACGGCGATCATCGTCTGCCCGCCCTCACTGTGCGTGAAATGGCGTGAGGAGCTGCTGGAGAAGTTCGGCTTGGATTTCGTTATCGTGAATTCCGAGACGTTGGCGGAATCCCGCCGTAAATATGGCCTGGGG
>UMGH01005344.1_pt1 | contig 10421 bp, 8 predicted proteins | sample 1965231 | NCBI WGS metagenome assembly UMGH01 (sample SAMEA4836068, study PRJEB28245) | human gut metagenome | biome: gut microbiome; material: fecal sample | place: Denmark | collected 2008 | reverse complement strand
CTACCTATTTCTGCGGAAGTTATTTTTTGAACATTACTTAACCGAGTTTTTTTGAGCATCTTTTGCGAGAAAAATGCAAAATTGTAATGTTTGTATGAAAAAATAAGTAACTTTGCACGGAATATTTATTTATCAGCAAGGGATACCTTAACCCTTTGAAAAAGATAAACGCCAATAATAAAAAACATCATACAATATGAAAGCATTTCGTATCCCCATTGGGAAACTGTGTGCAGCAGCTCTTTTGCTGTGTACAGGATTCTCATCTACTGTTCTCACCAGCTGTAAGGAGAACATAGACGATAGTGCCTTTAAAATCAGTGACAAAAAGCAGATTATGGAACTGCTTGAGGCTGACACTACCTATTCTGATATTGTAGAAATCATGAAGGAGGTGCAGTTTGGTTATACTGAACAGGCTTCACAATTAAGCAGTGTGCTTTCGGCTCGTGGCAACTACACCATGTTTGCTCCGACCAATGCAGCTATTAGATTATTCTTACAAGAGCGTGGCAAGAGCTCTATTAGCGAGTTGTCTCCCAGTGAGAAGAAGATGATTGCCTACAACTGCGTCATCGATAATGGTTCGTCAACAGCCTATGAATTGGCTGACTTTGCGGCCGATGGTACTCCCTTTGGAAACTCTACTCTCGATGACCGTCGACTCACAAGCGAACAGAAGGATGGTGAATATTACATCAATATGAATGCTAAGATTATTACATCGAACATTGAAGCCAGCAATGGTATGATTCATACGGTGGACCATGTAATCTATCCTTCTTCACAGAGTGTAGCTGAGATCATTGCCGATGCCCCTAACATGCGCATTATGGGTGCCCTTATCAAGGCTTCAGGTTGGGCAGATTCTCTTAGCACAAAAACTGTATTAGAAGATCAGTATGTGCGTGATAATGCAGCCCGTTTGGGTACTAAAGAGCACTTTGAGGCTTTAAATAGCAACTTTCCCTACATGAGCAAGCGTCGTATTCGTTACACAGCCTTTGTCGAAACCGACAGTGTGCTTCACAACGAATGGGGTATCCCCATGCCTGTAATGGGAGGTGACAACAATAGCGAAATAACCAACTTCGATGAAATCAAGGCTAAGATGCAGGAAAAATGTGCTGCAGCTTTGCAAAATTATCAAGATGCTGATAGCATTTCGAGTCCTAACAATGCCGTCAACCAATTCTTGGCTTACCACTTCATCTATGGTGGTTCACCCGTTACAGAATTAGTTTGCCACTACAACGAGTATGGCTACGATTTAGGTAAGGACTATAAGAACCCACAGACTAGCAATCTTTCAGTCAACGTGTGGGACTATTACACCACAATGGGTCAAAACCGTGGACTGATTAAGATTACGCAGGTTGCCTCAGACCACAAATTCTATGTAAACCGCATTAGTGAGTATGATAACAGCTTTAGTGGCGACTATAGAGAATTGGGTTTCCGCGAAAATAGTGTAGCTAATGGTTTGAACCTTCTTATTAGCGAACAAAATGATGTAGAGAAGGCGGATGGAACAAAATGCACGAACAATGCTTTGAATGGCTACTACTATCCCATCAATCACATTATGATCAATACCGATGAAACTCGCACGGCATTGGGTTCAGAGCGTATCCGCCTCGAAGCCATTACGATGTTGCCCGAGGCTATGTCAAACGACCTTCGCGATGCTGGTAGCCAGATGTATTTCCCCCGTGGTTACTTCAGCACAATCAGCAATGGGGGTGATGGTACGCGTATCTTCTACCTCACTTCAAAGCAATCTGGTGGTGAAAAATGGCAAGATGCACAAGGCGATGAATTCCTTGTTACAGGTCCTTACAACTTTGTTATGAAGTTGCCCCCCGTACCAAAGAGTGGTATGTACGAATTGCGTATGGGTACATCAAACAACCGTTATCGTTCGATGGTACAGGTGTACCTCGATGATAATCCCATGCCTTCAACGCCTACGGCACTTCCTATCGACCAGCGTGAAGATGCTTATTACGATTGGCCTAAGGGTATTTGGGTGAAGGATGAAACAAACAATTATGATGAAACCATCTGTCGTGAGTACGACCGTATTCTTCGTAATCAGGGTTACCTCAAAGGTCCGCAGTATTATTGCGTAAACCAAACGAAGGGTAAGACCACTATTCGTAACAATATGTCTGGTGGTGGCTACGGACAGAGTCTCCGTTACATCATTACTCGTCAGTACTTCGATCAGAACAAGACGTATTACATTCGCTTCAAGAATGCGATTGACAACATCAATACGCAGTTCTTCCTCGATTACTTCGAACTTTGTCCTAACAGCATTTACGACTCACCTGAAGGTGAAGACATTTGGTAAGGTATTAAGTATTAAGTGTTAAGTATTAAGTATTACAAACTATGTGAGAACAAAAGTAATAAGTAATACAAACTAAGTGAGAACAAAAGTAATAAGTAATACAAACTATTGCGTATGACTTAATACTTACACATAAACATAACACATCCATTTGGGTGGATATAAAATAACCAGGTATATGAAGGGAACTCGTTCCTTTATATACCTGGTTTCTGTATGGAATAAACACCAAGCTTTGCACACCTACGGCATGCGAAGTTTGGTGTTTTTGCAAAAAAAGTAGGCAGGTATGAGAGTTTGGGGATAAGTTTCTCTCATACCTGCCTACCTTATATCACATTCCTTCTTTACACTGCTTTTGGCAAGGTTTATCGCAAGCCTTTCCTTCTTTACACTGCTTTTGGCAAGGCTTGTGGCAAGCTTTTCTTTCTTTGCACTGCTTTTGGCAAGGTTTATCGCAAGCCTTTCCTTCTTTACATTGTTTTTGGCAAGGCTTGTGGCAAGACTTGTTTCTCTTACAATCTTTCATGCCTTGCTTGCAGAAGTTCTTTTTGCCTTGCTTGTAGCAATGCTTCATTCCTTGCTTGCAGTAATCTTTTTTGCCTTGCTTGCAGCAATCCTTAATGGGGACAGCTTTGTAGCCAATCTTGTCGAGGGCTTGGAGAATGTTATCAACATTGGTCTTGTCAGCATCGTATTTTACGATAACAGCTTGTTTGGTAGCACAAGTCTCAACCGATTTGATACCCTTCTCTTTTCGTAACCCCTTCTTGATAGTGGCTTCGCTGGTCTGGCTTTGCCACTGAGGGGTAGTGGTAAACTTGGCAGTCTTAACATCTTTAGCCAATGCCAATGTGACACTAAACATCACAAGGCACAAAATAGAAAGAATTTTTTTCATAATGATTGTGTATTTGTTGTTTAAAGATTCTTTGGGAGGAGAAAACCTCTGCTGCACACATTTAAATGCGTTTCAGTCCACTACGCAATGAGTTTGTTACCACACTCACACTGCTTAAAGCCATAGCAGCTCCTGCAATCATAGGACTTAGCATAAAACCGCAGATAGGGTAGAGCACACCTGCAGCAATAGGGACACTTACTATGTTGTAGAAGAAAGCCCAAAACAGATTTTGGCGAATGGTGCGTACGGTGCGAGCTGAAAGTCGGATGGCTTGAGGCAGACGCAATAAGTCGGAGGTGAGCAAAGTAAGCATGGCAGTGTCAATGGCAATGTCACTGCCACGTCCCATAGCAACACTTAAGTCAGCTACTGCCAAGGCAGCACTATCGTTAATGCCATCGCCAACCATTGCAACTTTCTTACCCTCAGCCTGCAATTGTTTCACAAAGTTTGCTTTGTCGGCTGGCAATGTTTGAGCCACATAGTGGTCAATTCCCACTTCGTTGGCTACCACAGCAGCTGTTTGTGCATTATCTCCTGTCAGCATATAAGTTTCGATTCCCAATGCTTTCAGTTCTTGAATAGCCGTAGCAGAGGTTGACTTCACCTCATCTGTCAAGGCTACTAAAGCCAACACTTGACTTTCGTTAGCCAGTGCTATGATTGTGCAAGCCTTGCGTGCATAATCATCGGCAAACTGTTGCTGCTCTGTTGTAAGAAAAATATTTTTTTCTTGCATCAATTTGCAACTACCCGCATAATACATTTGTCCATCCACGCAGCCCCCAACACCATAGCCTGGGAATGCTGTAAAGTGCGTAACCTCGCTAAGCGTTTCATTTTTTAGGAATGTGCAAACCGCCTCGGCTAAGGGATGTTCAGACTGTCGTTCGAGTGCGTGTAACACACTTCGTCCATGCGCTTCGGCAGTAGGTTCAAACCATGCAGCCTTAACTTCGGGGTGTCCCAAAGTGATGGTTCCCGTTTTGTCTAATACCACAGCGTTAATCTTCTCTGCCACTTCCAAACAAGCAGCGTCCTTAATAAGAATGCCTGCTGCAGCTCCGCGACCAATTCCCACAATGATGGCAGTAGGTGTTGCCAAACCTAATGAACAAGGACAAGCAATGACCAACACCGATACCATAGCTACCAAGCCATGCGTTAGTCCGTTCGTAGAATCCAGCAAGAGCCAAGCCAACAAGGTGATAAGCGCAATACCGATAATGGTTGGTACAAACACAGCTGCAATGCGGTCTACCAAAGCTTGCACAGGCACTTTACTGCCTTGTGCCTCTTGCACCATGTGAACAATTTGTGCCAATAAAGTGTCGGTAGCACGTTTCTCAGCACGATAGCGCAACGTACCATTTTTATTGATAGTTCCTGCCATCACTTTGCTACCCCTGTTTTTTTCCACGGGGATGGGTTCACCACTCAAACTGCTTTCGTCTACATTCGATATTCCTGCAGTAACCACTCCGTCCACAGCAATACGATCGCCAGGACGAGCTAACAACACATCACCAGGTTTCACGTCTTTAACGTGTTTCGTAATTTCTTTTCCGTTAGGAAACACACAAACCACTTGTTGGGGTTGCAACTGCATCAGTTGACGAATGCTATGGGTTGTTCGATGTTTGGCACGAGCTTCGAGCATACGTCCTAACAGAATGAAAGCAGTAATCATGCCCACACTGTCGAAGTAGAGGTGAGGTTGCATGCCGTGGGCAATGAACCATTGTGGAAAGAAAAGATTGCAAAAACTGTAAGCAAACGACACGCTGATGCTTAGTGCTACCAGGGTATCCATGTTAGATGTGCCATGCTTCAGAAGTTTCCAAGCAGGCGCATAAAACAGTCTGCCATATTTCCACAAGGAAAAAGCAGCCAAGAAACAGGATGCAACTTCTTGTCCTGCAAACCAATGAGGCACCATGCCTAACACCAATAAGGGTATAGCTACCGCCATAGCCCCCCAAGCATTCCGTTGCATTTGTTTGAGTTTAGCATCGTGTTGGAGTGGGGTAGCTTTTGGGGCTTTCTTATGTTTAGATGTTCCCTGAGTGTCTTGGTTTAATCCTTGTGCAATATTTTCTTCTGCTTTTTTTTCTGAATACGCGTTTTCCGAAAGGTTTTGAGAGGATTTTTCTGTGGAAGTGCTTTCGCAAAAATCATCAGTAGCAGAGTCATTATTTGCAAACAGGTTCCATTCGTCTTCATCAGTTTGGTCAATAACCAGTTCAAATCCCATGCGGTCAACAGCTTGTTTAAGTTGTTGTGCTGTGCATTGTGTGTCATCGAATTTCACCGTAGCTTGGTTCATGGGGAGATTAACATTCACGTATTCCACACCCATAACATTGCGTAAGGCTTTAGTAACGTGTGCCGAGCATGAGGCACAACTCATGCCCTTTACAGGATATGTTCTTTCTATAATCATCTTTTATATATATATAATATTGTGTGTCTGCAAAGTTAGTGCTCGTTAGCTTACCATCCAAAGATGCTTCACAAAGTTTTGTTTGTTTACCAAAATTCTGATTTTAATTTCTGAAATTCTGATATTTTAGAAAAATAGTCAACGAAAAAAGGCTGTAAACACCAATGTTACGATTTTTTTTATAAAAAACTGACTAAATGTTTGTTGTAAATAAAAAATGTATTACTTTTGCCCTTGAAATAACAAAACTCATAGATTCAGAAAGATTATGCAAAATCGCTCATTCTTCTTTTACGGTTTTTATTTTTACTTTGCCGAACAAGCAGAGCGGGACGTCGCATACCATCATCAAAGAGTTTGAACAATGAATTACGAAATCCCGCTTCTGCATAAGGAGCGGGATTTTTGCTACATAATACATCATAAAACATTACATGAGGAAAATCGCTATACAAGGCATCAAGGGTTCGTTCCACGACATTGCCGCACACCAATATTATAAGGACGATGAAGTAGAACTAATTTGCTGCGATACTTTTGAAGATATTTTTACCCAAATGCGTGATGACTATTCGCGTTTAGGATTGATGGCAATCGAAAACACCATAGCAGGCTCGTTGTTGCATAACTACGAATTGTTGCGCGAAAGTGGAATGACCATTATTGGCGAACATAAGTTACACATCGAACACAGCATAATGTGTTTGCCCGAGGATGATTGGGACACCATTACAGAAGTAAACTCACATCCCGTGGCACTGATGCAATGTCACGATTTTCTGAAAAAACATCCCAACATAAAGGTGGTAGAAGCAGAAGATACAGCAGGGTCTGCCGAAATGATTAGTCGCAAACATTTGCGCGGACATGCAGCCATTTGTCATGCAGGAGCAGCACCGCTCTATGGTATGAAGGTGCTCGAACAAGGCATTGAGGATAATAAGCACAACTACACACGCTTTTTGTTGATGTGCGATCCTTGGTCGGCTGATAAGTATCGCGACTTGCACCACACCAATAAAAGTAGCATCGTCTTTTCGTTGCCACACGAGGAAGGCTCACTTTCGCAAGTATTGAGCATCTTCTCGTTCTATAAAATCAACTTAACCAAAATTCAATCGTTGCCCATCATCGGACGCGAATGGGAATATCTATTTTATGTGGATGTGGTTTACGATGACTATGTGCGCTACCGTCAAAGCATAGATGCCATGCGACCGCTGTTAAGAGAACTCAAAATATTGGGAGAATACAACGCAAAATAAAAACCAGACTTATGACACAGCATATTCAACCCGCTCATCGTTTAGAAAGCGTGAGCGAATACTACTTTTCGCGTAAAGGCAAAGAGGTGGCACGTCTCAATGCCGAAGGAAAGGATATCATATCATTAGCAATCGGTTCACCCGATATGCCCCCTTCAACCGAAACTATTGAAACTTTATGTCGCGAAGCGCAAAAGCCAACAGCACATGGCTATCAGCCCACAACGGGTATTCCCGAATTGCGCGAGGCTATGGCAGGGTTTTACAAAAGATGGTTTGATGTAACATTAGATGCTAAAACTGAAATACAACCACTAATTGGTTCAAAGGAAGGCATTTTGCACACCACTTTAGCATTCGTAAATCCTGGCGAAAAAGTATTAGTGCCCAATCCTGGTTATCCCACTTATACATCACTTTCAAAACTTTTGGGCTGCACGATAGTAAACTACAACCTCACGCCCGAAAATGGTTGGCAACCTAACTTCGAGGAGTTAGAGGCAATGGACCTTACAGATGTAAAACTGATGTGGTGTAACTATCCTAACATGCCAACTGGAGCTCCTGCCCAACGTGCCACTTACGAAAAACTTGTAGACTTTGCCCGTCGTCATCACATTGTGGTAGTAAACGACAATCCCTACAGCTTTATCTTGGGCAAAGAGCATTTAAGCATTTTGCAAATTCCAGGAGCTAAAGACTGTTGCATCGAGTTCAACTCCATGAGTAAAAGTCATAACATGCCAGGTTGGCGTGTAGGTATGCTTGCCACCAATGCCACTTTTGTAAGTTGGATACTCAAGGTAAAAAGCAACATCGACTCAGGAACGTTCCGGGCTTTGCAGTTAGCTGCAGCACAAGCCTATCAAAATTCAGACGAGTGGCACCATGAGGCAAATGTTAATGTGTATGCCCACCGTCGTAAATTGGCAGGCGAGATTATGGATGCACTGCATTGCGAATACGACCCTTCGCAAGTAGGCATGTTCCTTTGGGGACGTATTCCCGACACGTATGCCGATGTTGAAGAACTTACTGAAAAAGTCTTGCACGAGGCTCGTGTGTTTATCACTCCAGGCTTTATCTTCGGTTCAAATGGCAAACGCTACATCCGCATTTCGCTATGTGCCAAAGAAGAAAAACTTGCTGAGGCTTTGCAACGCATTAAAGCAGTTCTTTGATTAACAAAACATCTTCCAAAAAGTAAAAACCTCAAGTTTCGTATTTAGTTAAGACGGGCTGAAAGCCCAAAAGCGCCTAGCCCAGGGCAAGCGAAGCGACACCCTGGGTTATGAATTGCCATAGAATTGACGCCCTGTAAGGGCAAAAGCATTTATATCGGAAAAACAAGGCTTCTGTCCTTACAGGGCGTCACTAACGAACGTGCTTTGACCCAGGGTGTCGCTTCGCTTGCCCTGGGCGCTATTGCCCTTTGCTATGCATTATCGGCTGCATCTCAACAATTCAAGCAAGCTTGATAGTATTCGGTTTGCACGATAATTCAGGGCGCACTTGCTAAATCCGAAACTTGAGTAAAAAACCAAAAACTTAAAATAATATGGAACTCAACATCACTCCGCTCAACTTGACAGAACACGACGACAAACGTCCTATCGTTATAGCAGGTCCCTGCTCTGCCGAAACCGAAGAACAGGTAATGAACACCGCCACACAACTCTCAAAAAAAGGTATTAAACTTTTCCGCGCAGGCATTTGGAAACCTCGCACAAAACCCGGAGGTTTTGAAGGTGTAGGCGAAGAGGGACTCCCTTGGTTAAACCGTGTGCAGAAAGAGCTCGGCATGAAGGTATGCACCGAAGTTGCTACACACGCACATGTTGAGGCATGCTTAAAGGCAGGTGTCGACTTGCTTTGGATTGGTGCTCGTACAGTGGCAAACCCCTTTGCTATGCAAGAGATTGCCGACACTTTGAAAGGTGTGGACATCCCCGTGTTGGTAAAGAATCCCGTTAACCCCGACTTAGAACTCTGGATTGGCGGTCTTGAACGCATCAACCAAGCAGGCATTACACGTTTAGGTGTAATTCATCGTGGCTTCTCTACTTACGAAAAGAAACTCTATCGTAACCTTCCCATGTGGCATATTCCCATTGAGTTGCGTCGTCGTTGTCCCGGTCTTCCCATCTTTGGCGATCCCAGTCACATTGGTGGTAAGCGCGAACTCATTGCACCGCTTTGTCAGCAGGCAATGGACTTAGGCTTTGAGGGCTTGATTGTTGAGAGCCACTGCAATCCTGATGCAGCTTGGAGTGATGCCAGTCAGCAAGTAACGCCTGATGTGCTCGACTTCATTCTCGACAAACTCGTTATTCGTAAAATCACCGATACCACCGAGAGCCTTACAGCATTGCGTAAGCAGATTGACGAAATCGATAATACACTCATCGAACTCTTGGCAAAACGTATGCGCATCAGTCGTGAAATTGGCGAATACAAGCGTAAGCACGACATGACAGTTGTACAAACCAGCCGTTACACTGAAATTCTTGACAAGCGCGGTGCACAAGGTGTGCTTTGTGGCATGGCTTCAGACTTTATCAAGGATGTATTCGAAAGCATTCATGAGGAAAGTGTGCGTCAGCAAATTGAGGTTATGAACCAATAATAAGTGTAGGTATTCAACACCTAAAAAAAGACATGAAGATACTTATTCTTGGTGCAGGAAAGATGGGCTCGTTTTTTGTAGACTTGCTCAGCTTCGACCACGAAACAGCCGTATATGATGTAGACCCTAAGCGTTTGCGATTTATGTATAACACGCAACGCTTCACCTCGTTTGACGAAATTGAGGCCTTTCAGCCCGAAATGGTCATCAATGCCGTAACGCTTAAATACACACTCGATGTGTTCAAGGCAGTAATTCCTCACTTGCCACACGATTGCATAATCAGTGATATAGCATCCGTAAAAACAGGTTTGCGCGAGTTTTATGCGCAATGTGGCATGCGTTACGTAAGCACTCACCCCATGTTTGGTCCCACCTTTGCCAACTTGGGTGCATTGAGCAATGAAAATGCCATTGTTATTACCGAAGGCGATTACATGGGACGTTTGTTCTTCCGCGACCTTTATAATCACTTAGGATTGCATGTGTGCGAATACACTTTCGACGAGCACGACGAAACAGTGGCATACTCCTTAAGTATTCCCTTTGTAAGCACCTTTGTTTTTGCTGCAGTGATGAAGCATCAAGACGCACCAGGCACCACCTTTAAGCGTCACATGCAAATAGCACGTGGCGTATTGGGCGAAGATGACACCTTGTTGCGCGAAATTTTGTTTAACCCACGCACCAGCGGACAGGTAAGTAAAATTCGCGAAGAATTGAAAGAACTCATTGAGATTATCGACCAAAAGGATGAAAATGCCCTCAATGCGTATCTCAAAAAAATTCGCGAAAACATAAAATAAAAAAAGAAGTGATTGTGCAAA
>UMGH01001390.1_pt1 | contig 10423 bp, 7 predicted proteins | sample 1965231 | NCBI WGS metagenome assembly UMGH01 (sample SAMEA4836068, study PRJEB28245) | human gut metagenome | biome: gut microbiome; material: fecal sample | place: Denmark | collected 2008 | reverse complement strand
CCCGCCGGTCGGCGAAGGCGAGACTCCGAGCACCGATAACCAGCTTCTCGGCCAGGTCCTTACCGCCTACGAAGGTCTGGTGAAGACCGGTAACACCACCGACTACATCAACAACGCCACCGCAGGTATGCAGGCCAGCGCCATTATCCCCGGCTTCCAGTCCCTGATTGACGGCACGATGACCCCCAAGGCATTCGTCGAATCCATTCAGGCTCAGTACGAGAAGGAGGTCAAGTAACCCTTGCACTTACCGGGCGGAGTGTTCTTCCCTTTTTCCCGCTCCGCCTGGTTCCTTCCCATCGCGCGCACGACGTTGTGTGCGATGTTCGATTCCCAGTTCACACCAAACCAGCAAAGCGTGGTGACAATCATGGATTCCCATAAGGCAGCCAAGGCGGTCAAGCCCAAGCGCAATATGTCCCTCGGTCTGGTCAGCCTGCTTTTCCTCGCTCCGGCGCTTGTGTTCTACATCGCCTTCGAGTTGTGGCCGATCATTCAGACCATCTGGTACTCGTTCTACGAGTGGAACGGTATCGATGCTAGCACCTTCATCGGTGTCGAAAACTACATCACCGTGTTCACCGACCCCGATCTGTACGGATCGATTCTGCACTCCTTCTACCTGATCATCTTCTTCTCCATCATCCCGATTGTGCTCGGCCTGATCATTGCCGTGCTCATCAAAGACATGAAGTCCAAGGTCGGTCGTTCCTTCGCACAGGTTTGCCTGTTCCTGCCGCGCGTTATCCCCGGCGCTGCAGCCGGTGTGGCCTGGACCTGGATGCTGGCCGACAAGGGCACCGCCAATCAGCTGCTGCGCGCAGTAGGCCTCGGCGACTTCGCCCACGTGTGGCTCGGCGACCAATCCACCTCCCTGAACGCGGTAGGCGTGATTGGTTTCTGGCTGCAGCTCGGCTTCTGTGTGGTGCTCTTGCTCTCGGGCATCGGCGGCATCGACCAGTCCCTGTACGAGGCAGCAAGTCTTGACGGTGCCGGCTGGTGGCGTCAGCTCTTCTCCATCACGTTGCCCGGTCTGCGCGGCCAAATCGGCGTATGCCTGACCATGACCATCATCTCCGCGCTCGCCAGCTTCGACGTGGTGTACATGTCCACTCAGGGCGGCCCCGGCACCTCCACCATGGTGCCCGGCGTGCAGGTCTACCGCTTGGCCTTCACCCAGCAGAGCGTTGGCTTGGCCTCCGCGCTCGCCGTCACCCTGATGATTCTCGTGCTGCTGGTCGTCGGACCTCTGCAGCGTCTGGTCAACGGAAAGGAGCAGTGACCATGCAGCAATCCAAAGCCGTTCGCATCACCGGCACGGCGATGCTCGCTCTGACCGTCCTCTTCTGCGTACTGCCGTTCCTGAGCATGCTCTCCGCGGCATTGCAGCCGCAAGGTTCCATGCCCGAAGGTATCCAGTTCACTGCCCACCCGCACTGGGAGAACTTCATCGACGCCTGGAACATGGCAAACATCACCCCGCTGCTGCTCAACAGCTGCATTCTGGTGATCGTGGTCGTGCCCTGCGTGGTGATCTTCTGCTCGCTCGGCGGTTATGCCTTCGCTCAGCTCAAGGTGCCGTGCAAGGGCCTGATCTACGTGCTGTTCCTCGTCGGTCTGACCATTCCGTTCGAAACCTTGGTCACTCCGCTGTACTACGAGATCAGTGGCATGGGCTTGCTGAATACCCGTCTTGCCCTGATCCTGCCGCTCATCGGCCTGAATATTCCGTTCGGTATTGTGTGGATGCGCTCCTGCTTCGAGCAGATGCCGCGTGATCTGATCGAAGCCGCATCCATCGATGGTGCAGGCCATCTGCGCACGTTCCGTTCCATTCAGCTGCCGTTGGCACTGCCAGCCATCTCCTCGCTCGGTATTCTGACCTTCCTGGCCACCTGGAACCAGTTCCTGTTGGCTGTGGTGTTGGAGAACGACCCGAACAAGCGCACGATGGCAGGTGCCCTACAGTCGTTCGTTGGCCAGTATCAGACCGACGTGGTGCTGCTCAACGCGGGCGCACTGCTCATCATGGCACCGACGATGATCCTGTTCATCTTCCTCCAGCGCTACTTCATCCGCGCCATGCTTGCCGGCTCGGTTAAGGGCTGATCCGAAGGCAAGAGGATGTAGGGTATGGCCGCCGGAACAGTGTTTCGTGCGGCCATACTGGTAAAACCATACGTACCGAGCAATCGGACAGGGGAACGATATGACTTTCACCAACAATGACTGGTGGCGCGACGCCGTCATCTACCAGATTTACCCCCGCTCATTCAGCGATGCCAATGGAGACGGCAACGGTGATCTCCAAGGCGTGATCGATCGTCTCGACTATCTGCAGGCGCTCGGGGTGGACGCGCTCTGGCTTTCTCCATTCTATCCATCGCCGCTGGCGGATGGAGGTTATGATGTTGCCGACTATTGTGATGTGGATCCCCGCCTTGGCACACTCGATCAGTTCGACGAATTAGTGGCCAAAGCGCACGAACGCGGTATCGGCATCATCGTGGACATCGTGCCGAACCACACGTCCGATCAGCACCGTTGGTTCCAAGAGGCCCTGGCTCAAGGTCCGGAATCGGAAGCGGCACAACGGTATGTGTTCCGGCAGGGCAAGGGGGAGCACGGCGAATTGCCGCCTACCAACTGGCTGAGTAACTTCGGCGGTTCCGCATGGGAGTCGTGTGGAGACGGCTGGTACTACCTGCATCTGTTCGCCAAGGAGCAGCCGGACCTCAATTGGGACAATCCCGAGGTGCGGCATGAGTTCCTGCGTGTACTCACATTCTGGTGCGATCGCGGTGTGGACGGTTTCCGCATCGATGTCTCGCACGGTCTGGCCAAAGACCTGCGTGAGCCGCTGCGCGACCGTATCGACCCGACACTGATGTCTCCACAGGCTACCGATGGCTCCGATCCGCTCTGGGACCGCGACGCCGTGCATGATATCTACCGTGAATGGCGCGACCTGTTCAATCAGTACACGCCAGCCAAGTATGCGGTCGGCGAATCGTGGTCGCCATTCACCACCCGTATTTTCCAATACGCCAAGCCTGATGAACTTGGTGCCGTATTCGACTTCTCCATGTCAAAGGCCGCCTGGAATCGCGAAGAATACCGCACCACGATTGAGCGCACGCATCGCTATGCTCTCGCTGCCGAAACCGCCCCCACCTGGGTGCTCGGCAACCACGATGTGCCACGTATCGCCTCGCGTCTCGGACTGCCGAGCGGTGCAAACATCGAGCAGTGGGTGACGTCCAACGGCACGAATCCGCCGATTGACCCCGCGCTCGCCGCTCGTCGTGCCCGTGCAGCAGCGCTGGTGATGCTCGGCCTGCCAGGTACCGCCTTTGTGTATCAGGGTGAAGAGCTTGGTTTGCCGGAGGACTTTGATTTGACCGAAGATGAAATTCAGGATCCCAATTGGGAACGTTCCGGTCATTATTTCAAGGGGCGCGACGGTTGCCGCGTACCGCTGCCGTGGCAGTCAGACGGCCCGGCGTTCGGCTTCAATGCCACCGGTGCTTCGTGGCTGCCCCAGCCGGCATGGTTTGCGCAGTATGCCACTAATCGTCAGATTGGTGACGGGGCTTCCGTCCTGCACCTGTATTGTGCTGCTGTCGCATTGCGCAAACAGTGGGTGGCCAACGGCACGGACTTCCAGTTCTCGTGGCTTACCAACGAAGAGTGTCCGGCGCCGCTGCTTGGTTGGCGCTTGCCGTCCGGCATGGTTGTGATGGCGAACTTCTCTGACAGTCAACCAGTCGCCTTGCCGCAGCCGATGACCGTGCTACTTGTGTCTGACGCGACTGTGCAGGCGAACACTCAGGTCGAGAGCGTTCCTCCAGCTGCTACCGTCTGGGCCTTGCCAGCATAATCTCATTGAAGAACACCAAGGAGTTACGCCAATGATTGCCGAAACCTGTCCAATAACCGTTCGCACGGTAACGGCCCATCTTGATACCGGTCGTGCCGTCTATGGCGAACAGGCTTCGGCAATCTGTGAACTGCCGGTAGAAGCCGTCACAATCGTTCCCGAATCATGCGAAGATGAGTGCACGTCCAGTGCGGGTATCCAGGGTGATGCTCAGGTGCGACTCTGGCGTATTGATGTGAACGCGCATGCACCCCAGCCCAAGGACCGCGCCGCTGCCTTTCAGGAACAACAAGCGTTTGAGCCCCACCATGCGATTGACGTGTCGCTCACCATGGCCGGCGTCGACAGCGGCAACGATGACACCATGCTGGCGCTATACCAGCACAAGGAGTGGTGGATGCGCCCGACCTGGGTGCGTACACCATCTGAACTGCCTGAACGCACGCAGTTATTGTTACGCCGCAACAACGATGCCGAAGATGCCGAGTGGCTAGTGTTGGTCGCTATCTGCGGCACGGATATTCGGGCTGATTTCAGTGGGCAGCCCGCAACAGAATCTGATGACACGGCTTTGCGGCTCGTGCTGTCTTCCAACCGGGTTGGTCGCACGACTCTATGTGACACTGCCGCATATATCGCTTGCGCATCCGACCCGTATATGGCCATTCGAGCTGCCACACAAACGGCAGCACGCCAGCTGGGTATTCGCACCCGTAAGGAGCGTCCATTCCCGGATGCGCTCACCGGGTTGGGATGGTGTACTTGGGATTCATTGGGGCGAGATGTCAACGAGCAGGCTATCGTCAACAAGATGGAGGAGTTCCAAGCCAAGCATGTGCCCATTTCCTGGGTGCTTATCGATGACGGTTGGTCCAACACGGATCGCACAAAGGAAACCCTGATCGACTTTGGCGCGGATCGCCAACGTTTCCCCCACGGGCTTGCCCACACCATTGCGCTGCTCAAAACGCACTATGGCGTGCGCAGCGTAGGCGTGTGGCAGGCGTTCCAAGGCTATTGGAATGGTTTGGACGAATCGGGTGTAGCCGCGGCCAGCTGCCCGACCGCAATAACCACCACGGCGAATGGTTGCCTGATTCCTGGAAGTCGTGCTGAACAACCCGCACAGTTCTGGGATGCCTGGGACGGCGAACTCGCCGAAGCCGGCGTCGATTTCGTCAAAGTGGATTCGCAAAGTTCCACGTCAGTAATGGTTCGTGGCACCGAAAGTTACGGTGAAGCCACCTGGGGACGCCATCAGGCGCTTGATGAAGTGACCTCACGACGATTCGGCGGCGCATTGATTAACTGCATGGGCATGGCACCGGAGGATTATTGGCATCGTCCTTCATCGCCAATCACCCGTAGTAGCGACGACTATCTACCGCACAATCCTGATTCGCTGGGCGAACACCTTATCCAGAACGCATACTGTGCACTGCTGATGGGGGAGCTGTACCACTGTGATTGGGACATGTTCTGGACGGAGCATCCCCATGCGCGAGTCCATGCCGTGCTCCGATTGCTTAGCGGCGGACCAGTGTATTGTTCCGATGCCTGCGGTCACACTGATGCGGCTGTCTTGCGTGATTTACTTGCCGAAGATGGTACATTACCGCGTCCTGATGAGCCGGCCCGACCAGTCATTGCGTCACTGCTCAATGACCCCGAACATACGGACTATGCGCTCGGTGTCACAGCAAGATTCGGCGCAGAACAGGTCATCGCTTTCGTCGGATTGCGCCGGCAGCCACAAATCGGCATTATTACGGCTAGCGGTCGCTCTTGCCGCATCATCGATGACCATGGTGCGACGATTGATATGAATCCGGGAGAAACCCATACTTGCGAGATCGAGTACGGCCGACTGCGTGTTTTCCGGGTGCAATCATGAAAGCGCATATGCCGATTGAAATTTATTTTCCGGCACACCAACGCAGTTCTCCAATGGGAATGTAATTCGCCAATTTTTAGACTGTGAGCAACGAGCAATATAGATATCAATAAGGAGCCAATGATGACTACTTTCAACCGCGCAATAATCCCCGACGCCATCCGCACCAACGGCGCCACCCCCAATCCGTGGTGGTCCAACGCGGTGGTCTATCAGATTTACCCGCGCTCTTTCCAAGACACGAACGGCGATGGATTCGGCGATCTTAAGGGCATCACGTCGCGTCTTGATTACTTAGCTGATCTTGGCGTGGATGTGCTGTGGCTATCCCCGGTCTATAAGTCTCCGCAAGACGACAACGGCTATGACATTTCCGACTATCAGGACATTGATCCTCTGTTCGGCACGCTCGACGATATGGACGAGCTGCTGGCCGAGGCCCACAAGCGTGGGCTCAAGATCGTGATGGATCTTGTTGTCAATCACACTTCCGATGAACACGCCTGGTTTGAAGCATCCAAGAACAAAGACGACGAACACGCCGACTGGTATTGGTGGCGTCCGGCTCGTCTCGGCACCACGCCCGGCGAGCCCGGCGCCGAGCCCAATCAGTGGGGCTCCTACTTTGGCGGCTCCGCATGGGAATACTGCCCCGAGCGTGGCGAATACTTCCTGCATCAGTTCTCGAAGAAGCAGCCGGACCTCAACTGGGAGAACCCTGCCGTGCGCCGCGCTGTGTACGACATGATGAACTGGTGGCTTGACCGAGGCGTCGACGGCTTCCGCATGGACGTCATCACCCTGATCTCCAAGCGCACCGATTCGAACGGCAAGCTGCCGGGCGAGTACGGCTCGGAGCTTGAGGATCTTCCTGTGGGCGAGGAGGGCTATTCCAACCCGAATCCGTTCTGTGCGGACGGCCCCCGTCAGGATGAATTCCTGGCTGAAATGCGACGTGAGGTATTCGAGGGGCGTGAAGGCTTCCTGACTGTGGGCGAGGCGCCAGGCGTCACGGCTCAGCGTAACGAGCACATCACTGATCCGGGCAACGGTGAATTGGACATGCTCTTCCTGTTCGAGCATGTTGATTTTGATTGCGAAGGTACCAAGTGGAAGCCGCTGCCGCTTGACCTGCCGAAATTCAAGAGCATTATGGCCGGTTACCAGACTGCCGTGCAGAACGCAGGATGGGCCAGCTTGTTCACCGGCAATCATGATCAGCCGCGCGTGGTCTCCCGCTGGGGCGACGACTCCGCGGAGGAATCCCGCGTCCGTTCGGCCAAGGCACTTGGCCTGATGCTGCACATGCACCGCGGCACCCCGTACATCTATCAGGGTGAGGAACTGGGCATGACCGACGCCCACTTCACGCGTCTCGACCAGTACCGTGACCTTGAATCCTTGAATGCCTACCGGCAGAGGGTCGAGGAGGCCAAGGTGCAGTCGTCTGAGTCAATGATGGCCGGTCTGGCCGCGCGCAGCCGTGACAACGCGCGTACTCCGATGCAATGGGACGGTTCCGGCTACGCCGGTTTCACCGCTCCGGACGCCGCCACTGAGCCATGGATTTCCGTGAATCCGAATCATGCCGAGATCAACGCCGCCGGTGAATTCGATGATCCGGATTCGGTGTACTCCTTCTACAAGCAACTCGTTGCGCTGCGTCACAACAGCCCGGTCGTGGCCGCCGGCGACTGGCGACTGATTGACGCCGCTGATCCGCACGTCTATGCCTTTACCCGTGAGCTCGACGCTGAGAAGTTGTTGGTCGTAGTCAATATGTCCAGTCGAACCGTTGACCTGCCACGTGAGGCTGCCGAACTAACCGCCGTCGGAATCGCCGAGCCGAATGTGGTGATCAGCACGTATGACGCTCCGCACACCGTGGCCTCCCTTGCCAACCGCGAGCTCGACCCGTGGGAGGCAGCCGTCATCCAGTTGTAGTGCATTGAGTGCCTTTCTCCGCTCAAAGAGGTACTTCGGGGCTATCCCGAAATGCTATCTGTCTTGAGAGAGGTACCGTAACGTCGAAACCCCAGGTATAAGCATTGAAAATCAAGGCTTATACCCGGGGTTTTTGCTTCTCGGTACCCCTATGAAAACAGATAGCTGTCTGCAAAAGGCCGAATGTACCTCTGTGAAGCGAGATAGCTGGTGTCTCTCGGCATTGTGGTGCTTACAATGGAAAGCTATGGAACAAAAGGATGTTTTGAAGGCGCTGCAACGTGATCATGCAGCCGAACTGAAGCTGGCCGCCGAACGACTCAAAGGCACTGCCCGCCACACGGAGATCATTCCTTCTCCGGTGCTGAGCGAGATGACCGGCCATGAGATTCTCCTGAAGCCGGAAAACCTGCAGGTCACCGGATCCTTCAAGATCCGCGGTGCCTATAACAAGATTGCTTCGCTCACCGAAGAGCAGATCGCTCACGGCATCGTCACCGCGTCTGCCGGCAACCATGCCCAGGGTGTGGCCTATGCGGCCCGCGAGCGTGGAGCCAAGGCCACCATCTGCATGCCGCAGATCACCCCGCCGCTGAAGGTCGATGCCACCAAGGCCTACGGTGCCGACGTGGTGCTGTACGGCGATGTGTTCGATGAATCCGCCGCCCACGCTGCTGAGCTCGCCGACAAGGAAGGCATGATTTACGTGCCGCCATTCGACGATTACGAAGTCATCTGCGGCCAAGGCACCATCGGTCTGGAGATCCTTGAAGACGTGCCGAACGTCACTGACGTGGTCGTGCCGCTCGGTGGTGGTGGCCTGGGTGCCGGCGTGGCGCTCGCCATCAAGACATTCAAGCCTGAAGTGCGCGTAATCGGTGCGATTCCGGAGGGCTCACCGGCCTGGAAGGACTCGCTGGCCGCGGGTCGTGTGTCTCCGGCTGACCATGTGGTTACCTCCGCCGAAGGTGTTGCGGTCAAGCACCCCGGCGACCTGCCCTTCGCTCTGATTAACGAGTTCCTGGACGATCTGGTCACCGTCACCGAGCGCGACATCAACGAAATGATTCTGCTCATGCTCGAGAAGCATAAGCTGGTGGTCGAGGCGGCCGGCGCCGTTTCGCTGGCTGCGCTGGAACACCTGAACCTGCGTTCGCGCAAGTTCGCCGCCGCCACCGGCCCGCACGTGGTGGTTCCGATTATGTCCGGCGGCAATATCGACACCGTGACCATGGGTGCGGTGATTCAGAAAGGTATGATCGCCCGCGGCCGCATCATGAACTTCGAGGTCGAGCTGCCGGATACTCCGGGCCAGCTCGTCAAGGTGGCCACCCTGCTTGCCGAGCAGCGCGCCAACGTCATTCAGCTTGATCACGACCAGTTCAAGGCATCCGGCCACTACACCAACGCGGTGTCTCTCGGCGTCACGGTCGAGACCAACGGCCCCGAGCACATCGACCGCATCCTCGCGGCACTCAGGGAAGCCGGATTCCAGCCCAAGCGCATCTACTGATTCCAATACCGCTGGCGGGAGGCCGCGCAGAAGTGTGCTCCAATACCTCCCGCTAGCGGGAGGTGGCGCGAAAGCGCCGGTGGATGGTTAACCAACAATCATCAGTTGCTTAACCACCCACCGGCGCTTTCGTTATGCTGAGGACTACTTGTTCTCCGCAATCGTCTCGTCCACCAACTTCGGCAGCGCGACGGCGATATCCTCATGAATCAAGCGGCTCGCAAGATGGTCATATTGCGTGTGACCCATATTCATGATGGTGATGGGCACGCCCGCCTGCGCGGCCACCGGCACAATGCTCGCTGCCGGGTACACCTCAAGGGTCGATCCGATTACCCATAGTTCGTCGGCTTTGGTGGCCAAGCCGTACGACTTCTCCATCGCTCCGTCCGGCAGTGCCTCACCGAAATACACCACATCAGTTTTGATAATGCCATTGCATGGCATATCGCCGCGATACTTCAGTTTGCGATGGCAATGTGGATCGGGTTCTTCATCCAAACGGGCCATGATGTCCGCCGTGGCATATTCCTGATGGCACTTCATGCAATGCGAGGTGCCGATGGTGCCGTGCAGGTTCACGATGACGCTGTCGCTGTTGCCGGCCTTCTCATGCAGCGCATCGAAGTTCTGCGTGGCCAGCAGCGTCAGCATGCCGGCTTGTTCCAGCTTGACCAGCGCCTTATGCGCGGTGCCGGGCTGTGCGTTCCATACTGGTGATTCCTTCTGCCAGCGCCAGGAGTACTCACGGTCTTCTTTGTTACGCAGAAACAGATCGATGTCGTAAACGCTCATTTGGTCAGGATGCTTGGTCCACACACCGTCTGGACCGCGGAAATCAGGGATGCCAGCGGACGTGGAAATGCCCGCCCCGGTTAATACAGCAATCTTCTTGGTCATAACTACAGGTATACCCGCGATTCATGAACGAAATCCGATGACGGAGCGCTGTCATGCGCCGATTGTGCGCCGGCAGTGTGGTTGCCGAGAGATGAACGCAGGGCCGACAAGCTGAAAACTCTCGCGACACGCCAGCCGAATAGTGGATTTGATGCTTTTCAGAAACATTTGAGGGGTTAACCTAGCCTCATCAGAGCAAAGTGGGCTCTGTGCGACACGCCGAGGGAACCGCGCTGTTATGCCGATTCCTTGGGTTTTTGTGCGCCTTGATTTGCGTGAATCCGGACATGCG
>UMGH01070673.1_pt1 | contig 10442 bp, 8 predicted proteins | sample 1965231 | NCBI WGS metagenome assembly UMGH01 (sample SAMEA4836068, study PRJEB28245) | human gut metagenome | biome: gut microbiome; material: fecal sample | place: Denmark | collected 2008 | reverse complement strand
GCTTTTCCCATCATACCAACCGGGAATATCCGCTGACCCGAGATTTGCCGAGTCGCGACGGCAGAAGGCGAAGCCAACCTACGACAACCTCATTACAAGTGAGCTGCACTACCCCACTGGCTATTGAAGCATTTGGGAGTTTAATGGGGATCGAACCCACATACATGTATATAAATATCCACGTACGCATACTTAATTATCAGAAATAGAACTATTAGACAGTTTTTTCTTGCCAAGAAGACTATACCTATAATATATCATAAGATGCAGGAACCGAACCATTCAGTTTTTGTTCCATATCATCTTTATCAAGTATAAAGCCACGACAAGTCTTCGCCCTTGAAGTGTCTAACTTTTCATATAGAGGTATCTGTAAATGCTTATAAAGACGACAAATTTTGCCTGATCCATTATAACTATCGACATAATTCCGACAAACGCAACAGTTGCGAATACCAAACTTCTGAAATCCTATGTACTTTGCGTAATCATAAATTCCCAAAGATACAGATGTATGAAAGCGCATCTCAAAAAGCGAGTGAGAGGTGGATTTTGCAAAACTTTTGCAATCACCTTCATCTTTATAACAGCGAGTTTTCCCTGATGGGTACAAGACATACCTAACAAACTCTATGTCGCTACTTATAGCATTGTTATTATAATCCGCTTTCTTGAAACCATAAAACTCTATTTTTGACGGTTTATATTCTGTGTATTCATTTAATGGTTTCTGTTCGACGAACCCATTTTTTACTATATTTAAAATATCATTCTCATCTTCAATGAGAATTTCGATAATTTTATTGCCACTATGTAACTTATCATCATCACTTGCATGAGTAACACAAAATTCTATGTATATTGGTTCTCTCTCAGGATGCGTAGATGAATAAATTTTGAGGTCAGAACGCCTTCTAATTTTGTCATAACATATCTCTTGTTCACAAGAGTCATAAAATTTCTTCAAATCAAATGACTTCTGTTGAATAGTCCGACATTTCTCATATCGTACATATACGCATTTTTCAGAATGGGTACAATAAGATCTATATTCAAAGCTCATCCAAAACTCGTCATTATTCAAAAAAGCATTACGAACTTTTTCTTTCGCAAAAAGATGTAACATCGACTCATACGCAAAATCACATTCTGTCCCTGACTGATGAGCAAAATGGTGTATTCGTTTTTGTCCTTGGTTCTTAGCCATCAACGGCTCCTTACATGCAGGACAAAAGCATCCACACTCATTGCCTGTACGAACATCATCTACATTGACAAGCAATCCATCTGAATCCACTGCATATATTAGCATGTGGGACTCATGCTTTTTATTCATCTTATTCATTATAGCTATTTTTTTAATTTGGTGCAAGGCGAATGCAATCAAACATGTTTGAATTGCTGAGCCGCAGCCAATGTTCTCAAAGAAAAAAAAGACACATGCGAGAGGGTCAAAGCAACTATCAGAATTTTAGAATTTTAAAATCAGATTTTTTAGAACCACCCTAAAGCGCTCACACCGAGCGCTTTTCTTTTTTGCGGTCACTCTCGATACCAATCAATTGTGACTTCTTTTCAAGAACAATAGTTGTTCATAATAAATGTCAAGCCAATGCTCAATGTACTCCTCACATAGGATACACAAAGAACATTGGCTTTTATCATTTTCTATCAAGCTTGCTTAATGCCTCATAACAACGATTTTCAAAATCGGTAAGCCTAATTACTGGTTTTCTAAAACCGCATGAGGTAACCACTTCAAAAGAAGTTCCTTCGGGGAGCAAGCTCTAACAGGAATTTCACTTTGACTTGTTACAATACTCATACACCGTCAGTCCTTTTACTGTCAACAGATATTTCTGACGAGGGTGACGGGGAGAGTTTGGATAAAGCAAACGTACATATCCCTCACTAATAGCCGGCTTCAGATAAAGGTTTTGAAAATTGTCTCTTCCCTTTAATTCTAAAGCATCCATCATACTCTTCACTGACAACTTCTGAGTTCCTATTACAAAGACCAGTCGCTTGATGTTAGCATTATCCGTATGCAACTTATCCTGTACTTGTCCTGTACTTATACTCTTCTTGCTGATTGCTTGTTCCACCTGCAAGATTCTGCTACACTTTCCATTCTCTGTTGCATGGATGTGAAGGTAATGGTTACGCAACTATTCTTTCATGTGTTTCTTGGTTTACAAAGGTAAAAATTATCTTGGATAATCAAGAAAGATAACAGAAATAATTATCCATGTTATTGCGTTTTACATCAACCATCCAACAAAACTGTCAGATAATTAAGGTAGTCAATATCTATTGCCATATTCTATTGTTTTGTTTATAAGGGTTATTGAAGCATTTGTATAAAGAATGTAGTATTACTTTGTCGTCCAGCAATAGGCTGGACGACAAAGTAATATATATAATGAAATCGTCTAAACTTTTCTAACGATGATTATATTTAAACTTTTATCTCTTCTTAATTCAATCTAATCATCAACATTTCATGCGCTTGCCTCATCCCTAACAGGATTAGATTAGTGCGTAAAACATTGATAAAGTAAGATGCAAAACATCCAAGATATGGCGATTTTCCATCAAAACCTATCATTCTTTAATACTTTTCCACAACTTATCAATGTATTTTTTTACCTTTGTATATAAGATTGGCTACATAAGTTATCTGTTAGAAAGTATCAATTATAATAATGCGTAAGAAAAATAGTCCATATACAGCAGCATTAACAGGTGGGGGTTTTCTTTTCGAAGAAACACTCACCCTGTTGCCTTTACTTCAAGCTGAGAATAGTGAAGAACTACTCCAGCAACATTCATGAAAACAAAAAACGTATAACGATTTGTCAAAGCTAAGTAAAAATGCATTCGCCATAATGGCAATGTGTGAGAATACAAAAGAGCCTTTCGGCATCACTTTTGATCCTCGTGAAGGCTGTTACGCTTTCGCTTGGGCCTTTAAAATTAAAAAGGAACAAGCAAAGAGAGAAGGTTACGACCATACCCATGTTCGAGGTGCCGTTATTTTAGATGAAAACTTCAATGGTTGCCCTTATTGTGGATCAAAAAATTTCTATATTTGCAGTAGATGCGGTAAAGTCGTTTGCTATCATGGACAAGAAGTTGTTACATGTCCTAACTGTGGTAGTTCTAACACACTGCAAGCTGCTAAAAATGTAGATTTATCTGGTGGTGGTTTCTAACACCTACTTAATAAAAGACGAATGATATGATAGAATTAAAAATAGGCGAAAGCGTTAGTTTAACTAATGGTACACAAGCTAAGATTGTAAAAGAACTTGGTCGTGGAGGACAAGGAATTGTTTACCTTGTTGAAGTTAATGGGCAGAATATGGCCTTGAAATGGTATTTCAACAATATGGGAGACTGGTTCTACCGCAATTTGGAAGAGAATGTAACTAAGGGAGCTCCATCCGAGGCGTTCCTATGGCCTGAATTCTTAACAACGAAACAAAAAGGTACCTATGGTTATATTATGAAACTTCGTCCACAAGGCTATTATGAATTCGGGCAATACCTTCTTGCTCGTGCAAAATTCAAAAGCTTTGAAGCGATGGTCAATGCTGCGATGAAGATTTGTGAGGGATTTAAAGCCCTACACCTTTCAGGATTGAGCTATCAGGATTTGAATGATGGTAACTTCTTTATTCACCCTGACACAGGTGATGTGCTTATCTGCGACAACGACAATGTCGCGCCAGAAGGCGTAAGTTCAGGTATTCTCGGCAAAGCCAGATATATGGCTCCTGAAGTGGTTACTGGTAAAGCAATGCCTAGCAAACAAACCGACAGATATTCTCTTTCAGTAGTTCTGTTCTTGTTGTTTTATGCGAATCATCCACTTGAAGGTGCTCGCGTGCTGGCTTGTCCATGTATGACAGAAAAGTACGAAAAACTTTTCTATGGAAGCGAACCTATCTTTATATATGATAAGGTCAACGCCAACAACAGACCTGTTCGTGGTGTACATAATAATGTCTTACGTCGTTGGAATGCTTTTCCCGCAATATTGAGAGATACATTCACTCAGGAATTCAGTTTGGAATGTCTTAGCGATCCCAACAAACGAAAACTTGAAAGACAATGGCAGAATGTTATCCAGCAATTACGAGATATGCTCGTTGTTTGTTCGGAATGTAAAGACGAAACGTTTGTAGCAGATGCTAATACACCCAAGTGCATGTGTTGTGGTAAATCGTTCCATATAGCTGGTACCTTACAGATTAACGACCGTAAGGTGCTTTTAACACCAAACACGAAAGTTTACGTGGATATGGACAATAAACCAGATATTCAAGTAATAAATGTGCCTGGAGACCGTTATCCTATACAGTTGAGAAATATTACAACCAATAATTGGGTTGTAGAAACTCCTTCTGGAAAGATAAGGTCGGTTGAACCCAACATGTCTATGCCAGTAAAAACAGGACTGAAAGTCAATTTGACTGGTGCCATAAAAGGTGTGATTATTTAACAGATTATTGTATAACATTTTAATATTTACAACTATGGGACTTTTAGATAATGAAAGCATTCCAAGAAGAAAAATGATTCTTTTCTTTGTAATCGATACCTCAGGTAGTATGGTAGGTTCAAAGATTGGTAGTGTTAATGATGCTATTGAAAACGTTTTGCCAATGATTGGTGAAATCTCTGATGAGAATCCTGATGCGGAAATCAATGTAGCAGCATTGGAGTTCTCTACTGGAACTCGTTGGCTTTATGACGAGCCTAAAGAAGCGAAAGATTTTATTTGGCAAAAAGTTGAAGCTGATGGCTTAACCTCCCTCGGTGAGGCTTGTGAGGAGTTAAATAAAAAGCTTTCGCGTTCAGGTGGTTTCATGCCAACTTCAAGTGGAAGTGGCTACTTTGCTCCCGCAATTATTCTGCTTTCAGATGGTGGTCCAACTGATAATTTCGAAGGAGGCTTGAAAGTTCTTCAAGGCAACAGTTGGTACAAGAGTGCCATTAAAATTGCTATTGCCATTGGTGATGATGCAGACAAGGATGTATTAAAGCAGTTCACAGGTTCTTCTGAAGCTGTTATTACAGTTCACAACATTGATGCATTAAAGAAGATGATACGCATCATTGCTATCACCTCATCACAAATTGGAAGCAAGAGCACCTCTGCAACAGACGCAACCAAGCAGGAGCAAGTTATTGATAAGGTTAACGAAGCTGCAGCTGATGTTGCTGGTGCAGAAACCGCAGTGACTCCAGCACCTGCTAGTACCGACAACTATGATGAATGGGATTAAATTCAAATATAATATCATGAATAGATGAACCGTATTTATTCTTACTGTAGGGGAGAGAGCCATATTCTCTCAGGAAAACCTTGTCAGGACTATGCCTTTGCGGAAAGTTCTGACAAGCTCTCCATGGCAATCGTCTCTGATGGTCATGGAGGAGAACGCTATTTCAGAAGCGACCATGGCTCTCATCTCCTTGTTGATATCACAAAAGAATCTGTCCGTTCATTTGTAGAGACTATTGCAGAACAAAAAGAATGCATCTTTAAGGAACAACCATTTACTCAATATATAAAAGAGACTTCTACTTACAAACAAGTAAATTCTAAAGCTCATAAGATGTTGATGTGGTTATTTTCATCAATAATCAGTCAATGGAATGTGGCTATAGCTAAACATGCTATTGAGAATGACTTGACAGAATGGGAATTATCTCATGTGGAAGAAAAATATAGAGAAGAGTTTTTGAAAAAGCGTAGTGATCCTGAAGCGACATTCGAAAAAACATACGGATGTACGCTGATGGCATACGTTCAAACTCCAAGCTATTGGTTCGCCTTTCAGATTGGGGATGGGAAACTTGTCAAAATGAGTATAATAAACGATAAGCTACATTGTGACCAACCTATTCCCTGGGATAGCAGATGCTTCTTGAACAAAACTACCTCAATATGTGACTCAAATGCTATAGAAGAGTTTAGATATTGCTATCAAGGAGATGGCTTCTACCCTACTGCAATGTTCTTAGGGTCGGATGGATTAGATGATTCGTATGGTGATGGAGAACTGCTTTATAACTTCTATGCAAATCTTTTCAAACAGATAGCTAAATCTGGTAATGAAGAAGCTTGCAATGTGCTAAAACGTTCTCTTCCGAAAATCAGTAAAATTGCTAGCAAAGATGATATCTCTGTTGCTTGTATATATGATGATTCTAACTTAGAACATGATTTCTATGCAATGTGTCGTTACCAGCGTGACTTATTTAATAAGGAACGCGAAAAACTTTCAAATGAAAGCTCTATACTTAAACAAAAAATAGAAAGCTATGGTTCTGAATCAACACTTGATGAAAGTGCTAGAATAAATCTATTATATGCACAAAAGGATCAAGAAAGAGTGGACCAGAAATTGAAGAAAGTATATAAGAAACTCAAAGAATTAAAAGAGGAAGAGGATCGTTTCCATAAAAATCTTCATCCACAAAAAATAACCAAGCAGGATAAATGCGACAAAACAAAAACATTGTCGGACATTCTGAAAAAAAAGTAATAGACTATGGGGACTTGTAAGTATTGCGGTAAAGACGCTGGATGGTTCTCGCATTCACATAAAGAATGTAAAGAAAAGCATAATCAAGGTGTGAATGACTTTGCTGCTGTGGTTAGTGCGTATTTTACGATGCGCACAACAGCAGTTGGGGTTCAGCAGTCCAAACAACGTCTAAAGGTAACATCCTACCTTTCTGATGATGATGTATGTAATATAGCAAATGCAGAAATCAGACGCTATACTGCAAGTATTCATCGTCCATACGCTCCTTCTTCAATGAAATTGATGGATGAGTTTTTGATAGCTATAGGTATAAGTTATGGTAAAGTGAACAAGAATGGCGCAGTGAGTGAGTTTACAAAAAAACTCATGCGAGGTTTTATGGTTGAGTATTTTACAGGACATTTGACGTTGCCTATTGCTCATCAACGATGTGAGAAAGTGTTAGGAAAATTCCCAATGATACAATCAGACATTGAGGATGCTTATCTCTATGTACTTAATAAGGCTGCTACAAATTTTACAAAAAATGGTTCCATTTCAAGTTCCAATCAGCAAAAGATTGATGACTATGTTAACTATCTGCAGTTGCCTATCAACAACCTTCCAACTCAATATCAGAACAGCGAATTAAGCAAGTTAGGTCAGATGAGTATTTTACAAAAACTCCAAAACGGCATATTACCTTCGAACAATATGCCTGCTCCGATTATGTTAGGCAAAGGAGAAGAAATATTATGGACCTATAATGGTGTTTCAATGTATCAGGAGAAAACCGTAAAAGAATATGGTGGACGAAGAAGCGGCTGGTCATTCCGAGTAGCAAAAGGAGTTACCTATCATACGGGGGGCACTAAGATTAAACCCATAGAACATACGTTTATGGATTGCAAAGGTATAGGTACACTTTATATCACCAATAAAAACCTCATCTTTCAAAGCACGACATCTGCACAAAAGGTGCCTTATTCTAAAATGATAGGTGTTACACCCTATAGCGATGGTGTTGAAGTTCACAGAGATGGAGCCAACATGAAACGTCTTACCTTTCAAGGCTTTGACAGTTGGTTCCTGATGAACGTAATTTCTCAAATTGCAAATATGTAAGTAATTTTTTACATATTACTAAGCACAATAAAATATGACAACATTATACGATGCCATAAAGAAGGCGATTCAATTATTTGGCCATGAAATTCTAACAGAAAGGAAGATTGTGAACATTCTGTCAGATTATGGTGCATTTGCAACTTTGCCAACCACCAAAACTGTATTGAAAAATATGGTGGAAGGTGGATATTGTCAAAAAATATGTGACCTTGGAAAAAAAAGGAGTCTGTTTCTATGGACAAGTTCTCATTCATTACACAAACCCAAAGGGGATGATTGGAAAATTAGATTAGCTTCGTTAGCAACCCATATTTCCCAACAAGAAGGACTTGACAAGAGGGTTGTGACTTATGTTATAGACTGCATCATATATGGCTTAGAATGGATGGAAGAAACACCATCATTAACCAAAGGTGATTCGAATAGCCAAATTGTAGCCAACTATAATGTTTCACCCCAAATGGGACAGCAAGTAACTACTGGCATTAACACAAACCCCTCGAATGGTATAACCTATCAACAAATTAAGGACATACAATTTGTTGTTATGAATATTAAGCCTTTTCATGCAGAGGTGTTTATTGATGGCATACAGCAGTATGTCTCTAATGGGGTTATGGCTACTGAGTTGGCAATCGGAACGCATAATTATGAAATAAAAGCTACATCCTATAAGTCGCAAAAGGGGACTTTTACCCTTTCAGCCAATAGCAAGACGGTATTGAATATTCAACTTGAACTCGAAGAACAAAATATAGCTTTGTCTATTGTGGCAGATGACAAAGACGCAGATATTTTGATCAATGGCTCTGTTTGTGGTAAAGGGATGTGGAATGGCTTGGTTCATGCAGGCGAGGTGTACATAGAGTGCACAAAACCCAAATACCAATCTTATACCGAGAAAAGAGTTTTAGGTGCTCAGCAAAAAGTGAATATACACATTCCTGCCCTACAACCTATTTGTGGAAATCTCAAAATCAACGTACAACCTTATGGTTCCGAGGTTTTTATTAACGAAAAAAGTATGGGGACAACACCCCTCATGGTAACAGGTATGTCCATCGGAATTAGAGCCATTCGCATAACCTCTCCTGAAGGTATTGACTATAACACAAACGTCGAAGTAAAAGAAGGACAAGTAACCAATGTTAATCATATTATTCCTTCCTTATTTTTAAAAGACTATTCAGAAGTCAAGATTGGTGACTATTTCTATGAAGATGGTAGCATCTCTCATAAGTTAGCGAAAGGTAAAAAAGCGGTGGGCCTTGTATTCAGCCTTGAAACGTCTAAAGAAGAAAAGAAACAGGGTTGGACACATGGTCAGATTGTAGCCCTTGAGGATGCGAAAATGGATGTTACCAACTACTTGACTTGGGGAATTCCAACGAAGGAGATCCTACGACATGCAGTTATAATTCCTAACGTTATAAAATACATGTTAGGCGTCAACGATAAAGGATATAAAATAGCACATCAAGACTGTGTTGTCAATAATGAAGATTTCGCACCATTCTATATAGCCTCTAAATACGATGCACCTTTACCATTTGGACTTACATCTGGATGGTATTTGCCCAATCTTAGACAATGGTATAGTATCTGTGAGAACACTCTTTATAATTGGGATGTAATATGGTCTGATTTAAAACTATTAGATAGAAGCTTTGCAACTTCCTCTTTAGTGGATAAAAATACTGCTTGGGTATGTAAAATAGGTTATAGGGAAAAGACATTCCCAACGAAGGATATAAAAAACTATTTAGGAAAGGACCCTAAAGCATATCGGTATGATAAAATGCATGTGCGTAGCGTTGCTGCTTTTTAGTGGGCTCATTAGGGTAAGTAGCATATTGAATTGTTGCATAAGCAGCATTTTTGCGAGTATTCGACATTTAGTAATATGCAAAAAAATAACTTGTGCAACTTTTAATGGGGACTCCTTAATGATAACAAGCTATTATCAAATTCTGCGCAAGTTCTTTTTTGAACATTCCTTACTTGCAAAAAGTATTATGAATAGAGAGTAGATATATGAATACATTACATAGTTGCCTCGCCTACTATTTCCTTACCATCAATGCAGTTGCTTTCATTGTGTATGGCATTGACAAATACAAGGCTAAGAAAGCTAAATGGCGCATTTCGGAAGCCACACTTTTGTTGTTGGCTGTTCTTGGCGGAAGTATTGGGGCATGGATTGGAATGAAAGTTTGGCACCATAAAACGATGCACAAGAAATTTAAATATGACATTCCTGCCATTCTGCTCATGCAGATTGCACTGATAACGTATTTACACGTGAATTTTTATTTTTGAACGCCACAAATAGCCATTAAGATGTCATGAATTTGCATGATGATCTTTTGGAGCATTTTTTGTAAACAAAAAGTCTATTGATTAACTTGGGCAAGTTAATTGATTAACTTTGCCTTTTCTATTGATTAACTCGTACGTTTTAATTGATTGCTCCGAAAAGGAGGTATTGAATACGGATTTTGCTGATGGGACTGATTTCTTTCTTTTTGGATTGAGGAGGATGAAAAAGAAGATCGTTTCTTGCAAAAAATAAGTTTTATCGGTTTCTATCAAAAAGACAAACCTAAAGTGTCGGAAAAAAATATGTTGACATACTTTGCCATTTAAGTTAACTTACTTTGCCAAGTAAGTTAACATACTCGAACATGTTAGCTAACCTACTTTTTTGAAGGCAAATTACCTGAAATGGAGAATAGTAATACTTGGCAAAGTATTACGTATTAAATGGGCAAG
>UMGH01053920.1_pt1 | contig 10497 bp, 8 predicted proteins | sample 1965231 | NCBI WGS metagenome assembly UMGH01 (sample SAMEA4836068, study PRJEB28245) | human gut metagenome | biome: gut microbiome; material: fecal sample | place: Denmark | collected 2008 | reverse complement strand
ATTGGTGGGGAAATGTTACTTGGAAAAATGGAACGATTGAAAAAGCTGACGACAATGAAATGCATTACATCCGCTGCATCCGTACAGTGAAAGCCAATGAACCTATTGTGGAAGATAAAGAATAAAGGAGGTCTGTTATGAAACGATTGAAATATATATTACTCAGTTTGTTGGCTGTGGTATTTGCGGCCTGTCAGGATGATATGCCGGTAAACAGACCAGCGGGAGGATTGGATGCCGACGGTAATGTGCGCCTCTGCTTCAATACCGAGATTCCTGATATGGAACAGGTACAGACGCGTGCGGTAGACCCGGACGGGTATGGGGTGAACTCACTGTGGCTGTTCTGTTTCGACCAGTACCGTCACTATATCGGTCGTGTGCAGGCGGATGTCGCTCATGAGGGTTCTTCGGAAAATCACTTAAGTGGTAGCTTTACGGCTACCATACCGGGAGCAACGCGTCATCTACACTTCATTGCCAACCTGAATGTGAACGACTTTGAGGATACTCCGAATCTGGGACGGTTGGATACGGAGGTCATTCCGCAGTTTACTACTACCTCGGGTTTGCTTTGTTACTGGGGATACAAGAGTTTTGCTTCGGAAGATGCTTTGACAAGTTTTGCTGGTGGAACAGACAGCAAGGTGAGCATGTTCCGCAATCAGGCACGTATCCGCTATCTGCGATCAGACGGTGGCACAAACTTAAGTATCAAGGGAATGTCTATCATGAATCAGTATTCGCGGGGTACGGTAGCTCCGTTCAACCGGAATGCGGGTGGGGATGATCCGTTTGCATTTGCCAACGCGTCGTCCATCGTGGAGCCTACTTTGTGTGCCGACGAGGATGTGCTGGAGGCTGTAGACCCTACGGATGTTGTTCAGTTTGGAGGCGGCAGTGTGGGACGCTTTGTGTTCGAACATGCCAACAAAGCGGACGATCCGATGTATCTGATTTTCCGTATCAATACAAGCGGCGGCAGTGAGGATGACGGAAACTGGCATGACGACGACCGCTACTACAAGATAGCGCTGGTAGATGATTTGGGTAATCAGCTGCCGGTTCTGAGAAACTATGACTATGTAATCAATTTCAAGGGAATACCTGCCAACGGAGGATATACTACTTTTAAAGAGGCAGTAGCCGGTGCGGCAGCAAACAATGTGTGGGTATCTATCGACCAGACGATTCCTGCCATTACCGACGGACAAAGCAGCCTTGCCGTAGTGGGAGAAACAACCCGCATCATTACGCAGGCTTCGCTGTTGACGGGTGGAACATATAAATTGGAATACCACTGGTACGACGGTACGAAGTCAGGTATTGTCCCTGAAGTGACATGGGTGCAGAACAGCGGTATTGCTGAAGCCAAGATTGACAATTACTTTACGGCTGGAACCAGTCTGGATAATCCGGGTACGGGTATCATTACGATTAAACCGACAAATATCGGAAATCCGCAGTACGGTATCCTGCAGATCAAGGCAGGTAAGTTTGTGCGTACGGTGAAACTGATTTCGCTGTCGAACTTCTCGTTTACGCCGGTATGGACTTCTTCCGGTCTGCCGATGCAGTCGGGTGAGCCGGTAGCGATTGTCTTTACCATTCCGGACAACTTTCCGCAGGAGCTTTTCCCGCTCGACGTGAAGATTGCCTGTAACTTGTTCGATGATGACGGAACGAATGTAAATATGGCTGGACAGCAGACTTATCTGGATGTGGTGGTGGAAGAGTGTAAGTTTACGGTCATGGAAGATGGACAGGAAAAGACTTATGAGCGCGACTGGCCGCACAAGTATGTCTATACGGTAGACCGTCCGGGGTTGCACCGTGTAAACTTCAAGACGCTGATTGATAATTATCATCCCAATGAGGGCGAAGATCCGCGCATCGAGTTCTTCCTGGAGGCAGAAGCGTTTACTACCGTGCGAAGCCTGATTTACATGCATGAAAATGAAACGAATTATCGTATTGCTCTTGGTACAGTTGGTACAGGTAATAATCTTGAATGGGCTGAAGGAAATTCGGCTGAGGTTGTGGTACCTCCGGCTGCCGGACAGCAGTTTGACCTGCACTTCAAGTTTTACAATGGTACAACTGCAATGCAGCCAACTCCAGGTGATGTGTTACGCATTTATATGAATGTTAATAAAATGAAGCCAGTAACCACGGGGCAGGATTTGAGTGCAGAGCCTATTTGGGATCCGGACAAGGGGTATTATTATACGTATACGGTTCCTGAAACGCTAAGAGATAATTATAATACTGAAGGTGTAGTGATACCAGTACGGACACAGACTTCCGACTGTAATACCTACCTGAGAGTTTCGTCGCAGCTGAATGCTGACGGTACGTTCCCTAAAGATATGAAAGTATATCGTTCGGCTATCCTGACCATTTCGAATGCCGAAACGTATAACTTCGGAGTTAAGCTGAATGGCAGTGAGGATCTGAAAATGCCATACGGACCCGGACAGGCTGTAGCGATGCAGGTAAGTTTTCCGCAGGAGGTGCTGACGTACCGTCAGGAAGGTTTTACGGGATTTATCGCTACCAATACGTTGGAACCTGCTGCCGGTGAAACCCGACTGACTGCTGTGGAAGGAGGATATACCTTTGCAGCTACCGTAAGTGACATGACGTTCCAGTTCGTAACGCGTGATGTGGCTTGTGAAGAGGAGATTACGGTAAGCGAACGAGGTAATCAGGTAGCCTTTTATCCGAAAACGGTAGCTATCAGCAACACGCGTCTGACAGGGACAGTGGAACTGGCTATGGGGGAATTCGATCAGGCTAATCCGTTTATGTCGCTCGAACGTGAAGACGGTACGCGTATCGGTGTGCTGAGTGTAGTTGCACCGGACAATGGTAATACCGGAACCTTTACGCTGGAACTCCGTACAGAATATAAGCTGGATATGGATGAGCGCGTGTATATAAAATATTCACCGATGACTCCGGGTGACGAACGCCTCTTCACAGCACTTACTTCTATCAGAAGTATGCAGGAGCATCCAGATGATGAGATTCTGTTACAACAACGGTAAGTAGAGAGAGATTATCAACGGGGTGTGAACCTCACGTTTGCGGTATCGCGGCGTGGTTCACACCCCGTTTTTTGATTTGATATTCCAGGCACTATTTTTTCTGTAACTTCATGGCCTGTTCCTGTCCCGCGGTTATTGCTGCGCGCTGTTTCTTTAAAAAGAAACCCGCCATTGACGTGAATTTGTCAATGGCAGGCAAGTGGATATATATAATGTATGATATAGCCGATTGTCATTATCTCTTTCCTGATCCGCCGCAATCGGAGCATTTACCTGAACCATGACAGTAACTGCATTTTCCACGTCCGTTACAAGCTGTACAGACAATGTTCTGACCAAGATTACGTACAATGCCGCTACCGTTACAATAACCGCATTTACCAGAACCATGGCAATAGTATTTGTCTGCGGTTCCACTCATTGACGAACATTTTCCTGAACCGTGGCAACGTTTACACATCGAGCTTCCTGTAGAACTTCCGGAAGAAGATCCGCTGTAGGAAGATCCATTTTCCTGATATGTGCCGTATGTTCCTGCTGCCTGGCTATTACTCATCGTTCCTAATGTCTCGCCTACCGTACCGAGTATGTTTCCGATGGTGCTCCATTGCTTACTTCTGCGCTGGGCTTTTACACTCTTAAGGTTCTGCTTTGCCATGTCGTAGGTAGGACAGGCTTGCAGTGCATACTCATAGCATGCTTTGGCATTGTTCAGGTCACCCAGACTTTCGTAGAGTACTCCGAGGTTGTTCAAAGCCGGAGCCTTGTAACCATAACTGTTGTATGGATCGGCCTTAATGACTTGCATATACCTGTCGTACTTGGTCTGTGCCTCTGTGTCGGGAGTGTTGTAAGCTAAGTCGGTGTTTGTGTATGTTTTTTTATATGGCAATATAAGATACGTATATGTTACATCACGGTCGGATTCAGTATTCTCGTCATGTTATGTCACGTTTAATGCTGTAATTAGTGGATTATTTCGTATTTTTGTTGCTAAATAGTTATTCTATGAAACCGAATCGGAAGAAACCCGTACTGGTTGGAAATGATTTGTTTCAAAGGTACTTGTCAACTTAGGATAGTAAGAAGTTTTAGTGCGACAAATGCTTGTTGTTGTAATGTTGCAGCAGGTAGAATGGAAAAAACTCAAATTCTTTCTGTTGAGATGAAATATCTGATTGTTGATAAAATTTAAGAATATAAAGATGTTAGAAACGGTTATTGAAAATACGGAGAAATTTATAGCTTCGGTTCCTAAAACCAAGCGTAAGAAATATGGTCAGTTCTTTACAAACGGGACTACAGCTTCTTATATGGCTTCGCTTTTCTGTTTCGATCTTTCAAAGCCTGAAATTCGCCTGTTGGACGCAGGTGCTGGAACAGGCATCTTGTCGGCGGCGGTTGTTGACAAGTTGGTGGAGTCTGACTATGAGGGTAGGATTCATCTTACTTGTTATGAAACGGATGAGAATGTCTTACCTCTTTTGGAGGCTAATCTTGAGTCTCTTCATTCTGAGTATGGAGTTGAATATTCTATAGTCAGGGATAATTATATTACTTCGCAGAATTTTGAAGGGGATACATTATTCTCTGTTCAGGATAATGTATATGATTATATCATAGGAAATCCTCCTTATCTTAAAATACCGAAAGATGCGGACGAAGCCAGAGTGATGCCAAGTATATGTTATGGCGCTCCTAATCTTTATTTTCTTTTCTGGGCTATGGGTATACATAACCTTAAGGAAGGACACGAACTGGTATATATTGTGCCCCGTTCCTGGACCTCCGGAGCTTATTTCAAGAAATTCAGGGAATATTTTTTCAAAAACTGTGTTATTACCGATATGCACTTGTTCGAAAGCCGTGACAAGGTTTTTGAGGGTGAATCGGTATTGCAGGAGACAGTAATCGTAAAAGTTAAGAAGACTACGGCTACACCGGAGTATATCAATATAACCTCTTCTTCTACTTCTCAATTTACTGATTTGAAGACTTTCCGTGCTCCTTATGCTACCGTGGTGGCGCGAAACCAGTTTGTATATCTGGTTACAAACGAAGCTGACGCTGCCGTACTTTCTCTCATTAATCGCTTCGACAAGACTCTTCCCGACATGAATCTGCGTATGCAAACAGGTGTAATTGTTGATTTCAGAACAAGGGAAGTGCTTCGTGATCATCTGGAAGATGGTTCGTATCCCCTTTTGTATTCACAGCATATCAGAAACGGACGGGTAGTATGGCCGTTGGGTAAAGAAGGGGAAGTTATAAAAACAGACCGGAAGGCTTTTCTGCAGGAGAACAGTGATTTTCTTATGGTTAAGCGTTTCACCTCAAAAGAAGAGGACAGGAGACTGCAGTGTGGTATATATCTTAAACAAAGATTTTCGCAATTTCCGTATATTAGTACACAGAATAAAATAAACTTTATAAAATGCGATTCTCCTTGTATTACTTATGGTCTGTACGTGTTACTTAATTCCAGTTTTTATGATAAATACTATCGAATACTGAATGGGTCTACGCAGGTAAATTCTACTGAAATCAATCAAATGCCGGTTCCCGATAGATTGATTATAGAAAGTATGGGACGGGAGTTGATGCATAAAGAACTGTCTGTTATAAATTGTAATGAAATTTTTAATAAATGGATAAATTAGAAACTGCTAAGAGTTTGCTGGGCAGAATCAATATGCCTTTGCGACAGCAGAGTACGCTCTGTTGTCTTACCCTTCTTGCTATGGCTCATCTTAAAGAAGATACGCCTTGGGCCGAGGCTACAAATGAATGGATCAGAATACATGACATAATCTCGTTTATTGCGGAATATTATGGCGTAAAGTATGCCGAAAATTCAAGAGAGACCTTTCGTAAGCAGGCCATTCATCCTTTCAAGACTGCCGCATTGATCGAAGATAACGGCCTGTCGACCAATAGTCCTAATTTTCGGTATCGCATAACCTCTGAGTTCTTAACTGTTATCTGTTCTGTGAAAGATAATTGTGATTCGGACAAGGAGAGTGACGCTCTTATACAGTTCTTGCGTATGCACGATACATTGTCTGATATATATGCCTCCAAGAAGAAAATGCAAAAGATGCCTGTCAGAATCAATAACAAGGATTTTACATTTAGTCCGGGCAAGCACAATCAGTTGCAGAAAGCCATATTGGAAGAGTTTGCGCCACGCTTTGCTCCTCATTCTGAATGTTTGTATGTGGGGGATACCATTAAAAAGGATATGATAAAGGATGTTGAAAGGCTTTCTTCTCTCGGCTTTGAGATAACATTACATGATAAGATGCCTGATGTGGTTTTGTATAGGGAAGATAAGAATTGGATATACTTTATTGAAGCTGTTACATCTGTAGGTCCGATGGATCCTAAAAGAATATTGGAGATTGAGTCTATGACAAGTAACGTGACTGCTGGCCGTATATATGTTACAGCCTTTCTTGACTTTGGTACTTTTAAAAAATTCTCCGGACGACTTGCTTGGGAAACGGAAGTCTGGATAGCTGATATGCCGGATCATATGATTCATCTTAACGGTGATAGATTCCTTGGTCCCCGCTGATTTATTTCGAATGTTTCTCACCGTCACGGAGGGGCGCTGGTATAAGGCTGTATCATATTCTGTTCTGACTCTATCGTAATATAAAGAAATCATTGTATCTGACTGACACGGGGTGTGAACCTCACGTTTGCGGTATCGCGGCGTGGTTCACACCCCGTTTTTTTGTGTGTATGCTGCATCGGAAACTTAACGGCGGAGGCCTGGACGCTTTTTCAGAATCGGATGAGGAAAGAATGAGTAAAATCATTATATTTGCATATGTATCATCAACAGCTGTAGATATGGATTATGATATAAAGGATAAAATGGAGTGGACGATTATTTTCATCAGGGAGTTCGGACGTAAATACGGACTTTCGATGAAGCAGGCATTCAATTACCTGAGTCGTTTCAAAGGGATTGATTTTATCGATCGCCATTATGATTATGTGCATACTCAGTCGTTTGCTTCGATGGTGGACGATATAGCTGAGTATTGTCACCGTCACGGAGGGGCGCTGGTATGAGGCTGTATCATGGGACGAATAAGGAGTTTCTGGAAATTGATTTGCTGAAGTCTAAACCTAATAAGGATTTTGGGAGAGGTTTTTATCTTTCAGCAGATTACAATCAGGCTTTAAATATGGCGCATGTGAAAATGGAACAGCTGGAATCCGGAAGCCCTGTTGTGTTGGAATATGAAATAAGCGAAGATGCATGGGACAGTTTGCGCGTATTAAGGTTTGAAAATTACTCTGAAGAATGGGCTGAATTTATACTTTTAAACCGTAATAATCCGTCTGATCAGCCTGTTCATGATTATGATGTGGTAATAGGACCTATTGCTGACGATAGAGTGGGAGTACAGTTATGGAAGTATGAAAATCATTCAATTGATTTGCCTACACTTGTCCGTAATTTGCAATATATGAAAGGAGTAACAATACAATATTTTTTCGGTACGGAACGTGCTATAAAATACTTGAAGCGAATATGAATGAGAAAAAGGAAATGATGGCAGATATGGTAAAGAACCTTGCACTGTTACTGATGGAGAAGAACAGGAAATTAACAATGGAACAGGCGCTTTCATTTGTTTTTAACTCGGATACGTATCAGAAAGTAATGAATGAGGAGGCTGCATTTTATTACCAGAGTCCTAAGTATGTTTTTGCTTTTTTGGAAGAAGAACTGTTAACAGGAAAGGTCGGATAAGGATTTTATTTTAACTGACACGGGGTGTGAACCTCACGTTTGCGGTATCGCGACGTGGTTCACACCCCGTTTTTTTGTGTGTATGCTGCATCGGAAACTTAATCGTTTTGAAACAGGATTGCCACATGCGCGTTTCTGTTTTGAAATACGCTGTCTTTAATTTTGCGCAATGAAAATCAAGGATTTTTAATTGCTTGAAAAGTGCTGGCTGTCATGTAGATAGCTGGTAGTGAAAAGGTAAGGAACAGGTTGGGGAAATTTACAATTTAAAAATAAAATGAAAAAATTTGCAGCGTATTTACTTTGGTTTTTGCTGATTGCTGTCTTGCCGCTGATGGCGTGCAGCAACGATGGAATGACGGAAGCTGTGGCAGGCAGCTTTGATGTACAGTTTGAATGCCCTTCGCTGATAGAAGTGGCCAAGGGAGGGGAATATACGTTCCAGGTGACCGGGAGTAACAAGCCGGCGGAATCGGATGTGATTATTCTGGAATCGACAGGGGGAATCTCGTATACGTGTGTGCTGGTGAGTGTTTCGGAAAACAGTTTTACCATAAAGCTTACCGACGGATGCGAAAGCGGTACGTACCGGGTGTTCGTCAAGCGTGGTGACCGCAAGAAACAGATTGGTACTTCCTATATTAATATTGTAAAGGGAATTGATTTCACACCGGATGCCGGAACGACGGTGTACGGGGTGGTATCGACAGCCGACGGTCCGGTGCAGGGTGTTGTGGTATCGGACGGTGTAGAGGTGAGCGTGACCGACGAACGGGGTATCTACCAGCTTCAGTCGGAAAAGAAATGGGGGTATGTGTTTATCTCCGTTCCTTCGGGATATGAAGTTCCTGCCGAGGGAGTCTTGCCTCGGTTCTACAAGATGATGAAGGGGGATGCCGCTACAACGGAGCGTGTGGATTTCTCGCTGACTGAGGTGGAAGGACAGGATAATTATAAGGTGTTTATGCTGGGCGATATGCATCTGGCCAACCGCACGGGCGACCTGGGACAGTTTATGGACTTTACCGAGGATCTGAACAGCTACCGTGCCTTGCATCAGCACGAAAAGATGTATGCCATTACGCTGGGCGACATGACCTGGGACCTGTACTGGTATTCGAACAGTTATGCGCTGCCTGAGTACCTGAATACCATCAACAATCAGGTGAAGGGACTTCAGATTTTCCATACTATCGGAAATCATGACTACGACTACAAGGCTACGAGCGACGAGGAGGCGGGAAGCCGTTTCATGGATTATATCGCTCCGACATATTATTCGTTCAACATCGGAAAGGTGCACTACGTGGTGCTGGATGACATCGATTGCAGCAACTACGACGGCACTACCTCACGCGACTACGAGAAGCGTGTGTCGGCCGAACAGCTGAGCTGGCTGTCGAAGGATCTGGCATATGTCGACAAGTCGACACCGCTGGTAGTGGTGATGCACGCACAGCTGTTCTACCCGTCGCAGACGGAAGGTTTCAAGATAGACCATGATGTGCTGAACACTACGCAGCTGCTGGATGTGCTGGACGGCTACAAGGTGCATTTCGTGACCGGACATACGCACCTGAGTTTCAACGTGACTCCGGAGGATGACGTAACGGGCGGACGCGAGGTGTACGAACATAACGCGGGTGCGATATGCGCTTCGTGGTGGTGGTCGGGCTACCTTACTCCGGGTGTTCACATCAGTCCCGACGGAACACCGGGCGGATACTCGGTATGGGATGTGAACGGAACGGACATCGAATGGATATACAAGGCTACGGGATGGACGGAGGATTACCAGTTCCGCAGCTACGACCTGAACAATGTGCATTTCTCGATGGCGGATGTGCCGCAGATGCCGGCCAGTGTACCGGCTTCGGTCAAGGCGAAATTCCAGCGCTATGTGGATGCTTATCCGGTGAACAAGGACAACGAGGTGCTGATAAACATCTGGAACTGGAATCCGCGCTGGACGCTGACGGTGACCGACGAGAAGGGCAACAAGCTTACTCCTGAGGAGGTATGGGCTTACGATCCGCTGCATGTGGCAGCGCTGAGCGTGAAGCGTTTCAACTCGTCGACACTGAGCTCTACACCGAGCTTCATTACCGAAAAGTTTACGCATTTCTTCAAGGTGAAGGCGGCGGATGCCGACGTGGATCTGACTATCACCGTGCGCGATGAGTTCGGACACGAATGGACCGAGCAGATGCAACGTCCGAAGGCGTTCTCGACGGATGCTTACCTGCCTCGCTGAACGGGGATGCACTGACAAGCTACTTAATGTTTTACTAAATATTTATTTATGAAAGTTTTCAATTCGTATGTTTTTTTGCTGTTGCTGTTGCTGACGGGCAGTGTTTCTACGCTGTCGGCGCAGAACAGAACAGTATCGGGTAAGGTACTGGATGCCTTGCAGGAACCGCTTATCGGGGTGTCTATCGTCATCGACGGAACTGCCCAGGGAAGCATTACTGATGTAGACGGAGCCTTCGAGCTTCAGATACCTGCCGGTGGGGCTACTCTGAATTTCTCTTATGTGGGTTATCTTACCGAAAAGGTGAAGGTGAAACCGGGACAGAAAAATATTGTGGTATATATGCAGGAAGATGCCATCATGCTGGATGAGGCGGTGGTTATCGGTTACGGTACGCAGAAGAAGGTGAACCTGACGGGAGC
>UMGH01037584.1_pt1 | contig 10516 bp, 10 predicted proteins | sample 1965231 | NCBI WGS metagenome assembly UMGH01 (sample SAMEA4836068, study PRJEB28245) | human gut metagenome | biome: gut microbiome; material: fecal sample | place: Denmark | collected 2008 | reverse complement strand
GAGAGTGATGTACTTAGACGCGCTTCTTTCTTCTCTATCTTGACAGGCTTGCGTCATATAGATATCAAGAACTTGAAGTGGAAGCAAATATCACAGACAAGCAACGGCAGTTGGCGCATAGACATCTCACAGATAAAGACAAAGGTGGGTGCATATCTTCCCATTTCCGACCAGGCGTATGCCATGTGTGGTACTCGTCCTGAAGACGAGGAGCTTCTTGTTTTTGCAGGGTTGCAGAACGCTGCCTGGATTTCGAAGCCATTGAAGAAATGGATAGAGGCTGCTGGCATCAAGAAACATATAACCTTCCATTGTTTCCGACATTCGTATGCAACGCTCCAGTTGGAACTTGGCACGGACATCTATACAATCAAGTCGATGCTTGGACATACCAATGTCAAGACCACCCAAATATACTCCCACATCGTTGACTCAGCAAAGGAAAAGGCTGCCAACACTATACACATTGACAATTTGCAGAGTCAGCAACCAATAATATAGGTTTTACGCTTGGTGGCGATTGCCACCTTTGATAGTCAATGAGTTATACTCATCGTTTATTCTATTTCCACCGCATTCCCCTCATCTGCCACCATACAAATGAGGGGATTTTTTCTTTTCTAAACATCCGTTTTCTCCTTGCTGAACTATTCCCATGTATTCCTGAGTGAAATTCTTGCTCAGACGATGATTTATACATAACCAAATGAAAGCATCTATCTTAACAAAATCTAAAATGATAGGGCAAACCAAGGGCTATGATAGGTGCTAATTGTGTGGGGCTGTTCCACTTGTTTTGCACCAATAAACAACCAGATATCTTTGCGGCACAATTCAAAAAGATTCTAATCATGGAAATAGAAGTAAAATCGTTGGAGGAGATGCCGGGAGCATTGTCCTACCTTATCAAATCAGTTGAAGAACTGAAGAGAACTGTGAATGTCTTGCAAACTAAGCAAGAGAACAACAAGCCAAAATGGATGGATATGGATGAACTTTGCGCTTATCTGCCTTCACATCCAGCCAAGCAGACTGTCTATGGATGGGTTTCTGCCAAACAGATACCTGTACATAAGATAAACAAGGCTTTGGCTTTTCTGCAATCAGAAATAGACGAGTGGTTAAAGAGTAAGTCGTGCAAGTCGGAGAATGATTTGATGCGTGAGGCTGAGGAATTCATCAACTCAAAAAAAGGCAAGGGTGTGGTATGGAGATAACAGACAGCTATCAGTTCTCGTTCTTCCGCAAGCCTATCCTAAATACTGAACCATTGCGAGCAGTCGGTATCATTGACATCTATCGTTATATCGTTGGACATTATGCCATGCTACCGACTGCTGCCTTGCGCAATCTCACTAATAAGGCTGAAGCCAAGCGCTATAAAGCAACGCATTTTGACTATTGCACCTTTTCTGGTTTGTTCAGAAAGCGTAGAGAAGATGATTTGCTGATGCACTCCGGTTTGATGTGTATTGACTTTGACCATGTGCCAGATCTCATAGACTTGAAGCAACGATTGCTTGCCGATGAGTATTTTGAGACCGAACTTATGTTTGTCAGTCCGTCTGGTGATGGCTTGAAATGGATAATTGCTGTTGATTTGCAAGGTATGGAACACTCACGTTTCTTTAGGGCAATAGCCAATTATCTTGCACATGCAGGTTATCCAAATGTGGATATGTCAGGAAGCGATGTTGCTCGTTCCTGCTTTCTGCCTCATGATCCTGATGTTTTTATTAATCCCAAATACGAAGAACATGTCAAAGAAAATATTTTCCGCCCAAGAATGGGAGAATGTCCATTCTGAAGCATTGGCAAGCAAGCTGAACGATGTGGAAAAGCAGACTTCATCCATCGTATATAGCGATGTGGAAGAAGACCTCAACCGAGTGGTCTGTGAAATTGAAAGTCTGCACATAGACATTGCCCCATCTTATAATGATTGGGTGAACTTAGGTTTTGCTATTGCTGATGGTTGTGGTGAAAGCGGTAGAACATATTTTCATAGGCTCAGCAAACTTCATCACGACTATAAATATGCGAAAGCTGACAAGCAATATACATATTGTCTGCAAGGCAAACGGCAAGGCATCACCATAGCCACATTCTTCTACATGGCTGAGCAAGTGGGTGTTTCTCTGAAATGTAGCCAAATATCCATTTATCCAAATATCCAAAATGGAGAAACGGGTAAATGGGTAAAAGACGAGTGTGAATTGCCTGCATTTCCTGAAGAGGTGTATGAACAATTGCCAGTGTTCTTGAAGGAAGTTGTTGACAATGCCATTTCTTCAGATGATAGAGGAACAATATTGATTGGATCCATTGCAACACTCTCTGTATGTTTCCCTAATTTCTGTGGAGTTTATGATGAGCGTGTCGTTTATCCTAACCTTTACCTTTTCGTGACGGCAGAGGCTGGTATGGGCAAAGGGGCATTGACTTTGTGCCGGGAGTTGATAACACCCATCAATCGGCAACTCCATGAATTGACGAAAACTCTTGATGCGCAATATAAGGCAGACATGGCGGAATATACCAAGGGGAAGAAATCGGAAAATGCTCAAATGCCAGAACAGCCTCCCATAAAGACGCTCATTGTGCCAGCCAACAGCAGCGCAAGTGCATTCAAACGTATTGCAAAGGAAAATGATGGCATCGTGATTCTTTTTGAAACAGAAGGAGACACATTAAGCCAGACTTTAAAATCGGACTTTGGCAACTATTCGGATGTATTGCGGAAGGCATATCATCATGAACCATTAGGGGCAAACCGCGCCAAGGACAGAGAGTTCTACGATGTTGACAATCCACGCATATCCGTAGTCTTGGCTGGTACGCCAGAACAGGTATGTCGTCTCACACCGACAGCTGAGGATGGCTTGTTCAGCAGATTCGCGTTCTACTTCATTCCATTCAAAAGAGGCTTTCGCAATGTGTTTGCCACAAGCGATGTGTCACAGTCAAAGAATGCAAAATTCAAGTTGTTGGGAGAGCGTTTTCTTCATTTGCGTGAATCTTTCATGCGGCATGGCAACTACACGTTCTATATTCCAGAACACTTACAAATGCAGTTTTTGAAACACTATGAGAGTACCAATGATGAATGTTGTGACGAAGTGGGTAATGGTATGCAAGGCATCGTTCGCCGTATGGGATTGATGGCTTATCGCATCATGATGGTATTGACAGCCGTGAGGACATTTGAAACGGAAATGTTCAAACTTCCTCATGCGCCAGACGGTTCAGTTCATCTTTTCTGTCAAGAAGAGGATTTCCGTACTGCAATGAGTATCTGCGACACGTTACTTGCCCATTCGGTTTTCATCTACCGAAAACTGATGAGAGCCCAGAGGCGCTCGGTTCCAGACCAGCCAGAAAAAAGTGTGGCTTCAAGGCGTAACGCTTTCTTCGAGTTACTGCCCAACACATTCACCAAAAAGGACTACGATGCTCTTATTGAAGCACAAAACGAAAATCGAAGCACAGCCTCAAAGTGGATAGATGTGTTCATAAAGGAGCGTCGGCTATGCCGAGTGGGACAGGGAATTTATCAAAAGAAAGAAGGGTGATTTTTAGAGTGGCAAGTTTGTGTTTTAGTGTCACTAAAACTGTAGCTTCATGCCATCAAGGCAAAACTCCGATTTGCAATGGACAACATGACGTACTTCCCACTCTAAAAAATCACCAACACATCATACCTTTATTAAATATGAGACAATGACAAAAGTAAAAGATAACAAAGGTGGTCGCCCCAAGTTGGCTGATTATCAGAAGCGCACGAAGTTAGTGCGGATAATGTTTTGTGAGAATGATTTCATCTACATTCTATCCAAGGCATCAAAGGCAGGATTGTCCGTCAGCGAGTATTGCCATCAGGCAGCAATGGACAACCATATAAGAGAAACGATTTCTCCTGAATTGGCAAAGCAGATTCGTGATTTGTCGGGTATTGCAAACAATGTAAATCAGATTGCACACCAGATGCACATTGATGGTTTTGATGCCGTAAAGGAGGAATGCCTGCATATCATTGCTGCAATCAGCAGCATTATTAACCAAGTAAAGCCTATGCGTCATGATAGCTAAGATAATGAACCGGGTAGACTTTGGCGGTCTCGTCAACTATGCTCATAATGACAAAAGCCAAACCAAGCGAGCCAATCTGTTAGCTCACGAAGGGGTATGCATAACGGACAACAAGACTATTGCTGACAGCTTTTATGTTCAAGCTGCCATGCGTCCCAATCGCAAGAAACCAGTAAAGCATATAGCACTCTCGTTTTCTCCGCGAGACGCAGAGCGTTTTCCTGACAATGAAGAGGGTGACGCTCTTATGGCAGAGATTGCAAAGGAATGGTTGAAGTGTATGGGAATCGTCAATACGCAGTTTATCATTGCCCGTCATCACGACACCAAGCATCCACATTGTCACATTGTTTATAACATTGTAGACAATGACGGAAATGTTCTCTCTGATAGAAATGAGCGTTATCGCAGTGCTCGCATCTGTAGAGCTTTGACAGAGGAATATGGTCTGTACATCGCTCGAAAGAACAGCAAAGGACAGAACTTGAATCGCTTGCGTCCGCAGCAAATGAAGAAAGCACAACTCAAAACTGCAGTATTGGATGCACGACAAGCGTCTAATAACTGGGAAAGTTTCATGGCAGAACTATCCAAAAGGCATATAGAGATGCAGACGACTTCCAATAAGTCGACAGGTAAAGTCGTTGGATTGTCATTCTCCTTAGACGAAACGCATATTGCTGGCTCCCGTTTAGACTCGTCTCTCAGCTATTCCAACTTATGTGTATCCTTCGGTCAGGCATTGGAAGAATTGATCTTTCAGCCTCATGTCCAGGCTACGGAATGCGGCGGTGGTCCTACCAATAGTCAAGGTTGGCGTGACAAAGATGAGGATAAGGACAAGTGGAAACTTCAACAGCAAACAAAGTATAAACCTTCAAAACGCAGAAGATAATGAAAGAAGATATCATCGCAGCAAACCTCAGCAGTCTCCGTGCTGATATTCAAGCATTGCCACAAAAGATAGCAGAGGAACTAAATCAAAATGCTACTGAGCAATCAGATTCCTCACTGCAAATTGATGAGACTAAGGTGGCAAGCCTTATATCTGACGCTGTCAGCACAGCCTTGCAGTCTCGCCTTTATGATGACGAGAAGTATGTTGACAAACTCGTTTCAGTTTTCACAGAACTTGCCAATATGTATAATACGGTCACAGCCAACTGCAACAAAAATGCAGAGACTATAAATCGCAATATCCAACTGACGGAAAAGCGATATGCAGCAATGATGAAGCTTATGCAAGCGAAGAAATCCAAGGCAATAGAGCAGCCACCCATACCGCAAACCATGAAAGCCTTGCCTCGCTTCGTTTTCCTAACATATCCATGGTACCGGATAAAGAGAATGTATCGAAGTGAGCACTTTCGTCAGTTCCTGGTTATCTGCATGGCTTGTCTCCTTGCTGTATCTGTGTTTCTGACGATATTCTTGGCTTATGATAATGCGCAGTTGAGAAGATATTGATTGCCACATATATGCGCTAAAAGATAATAATACAGCAATGCTGGAAAATGAAGCCACCTGACTTAAGGGACGCACTAAAAGTCAGGTGATTAAAGCTGTTCCCATTTACTTCACCAATAGGCTATACTTTGTATCTTAGTCACTATATTCTGTGGCTCTTCTGGTTCTTCTTCGCCCTTGGCTTCTTCGGCTTTTGCGGTGTCATTGCTGTGATGAAAGCGCAATACCATGGAAAATGAAACCGCCAGACTTAAGGCAGAAGGCTTAAAGTCAGGCGGTTTTATCTGTTAGGAAGAAAAATCTCGAACCAGACTTATTTTTGACAACAATGTATTTAATTCAACCATTTGTGAACTTTTGCCATTAAAATAACGAGCAAAACTTTCCTTGTCAAATTTTGAGACTTTCACTTTCAATCTCATATTATTCAATCCCATTCTTTCCATGGGTTTTTCATACAGTTCGCTTAGATTTTCATACCCACATCTTATGGCCAACATATCTGCAACAGCATTATAAAAAAGATAAGTTGGAGAGTTTCTCTTAGCATTGAAGAATTCGTCATTGTAATTCTCTTCAAAATGCTTTATTACTTCATCGTGTGTAAGTCGCATTTTGGAATATCCCTCAAAGAAGTTGGGCTCAAACATCTTTATGTACACGATGAATGCAACAGATGTAGGGTCAACATATAACCCTTTGCAATTAGCTAAAGCAAGTCTTGCATATAGAATGTATTGTTCCAACTGTCTAATACTCATTTGCTTCCCTTTATACAACAAAGAGAACAAGTCTGGCAAGTCTTTGTAGCAACTTTTATAGTTTTCATTAACCTTAGACATCTTGTCATAAGCAAACCTTGACATTATTGCTTGGATAATATCAGTGGAATCCTCATTTGGTAAATCATACTGTATCTTGAAGAAACGCCTTAGATAGTCTTTGGCATCAATCTGTTCAGACCCATAGAACCCTCGTATTGAGTGACAAAGTTGAACTTCATCAATAGCTATGACAAACACGATACCCTTTACCTCAAAGATGTGTTTTATGCGTTCCAATGTCTTTACAGCAAAACAAGGATTACATCTATCCAACTCATCTATGACAAAAACTAACGGTTTGCCATTACAAGTTTCTTCTACATATTCAGCAAGAGACTGCTTGAAGTCTTTGAGGATAGCTTTTTGCCTACAATATTCATCTATTCGGGTGTTTATGATGTCAACAGCTTTGTCCGCTCCATCTTTGATAATATCTTGTAGGTCTATTCCTGCGATTCTACCCGCAATAGACGGAAGCGTTGCAAGTACTACTTTGCCAATGTTAGAGGCTACTGCCTTCCATTTTTCATGGTCTTTTCCTGCGATTTTCTTGAACTCGGCAATTAGAGCAATTAAAGGGTCTTCGGCATCTTCATTTTCCCATGAATTAAAATGGATTACTTTATACCCAAAATTCTCCATATACTTTTCCCACATGGCGAGAAATGTAGTTTTTCCCGTACCCCACTTGCCATTAAGGCTAATAACGCATTCTTCACCAAAAGTTTCAACTATACTTCTGAAGACTAATGCGCATCCACCTCTATTCAACAAATCGCCAGCAAAAGGTGCTTTTAACTCTGGTTCTATTATAGGCAAACCACTTTTCATCATTATCTCTATTATTCTTCTTTGTAGTTTCTTGCTGCTTCCTGACAACTGTTGTAGTCAAGGAACACTCTATCTTCTGCAATCAAAACGGGATAGATATTCCCTACAATCTGTTTTACATCACAAGGGAGCAACTGATATTTATATTGTAAAAGGTAAAGCCCTTCAAGTTCTTTGTCTGCATTTTCCTGAAGGTAAGACAGCGACAAGGTGTAGTCGTGTTTATATACGCCTCCATTTGTCAAAGCTTTATCTACTATTGTATACTTCTTGATTTCTATGTCTGGCATATCTTATTCATTTTCTATATTTTATCAATTCTTTGCCAGCCATATATATTGGCTGGCCGTCTATGTATGTTGCATCATTAGACCTTGCCGAAGCAATAATTGCCGCCACGTCAAATTCTCCAAGTGTTATCTCCTCATCAAAAAAATAGCACAGATAGCGGTCGTGATGTGGGGCTGTATAGCCAGTGGCTATCATCTTTTCCTTGGTCATCTCACCGATGTTCTTTACACGAAATGCCCAGCGCACACCCTCGTTTTCCTTGCCAAATTCATAAAGCAACACGAACTTAGCATGCTTCACTTGGTCGCGACTCTTTACAACGCCACCTCTGACATCTTTTCCGATACGAACATTGTAAGCATCGTCTCGTTTAGAGCCTTGTCTGCCAAATATCCAGTTGAGTTGCTCATATCCATTGAAGCATCCTATCAGAATGTCGGTGTTAGCATAGTTCTCCAGATAATGCATCGTGAGGAATTTGCGCTCCACTTTAACGTGCTGCTTTGGTTCTACGATAGGCATTTCGCTTTCAGGGAGCGTCCGTGGATCTATTCCCAAGTCACACTTTGCCACATAAAATGCTTGTTCAAGATTAAACTTCGTGCGTTCGTTCTCGTCAGCCACTCGTTTCATAGCTTCTTCAGCTTCGGCAACACTCAATTTTAGAACGTTTTGGCAATATTCCTTTTCTTTCTCAGGTTTGCGCAGAGCTAAAGAGTAATATGCCTGACTATAGCCTCGTTTATCATCCCTATCCTCAAAAGGATGGAACAGCTTGCCCAATACTGTTTGAAAATTCTCCTTTACATAGACGTTGGGATCGACATCGGCATGAGCAGTAATAGCATAGAAATCGAAGTTGTCTTTCAGCATCTGTTGTATCTGCTTTCTGAACAACTTCCGTACCTTGTCACGCCATGCTGATTTTCTCGATGCATTATTGCGTCCGTAGAGTGCTACCACAAAAAGAAAGTTCACATCGTAGTGTGCTAATAGGAATGTATCACGGTCGAACAGACGATTCTCAAACTGTCGGCTGAGATAGTATTGTTGCCGACGTTGTTCCTCGGGCTTGTATTCATCAATGAGTTGAATATCATCGCTTTGCGCCAACGTATTTTGGTTGGCAGAGATGAAGAAGTTTGGAATAATGTTGTAACCTTCTGTCACATCGTCACGTAGCTTGATATGTCCCAGCTGTTCCTCCGTCGTGCCGTTGCTGAAGAGGTTTATGTTCCACTGTATCACGTTTCGAGCGTAGGTAAACTGTTTGTAGATGCTTTCCTTGCCAAGGGAATTACCACGCTTGTAATACTTTGAGTCGCCAATATAGTAGATGGCATCATCGGTGTCATTGTTGGTCAACTCTTGATATTGATACATGTGGTCAACTCGCTTGCCATCTGGCTGGTCTTTCAATTCCTGCGGTAAGTTTTTGTCACCTATCAATTCATCAATGATAGCTTCGAATACGACATGGAAACTTTTCACCAACAAGTACTCTCGCTGGTCACATTCAATGCTATGTTGTCTGGACGGTCGAAGAATGCATAGCACAACTCCCAAAGTTCTTTGGCTTTGTCGGAGAAATATTTGTACTTGATTTGCTTCAACCGTCTCTTTCCATATCCTCCAAGGTATCGCTTGAATTGTTTCTCTCCCAATAGGTCAAAATTGACGTTCAGCTTCACGGGGAAACCATAGGCGTCGTGGATGTGCTGCAAGATGCTGAAATAGATTACAAGCAACTCCTCGTCAAAGTTGATGGTACGCTTCTTATTCACAGGGTTCAGATAACTTACCTCTTGAAGGAGTGAGCCATTTGCTTGTTGAACGATGGCTGGGCTTTTAGATATGGTGCGTGTCCAATTGATTTTGTTATAGCCACTATGCAGATTCTTTACGATGAACATCACATAGCTCTCGTTGTCCTTGTTCCATTTCAGCAGAGCAAGAAGGATATCCAGAAAAGTGTTGGCCTTACGCTTCTTGTGCGTCTTTCCCATCATGGGTGCTTGCTTGTGCAGCACGATGCTTGGCGTTGTCTTCTTGCCACCCATGCGGTCGTACTCGTGGACTTTGAATACGCAGATGGCTCTATAAATCCATACGCTCAAATTATAGATGAACGTCTGTTCCTGCTGAGTCAGTTCGTTGCAATCATCCGCATTAACCAAGTTTTTGGGGTCGATATGTCCAAACACTTTCTCATCGCCATACTCTCCTTCAAGCAACACCTTAGGCAGAATGAACACGCAGTCGTTCACATCTGGGTCTGGATTGAAATAGTAGCCCACATAACTCAGACTCACCTTTCCATCCACATCTTGAAGCACACCAAGCCCTTTGAGGACGTTTGCCACGTCTTCATAATCGTATTGGTATTCTTCTATCAGTATGCGCATAATGGATTATTCTTGAATTTCTGAAATAGAAAGCCCCCAATTTCGTTTCGATAATGCTGCTTTTAATTCGTTCATTTTCTCACCAGTCCCCCACCCATGAGTTCCTACCCACAAAGGTTCACCATTGCAAATTATTTTCTCTAATCGACGGTCTTTTGTGTTACGTGTGTCGTTGTTGTAATCTTCTTGAGTCTCAACAATATAGCTTATATTGATCTCATTACCTAACATTTTCCACGTAGCTGCAACTTCTTCGGCAGATAATGTCGGATTTTGATCTATATATTTCTTTATCAACTCAACAGCAATTTTCCTCTTGGATATTCGTCCGTCTCCATTGATTGCATATTTAGTATGGTCTTTTCCGTCTCCATCACCATCTTCAATGTCTTCGTTAAGGTATTCTTCAAAGTCATTTTCACTGACCTTTCGAAGACCATTTTCTCCCACAATGTTCACCAAGAACTTGCGCACATTCTCTATATTAATCGTATTGTCATCATTATAGAATGCGTCAAATGATGGCTGCTTATTAGAATGGTCACTCACATTGAAGTCTGTTGTGTTTCCGTCCTTGAAAACATCGTTCCAAAGGTAGAATAGGACTTT
>UMGH01028022.1_pt1 | contig 10526 bp, 7 predicted proteins | sample 1965231 | NCBI WGS metagenome assembly UMGH01 (sample SAMEA4836068, study PRJEB28245) | human gut metagenome | biome: gut microbiome; material: fecal sample | place: Denmark | collected 2008 | reverse complement strand
GAAACGAAGTATTTATTACACGTTCTAAGGTTCGGATTTTCGTCTGTAAAAAAACCACTTGAATTTTACTTCCATACCCTGTAAGATGGTAACAAGGGTTGTTCATAATTGCTGTCTATGTTACAATAATTTTAAATAAGTCATTTTTGGGTCATAATGTTGTAATATAATTTTAACAAATAATGATGAAAGGAAGATGTCGAATGCTCACAAGCAGATTGCTGATTCTAAATCAGAAAGAAGCGGAGTGCAAAGAGATGGCAGCTTATTTCCAGGACAGTGGTTACAGCGTAATCTGGTGCACCGAATATGATGAGGCGACAGAAATTCTTTCCAGGGGAAAGAACAAACCAGATTTACTGATTTTTGATGTAGATCTACCGAAGAGACGAGAATATGAGGCGCTTGAAAAGATAAGGAGTTTATCTGATATGGCAGTGCTGATGCTCTCACAGGATGATAAATTGGACAGCCAGTTATACGCTTATTCAAAAAAGATAGATGACTATATGGTGAAGCCAGCGCCGTTACCATTATTAGAGGCCCATGTAGAGGCAGTAATACGCAGGACGGCGGAAAAGAGGAATCCAGTAGAATCGGTTGGAGCCTTATCCATTGATTATGAAGGAAGAAAGATTTATCTTGCAGACAAGGTTCTCAAGGTAACTGCGAAGGAATTTGATTTACTAGAATATTTTGTAAAGCATAAAGGGATGATTCTCTCCAGAGATAAGATACTTGATTCTGTATGGGGGTTTGACTATATAGGCGGCTACCGCAGTGTAGATACTTTAGTGAAGAAGCTGAGAGCTAAGTTAACCAAAGAATATCCGTATATTAAGACGGTTTATGGAGTTGGATACTGTTTTGATGTATAAGATATTTGTAGAGGTTTTATAAAATGTTATAAGGCTCTATTGCATTGTTTTATGAAATTGTTATAGAATGGATTAAGACAAGAGGATGTGAAGTTCAGAGAGATGAGAAAGGAGAGTTTGATGAAAGCAAAGCGAGTAGTCGGTGTGCTGGCAGCATTGTTATTATGTATCTGTATGATTATGCCGGTTAATACAGATGCGGCAGCACAGGTTCGCGTGAGAACAGTAAAAGGGGTTACCAGTTCTTATACCGGACGAAAGAGTTATTGTTATGTGAATGGACAGAAGAGGAAATTAACAAAGTATCCGATTTTTAAGAAGTCCGGAGCATATATGGGACCGGTAGGAGCGATTTTAAAGAACAGTAAGTTAAAGGTGAAGGCAACAGCTAAGGGTGATAAATTAACTTTAACTTATGGTCCAAACACAGTTATTGTACGGGCAGACAGCAGAATAGCAGTAACGAATGGACAGAAAAGTACAATGGGGGCACCAGTAATTCATGGAACATACACAGCTACAGGTAAGAGAAGATGGATTGTTCCGCTTAATAGTGTGTGTACAAGACTTGGTATTAACTACAAACTGTCAAATGGAAAGATTTATATTTCAGGAACGACACAGAGTAGTTCAAATAATACGACAGGCAGCATTACCACAACAACAACCACAACGAAACCGAGTACGACAAGCAGCAAAGATAAGATTAAGATTGTCATTGATGCAGGACACGGTGGATCAGATTCTGGTGCGACAGGGAATGGAATGGCAGAGAAGAACCTGACATTAGCTATTGTACTCGCTGCAAAGCGTTCTTTTGATAAGGACAGCAGATTCCAGGTATCCTATACAAGAACATCCGATACGTATCCAAGTTTGTCTCAGAGAGCTAAGCTGGCGAATAATAAGAATGCAGATATGTTTTTATGTGTACATATCAATTCAGCAAGTGCTTCTGCACATGGAACAGAGACTTTATGGAGTAAGAGCAGAAACTCTGCAACACAGAAAAAAGGCTTAACTTCCAAGACTCTTGCTACAGCAATGCAGAGTGCAGCGGTTGCAGCTACAGGATTTACAAACAGAGGACTTGTCGACAGACCAAATCTGTATGTTTTAAAACACACAAATATGCCAGCATGTCTTATTGAATACGGATTTATCAGTAATAGAAAAGAGTCTGCCCGAATGAAGGCAAATACAAGCGCTTATGGAAAAGCACTCTATAAAGCGGTTGTCAATCTGATGAAAAAACAGGGAAAATATTAGTACAAGATTATTCATAGAGCATATTGATATTTACGGGAAAACATCATATAATGGGTATTGGCAAATCTCACAGCAAGATAATATTTTGTGTTGCTGTGAGATTTTTATGCGACTAAAACACAATATCTTGTATAAAGTATCATTGCATCATACAAAATTATGTGTTACAATGGCAATGCATGATTTTTAAAAATTTATAATTGGAGTGTTGGTATGAAGATCATTAAAAGAAGTGGAATGGAAGTTGAATTTGACCGCAGCAAGATTATCGCAGCGGTTAAGAGGGCAAACAACAGTGTCGTAGAAGGTGAAAAAGTAAGCGACGAACAGGTAGAGAAAATTGCAGAGAATGTTGAGACTATCTGTGAGGGAATGAATCGTGCGCTCAATGTAGAGGAGATTCAGGATTTAGTAGAGAATCAGATCATGAACCAGAAGGCATTCCGTCTGGCAAGTAATTATATTACTTACCGTTATAAGAGAGCGTTGGTTAGAAAGTCCAATTCTACAGATAAGCAGATTCTGAGTCTGTTAGAGTGTAATAACGAGGAAGTTATCCAGGAGAATTCTAACAAGAACCCAACGGTCAATAGTGTACAGAGGGATTATATGGCAGGAGAGGTAAGTAAGGATATTACAAGACGTTTCCTTCTTCCACAGAAGATTGTGGATGCACATGAAGCAGGAATCATTCATTTCCATGATTCTGATTACTTTGCACAGCATATGCACAACTGCTGTCTGGTAAATTTAGAAGATATGCTCCAGAACGGAACAGTAATCAGCGACGTTATGATTGAGAAGCCAAAGAGCTTTTCTACAGCATGTAACATCGCAACACAGGCAGTAGCCCAGATCGCAAGTTCCCAGTACGGTGGACAGAGTATTACACTTTCCCATCTGGTTCCATTTGTCGAAATCAGCCGTCAGAAGTATCGTCGTGACGTTCGGGCAGAGTTCGAAGTAGAAGGAATGGAACTTGATGAGCAGAAGATAAATGAAATCGCAGAAATGCGTGTAAGAAAAGAGGTTAAGCAGGGAGTTCAGGTTATTCAGTATCAGGTTATCACACTGATGACTACAAATGGACAGGCTCCTTTTGTTACCGTATTCATGTATCTTGATGAGGTAGAAGAAGGTCCTGCAAGAGATGACCTTGCAATGATTATCGAGGAAATGCTTAATCAGCGTATTCTCGGTGTTAAAAATGAAAAAGGTGTATATATCACACCCGCTTTCCCCAAGCTTATTTACGTTCTTGAGGAAGACAATATTCATGAGAACAGCAAATACTGGTATCTTACAAAGTTAGCTGCACAATGCACAGCGAAACGTATGGTTCCAGATTACATTTCCGAGAAAATCATGAAGAAGTTAAAAGACGGAAACTGCTACCCATGTATGGGATGCCGTTCTTTCTTAACGGTATATCATGATGAGAACGATAATCCAAAGTTCTACGGAAGATTTAATCAGGGTGTTGTAACACTGAACTTAGTAGATTTAGCTTGTTCTTCAGGTGGAGATATGGATAAGTTCTGGGAAATCTTTGATGAGCGTCTTGAACTTTGCCACGAGGCACTTATGTACCGCCACAACCGTTTAAAAGGTACACCATCTGACGTAGCACCTATTCTCTGGCAGAACGGTGCATTAGCACGTCTTAAAAAGGGAGAGACCATTGATGAACTTTTATATAATGGTTATTCAACAATCTCTCTTGGCTACGCAGGACTTTGTGAGTGTACAAGATATATGACAGGCAAGAGCCATACAGACCCAGAAGCAAAACCATTTGCACTCAAAGTTATGCAGCATATGAATGATGCATGTAATAAGTGGAGAGCAGAAAGTAATATTGACTTCAGTCTTTATGGTACACCACTGGAGTCTACAACTTATAAGTTTGCAAGATGCCTTCAGGAGCGTTTTGGTATGATTCCAGGAGTAACAGATAAAAACTATATCACAAACAGCTATCATATCCATGTAACAGAGGAAATTGATGCATTTGATAAATTAAGCTTTGAAGCACAGTTCCAGGAACTCTCTCCAGGAGGAGCTATCAGCTATGTAGAAGTACCAAATATGCAGAATAATATCGAGGCTGTATTAGCTGTTATGAAGCATATTTACGAGAACATCATGTATGCAGAACTTAACACAAAGAGCGATTACTGCCAGTGCTGTGGTTATGAAGGAGAAATCCAGATTATAACAGACGAACACGGTAAGCTCATCTGGGAATGCCCAAACTGCGGTAATCAGGATCAGGCAAAGATGAACGTAGCAAGAAGAACTTGCGGTTATATTGGAACACAGTTCTGGAATCAGGGAAGAACCCAGGAGATTAAGGAACGTGTAATGCATTTGTAGAAAGCAGGCAGGGAGACGCGCCCAAAAGGAGAAGGTATCTTCTCCCTTTGGGCGCTGTTTTTTGCGTTGCTAAAAAATAAAATTGTCTCAAAATATATAAAATAGTAGATTATTGATTGTAAATAGAGTGCCAATATTATAAAATGTAATTAGTAAGAACCATGTAAAATATAGAAGAAGTATTGTATATATAATACGAAAGATTGGTTTGGGTAATTGCTAAATATAATGGGCACTCTATTTGATTTTTGAAAGAGGTGAATAGGTTATGTATTACGGTGAAATTAAGAAATGTGATATTGCAAACGGACCAGGTGTCAGAGTATCCCTTTTTGTAAGTGGATGCACCCATCATTGTAAGGGCTGTTTTAATGAGGAAACATGGAGTTTTGAGTATGGAAAGCCTTTTACAGAAGAAACAGAAGAACAGATTTTGAAATTATTGGAACCATCTTATATATCTGGACTTACAGTATTGGGCGGAGAACCTATGGAATATATGAATCAGGAAGTCCTCTTTCCATTTTTAAAAAAGGTAAAAGAACGCTTCCCAGAGAAGAGTATCTGGTGCTTTACTGGTTATGTTTATGAAAAGGACATTTTACACAGAATGATTCCAAAGTGGAAGTATACAAAGAAGATGTTAGAACAGATTGATTATCTTGTAGATGGTCCGTTTGTTATGGAAAAAAAGAATATTAGTCTTAAATTCCGCGGTTCTTCTAATCAGAGAATTATTGATGTGAAGAAGACGCTGGAAACAGGAGAAGTTGTTCTTTGGGAAGAACAGTAGACGAAAATATTATATTAACAAATGTGGATGTAGCGGAGGAAAAATAGTATGAGCAATAAAATTACGGGTAAAGAATATCCTTTATCTAAAATCTTTAGCTCTGATTTTGAATACCATATTCCAGGTTATCAACGCCCATATGCCTGGACAGAGGAAGAGGCAGGAATATTATTTGACGATTTGTATGAATTTTATCAAACCGAACCGATAGATAATTATTTTTTAGGAAGTATTGTGTTAATAAAGGAGGAAACAGATAGACGTGCAGATGTTATCGATGGGCAGCAAAGATTAACAACATTATCAATATTATTTTCTGTATTAGCATCTTCATTTCTGACGGGAAAATATAAAGATAATTGTAGAAAATATTTACAAGAAGAGGGAAATATACTAGAGGGCATTGCTGCACAGCCGCGTATGTTTTTGCGGGAAAGGGATCAAAAATTTTTTTCTAAATATATTCAGGAAATTAATTTAGATTCTTTGTTACAAATTGACCCAATAACATTAGATACAGAGGCGAAGCGTCATATACAAAAAAATTGTGCTATATTAAGACAAAGGTTTCAAGATTTTTTTTCAAATGAAGAAGAACTTTTAAAATTTACTCAATTCCTTTTAAATCGGTGCTTTTTAGTAGTTGTGTCTACTCCAAATCAAGAGTCTGCATTTCGAGTTTTTTCAGTAATGAATAGTCGAGGATTAGATTTATTGCCCACGGATATTATAAAATCTATGACTATAGGAAAATTACCAAATGAAGAAGAGAAGGTTTATACTGAAAAATGGGAAGAATTAGAAAATTTAACAGGCAGGGATGGATTCAATGAAGTGTTTACACATACGCGTACGATTTTTGCTAAAGAACGTCCGAAAAAGAACCTTTTAGATGAGTTTAAAGAGTATGTAATTAAGGTTACTCAACCTAAAACTTTGATTGATGAATATTTAGTTCCTTATACGGAGGCATATGTACAGCTTAAAAATTGTGAATTTTCATCTACACAGTATGCTGAGGAGATTAATAATCTATTATACTGGTTAAATAAGACAAATAATTATGACTGGATGCCTCCTGCAATTAAATTCCTTGTGGAACATTCAAATGACTCGGCATATATTCTATGGTTTATTAAGAAATTAGAGAGGCTTGCATCTTATTTACTTGTTACTGCGCAGGATGTAAATCATCGTATGGATCGTTATAAATGGCTTTTGGTAGAGATGGAGAGTCGGCCAGATAATTGTATGAATAATCCATTGAAAAATATTGAGCTTACAGAATGGGAAAAACAACAGTTTTTAAAGGCATTAGATGGAGAAATATATAGTATGACTGCTCAGCGCAGAAATTATATTATTCAAAGATTAGATTCATTTGTCAGTGACGGAGGCGCTTTTTATAATACAAAAATATTTACTATAGAGCATGTTTTACCTCAACATCCTAAAATGGATAGTGAATGGATGAAAAAGTGGTCAAATGAGCAGGAACAAAAATATTGGCTGAATCGAATTGCTAATTTAGTTCCTCTTACAAGGCAACGCAATTCTGCGGCACAAAATTATGATTTTGATACAAAAAAGAAAAAATATTTCCAGTCCAAGAACGGAACCAGTTCATATAGCCTTACAACGCAAGTTATTAATACAGAAGAGTGGACACCGCAAGCAGTGGAAAAACGACAAAGTGATTTGAGAAATGTGTTCATAAAAAAATGGGAGCTAAATATAAATGATACATCCAATATTGACAATACAATTTTTATCTTAGCTGGACGTGGAGGTAATGCTAGTGGGTATATAGATGGTGATAAATTTATAGTTAGAAAAGGTAGCGTTATATCTGTAGATGTCACGGATAGTTTTCAAAAAGGATATTTAAGTACACGGAATGAATTAATTTCTTCTGGGGTTGTAAAAAATAGACGTTTTGTGAAAGATTACATATTTTCAAGTGCTTCTGCGGCAGCAGCAGTAATTCTTGGACGTTCTGCTAATGGACGAAGAGAATGGACTAAATTGGATGGACGAACAATTGCTCAAATAGGTCATTAATAAGATTGATAAAGAAAAAAATTATTATATCTTTTATGATATTGAATAATAGTACGGAAATTGTTCATTCTTAGTTGACTAATTATAAATGGGAAAGTATTGAAAAAGTTTTTGAAATTACTCTTATAGCCAAAGACAGCGCCAAAAACAAGAAGCTATCCTATATTTGTGGCCTTGGAACGAGGATTGAATGTGAGCGTGGAGGCGAACATTCAACCCACAGTGATAGAGTCACAAATATAGGATAGCTTCTTGTTTTTGGCGCGTCTCTTTTGCCTGCGGCAAATCACCTACCCATGTTTATGTCTGGGAACAGTTTTCTTCACCGGTTCTTTCGTAGTAAGAAACTGTACGGCAATCCCGAGCACACACAATGCCAGTGTCAGCGCTGCACTGGAGTTCAGTGAAGAAAGTGTCGTAATTCCCATATATTCCGTAACTCCCGGAAGTAGCCCGGCAGCGGAAGTTCCACATACGATTGCGGAAGTAAGTATAATGACTGGACGCATATATTTGACAGCGAGAACTCCAACGATAAGACCAGTTATTACATTCGCAAAGAACTGTACATCACCTTCAAATGGAAATAATGTTCCTGCGGCACTAAAGGCTAATGCAAAGCAGAGAATAAAAATTCCAATACGATAAATCCAAAAGGCCAGAGAGGCAATGAATGCTCCGCAAAGTATGATACAAAGGACGGAGGCAAATCCTTCTACATGCAGAATCTGGGAAGCAACTATCTGTCCGATTATAGCTCCAGCAATAAATCCGGTAATGCCCATAAAGAGCCGGGACAGTTTATAGCCGAAAAAGCATCCGATGAGAGCTAAAATGAGAGCAATTACAGAGCCAGCTATTTTGTAAGTTGTATCGGCTTCGGTGACGAGACCGACAAGTCCGTTGTTTATAAAATTACTCAGACTGTCGCTGCTTCCGGAGTCTAGTGGAAGTGTGCTTATCATGGAGCTGTAATCAATATTTAGTAGTGATAGCATAAGAGAACCTTCTTTCGTAATATATTTTTATAAATTTTTTGCAGTTGTGTATAGAAATATGTATATCTCGGTGCTGTACAAAGAGACAGTGAGTTATATAAGTTATATATAAGTAGTGTCAGATGAACCGGTATCCACTTCTAACAAAAAAGGAATGATTATTAGCAGCAGCTATCTGTTCAGAATCCGTAAATTACTGACAATGGATTAAAATAAGAGTAGCATAATAAAGAATATTCCGCAAATTATTTCATATAGAGGATTTTATAGATTTTTACGCGAAAAGATGGTATGATAATACGAGTCGATTGGAAACTATTTAAAGCTGTATATTTCCGGGTGTATAAGGGATACAGAGTTTATTGTCAGCTATACAATAGTCTCATAGAAGATGTGCAGAGTGATGGTATATATAGTTATTGCTAATACATTTTTCAGATACATTTTGGATAAGGTGGGTTTTAAATAGTTAGATTATATTTTATAGATTCAGAAAGAGAGGAATTAGAGATGGCAAAGATTAGAACAAGATTTGCACCAAGCCCTACAGGAAGAATGCATGTTGGAAATCTTCGTACTGCTTTATATACTTACTTGATTGCAAAGCATGAAGGTGGAGATTTCGTTTTAAGAATAGAAGATACAGACCAGGGACGTTACTGTGAAGAAGCACTGGGAATTATTTACCGTACTTTAGAGAAGACTGGCTTAAAGCATGATGAAGGTCCGGATAAAGACGGCGGATTTGGCCCTTATGTTCAGAGTGAGCGTGTAGCGTCCGGACTTTACATGGACTATGCAAAGCAGCTTATTGAAAAAGGTGAGGCTTACTATTGTTTCTGTGATCAGGAAAGATTAGATTCCTTAAAACAGAATGTAGGTGGTAAAGAAATCAGTGTATATGACAAGCACTGTCTGCACCTTTCCAAAGAAGAAGTAGAAGCGAACCTTGCAGCAGGTAAGCCATTTGTTATTCGTGCAAATATGCCTAATGAGGGAGAGACAACTTTCCATGATGAGATTTATGGAGACATCACGCAGCCAAATGAAGAGCTTGACGATATGATTCTTATCAAGTCAGACGGATATCCTACTTACAATTTTGCAAACGTAGTAGATGACCATCTGATGCAGATTACACACGTTGTAAGAGGTAATGAGTATCTTTCTTCTGCACCAAAATATACTCGTCTTTACAAGGCATTTGGATGGGAAGAACCAAAATATATTCACTGTCCATTAATTACGAATGAAGAGCATCAGAAGCTTTCAAAGCGTTCTGGACATTCTTCTTACGAAGATTTAATCGAGCAGGGATTTGTTCCAGAAGCTGTTGTAAATTTCGTAGCACTTCTTGGATGGAGTTCTCCAGATAACAGAGAGATTTTCTCTTTAGAAGAATTAGTAGAAGCATTTGATTACAAGCATATCAGCAAATCTCCAGCCGTATTTGATATGGTTAAGTTAAAATGGATGAACGGAGAATATTTAAAGGCAATGGACTCTGATACTTTCTACAACATGGCAGAGCCTTATATCAAGGAAGTTATCAAGAAGGATATGGACTTAAAGAAGATTGCAGCACTTGTTAAAACAAGAATCGAAGTATTCCCTGAAATTGGTGAAATGATTGATTTCTTTGAAGCAGTTCCAGAATACGATGTAGATATGTATACTAACAAGAAAAATAAGACAAATGCAGAGAAGTCTTTACCAGTATTACAGGAATTACTTCCAGTAATCGAAGCACAGGAAGATTTCACAAACGATGCATTATATCAGATGCTTCGTGGATTTGCAGATGAAAAAGGTTATAAACCAGGATTTGTTATGTGGCCAGTTCGTACCGCTGTTTCCGGAAAGCGCATGACTCCGGGCGGAGCAACAGAGATTATGGAAATTATCGGTAAGGATGAGACAGTAAGCAGAATTAAGGCTGCAATTGAGAAATTATCTAAATAATAATTTGCGGGGATACAGACGCCGCTTTAGTAGAAGATATAGGGCTGGATTGTATGGAGTCTTCTAAAGAAAAAAGAATTGTTATAAGTTAGATTTTGTTCCGTTGCACTAGAGCGTGTTTGAAAAATCATTCCAGCAACCCGCACGCCTCAATTTACGGTATATTTTGTCTTCATTCAGTTGACGTAT
>UMGH01056779.1_pt1 | contig 10528 bp, 9 predicted proteins | sample 1965231 | NCBI WGS metagenome assembly UMGH01 (sample SAMEA4836068, study PRJEB28245) | human gut metagenome | biome: gut microbiome; material: fecal sample | place: Denmark | collected 2008 | reverse complement strand
TGCCGCCCGCTGTGTAATCCCTCCGTCAATGCCTGCGGCATTGCCACCTCCCTTTTCAAGGGAGCCAATGCGATTGCAAAATCTAAGCCCACCTTGCAAAGGGTGACTCCCCGCAGTGCGGGGAGATGTCGCGCAGCGACAGAGGGGACGGGCGCCCGTTAGGCGGAGCGGCGTAGCCGCAGGGGGGATTGGCCGAAGGCACATTTCACTCCGGTTACAAAATCCTTGTAGGGTGCGATGCTCACATCGCACCGTAGCAAGCGAATTTGCCCGGCCTGTTTCGCCCAAATTTTAACAATTCTGTCACATCTTTTACAAAATAATAACAAGTAAGGGGTTGATTTATCCCTTGATTTGCTATATATTATAATTAACTATATAGTGCCGTAGTGTTACCCTTAGCCTGCGGCGCCAAGTTAAAAGAGGTAAAAATTGTGATTGAATTCAGAAATGTATCAAAGGTGTACGACTCTACGGACACCCACGCCCTCAATCATGTGAATATTAAGATTGAGGATGGCGAGTTCGTGTTTGTAGTAGGCTCCTCCGGCGCCGGCAAGTCCACCTTTTTGAAGCTCATTATGCACGAGGAAAAGCCCACGGAGGGCGAGGTGATCTTTAACGAGTATTCCTCTGCCACTTTGAAGAAGCGGCAGGTGCCCTATTACCGCCGCACCATGGGTATTGTGTTCCAGGACTTCCGCCTGATCCCCAAGATGACGGTGTATGACAATGTGGCCTTTGCCATGCGGGTGATCGGTGCTAAGGAGAAGGACATTCGCAAGCGGGTGCCTTATATCCTTCAACTGGTGGGGCTGAGCCAAAAGGCGCGCTCCATGCCCAATGAGCTGTCCGGCGGCGAGCAGCAGCGTGTGTCCCTGGCGCGCGCGTTGGTGAACAATCCCAAGGTCATCATTGCGGACGAGCCTACCGGCAATGTGGACCCGGAGATGAGCCACGAGATCGTGGAGCTGCTCACCAAGATTAACAACGCCGGCACCACCGTGATCATGGTGACCCATGAACACGATCTGGTGCGCTCTTTCCAGCGGCGGGTAATCGTGATCAAGAACGGCGAAGTGGTCTCCGACACCCCGGATCCCACCCACGCCCGGTTTGAGAGCAGCGAGCCCCGCAAAGAAACGGATATGTTCTTTTACGAAGAGGGCACTTCCATTGACCTGTCCAAGACGGCAGACGCCCGGACGGACGAGGATGTGTTTGACAACTTAGAGTCCCTGGCGGACGAGACCCCGGCGCAGGCAGCGGCCACCCCGGAGGATGAGAACGGAGGTGCGGCAGAATGACCGGCGCAAGTTTAAGATATTTAATTAAAGAGGGCTTTCGCAACACCTGGACCAATCGGATGATGTCCATCGCGTCCATTTGCGTATTGATGAGCTGTTTGGTGCTCATCGGCTCTGCATCTATGATTTTTTTGAATATGGACTCTCTGCTCTCCCGCATTGAGGAGGAGAATGTGATCATGGTCTATATTAAGGATGACGCGAACCAGGCCGCCATTGACACCATGGGTCAGGAAATTAAGGCCCTGGGCAATGTGAAGGAGCTGGAGTATGTGCCCAAGGAAAAGGCGTGGGCACAGCAGCTGGAAACCATGGAGGACGCCCAGGCCAAGTTCTTTACCCAGATCAGTTCGGATATTCCGCTGCCCAATGCCTACAAGGTGACGGTAGCCGATCTTGGCAAGTTTGATCAAACGGTCAAAGGGCTAAAGGGGCTGCAAAATGTAGACACCATTCGAGAGAACAAGGACCTGGCGCAAAAGCTGGTGTCCATTCGGCAGGGTATTACGGTGATCTCCGTTGTGATCATCGGCGTGCTGTTTGCCATCTCTCTGTTCATTATCTCCAACACCATTAAGTTGACGGTGTATTCCCGCCGGTTGGAGATCAGCATTATGAAGAGCGTGGGCGCCACCAACAGCTTTGTGCGCCTGCCCTTCGTGGTAGAGGGTATGATCCTTGGTATCGTGTCCGGCGCTGTGTCGCTGGGGCTGGTATGGGGTCTGTATGAGCTGGCCGTGCGCCAGTTCGGCGACCTGCTGAGAAGCCTGTCCCTGTCTGCGCTGCCCTTTGCCCCCTATGCGCTGCAAATGCTGGGCATCTTTGTTGCCATCGGTATTATTAGCGGTGTGGGCGGCTCCATGATCACCATGCGCAAGTACCTGAATAAGGAAGGTAGTGAGATTAGTGCAGTCTAAATCCAAAATTTGGTTGCGGCGGCTGTTTTGCCTGTTTTGCAGTCTTGTGTTGGTGCTGACCGCCGGGGTAAGCTCCGCCTTTGTGGCAGAGGCTAAGTCCCGCTCGGAACTGGAGAGCGAAAAAAGCAAAATTCAGTCCCGAATCAACAGCACCCAAAGCAAGCTGAACAGCTTGTCCAAGCAAAAGAAAGATACGCAGGAATATATCAACACCCTGCAGGAAAAAATAAGCCTGTTGCAGGACAAGATCTCCAATTTGGAGAGCGACAAGACCGCCCTGCAATCGGAGATTGACGCCACCCAGGCGAAGATTGAAAAAACCGCTGCGGATATTGAGGAAACCCAGCGTCAAATTGACCAAAAGCAAAAGGAATTTGACGCTACATACGCCGAGTATTGTCAGCGGCTGCGGGCTATGTATATCAGCGGCAGTGCCTCCACTCTGGAAGTGCTGCTCACCTGCTCTGACCTGTCCAGTCTTTTGACCCGGTCAGAGATGATCAAGTCCGTCTCCCAGCAGGACAGCGCCACCTTGGACAGCCTGATGAAGAAGATGGAGGAGATCGAGGCGCAAAAGCAGAAGCTGGAGGAAAAACGCAACCAGCTGAACGCGGACAAAAAGAGCTTGGAGACGGACAAAGCCGCTCTTCAGAAGAATATTAACGATATTTCTTCCACCAAGGCGGATTTGGACAGCGAGGCCGCAGAGTGCAATGCCCAAATGCGCAAGCTCTCCAAGCAGAGCTCCGAGTATCAGGAAGCCATTGAGACGGATCAAAAGCAGTTGCAGCAGGTGCAAAATGATATCAGAGCCGCCATTGCCGCCGCCGGTTCTCACGGCTCCGGCAGCATCAGCGGTTCTCACGGCTCCGGCAACGGTCGGTTGCGCTATCCTACGGACAGCCGCTCCATTTCTGCCGGGTATCCCAACTACTCCAGCGGTCGTTACCACGGGGGTATTGACTTCCCGGTATCCACCGGCTCCAATGTGTATGCAGCGGCCAGCGGCACGGTGATTTTGGTTAAGTACCTGAATTACAGCTACGGTCGGTATTTGATCATTGACCACGGGGACGGCCTGTCCACCCTGTATGCCCATAACAGCCAAATTTTGGTGAGCGTGGGCGATAAGGTCAGCGCCGGTCAGGTGGTGGCCAAGAGCGGCTCCACCGGCAACTCCACCGGCCCGCACTGCCACTTTGAAGTGCGCGTCAACGGCTCCCAAGTGAACCCGCTGAATTATCTGTAAATAGAAACGGCGACGGCGCCCCACCGTGGGCTGCCGCCGTACCATACAACAAGAATAGACCACAAAGGAAGTGAAGCCAGTGAAGCGGCAAAGACATGGAAAACAAGTTTTGGCTGTTTTGCTGGCTTTCTGTCTGTTTTTACCTGCCGTGTTCTCCACCCCGGCGGCTGTGCCGGCAGCGGACACCGGGCTCAACAGCCAAATGACGCCGGAGGAGCAGCAATCCTACCTGGAAATGAAGCTGCGCCAAACAGAAAAAACCTTGGAGACCCTGGGCAAGCAAAGCAAGGACACCCAGGCGTACCTGGACGCCCTGGATCAGAAGATCGGCTACCTGCGCAGCCAGTTAAAGCTGACGGAGCAAAAGGTGGACACGGCGGAGAACCGCATTACCGTGCTGCAAAAGCAGCAGAAGAAAAATCGGCAGGATCAGGCGGCGCTGCAGCAGCAGATTACAGACACCAAGCAGCAGATCACTGTGCTGGACGCCCAGTTTCAGCAGAACTATCAGCGCTACTGCCAGCGGCTGCGAGCCATGTATATCAGCGGCGAGACCAATGTGTTGGCGTTCCTGCTGGGCAGCACGGACATCGGCCAGCTGCTCACTCGCTACGAGATGGTGGCAAGGGTTGCCAAGCAGGACACGGCGCTGCTCCGGTCCGTACAGACAGAGGGCACCCGGCTGGAACAGGCCAAAACGGACCTGACCGCCCGGCAAAAAGACCTGCAAACCAAAAAGACGGCATTGGCTGCCAGCCAAACGGAGCTGGAACAGACGGTGACCACCTTGCAGGCGGATCAGAAAGATTTGACCACCCGGCGGCAGGTGCTTACCGACCAGCAGACAGAGGCCAACCGGCTGCTCAAGCAGTTGACGGATAAGACCAAGGCCTATACCGAGTACCGGGATGTGACCCAAAACGATCTGGATGAGATCGACCGCCAAATTGCAGAAGCGGCAAAGAAATATACAACCACAACCACAACCACGACCACAACAAAGAAGCATACCACAACAAAGCACGGCGAGAGCGCAGGCACGACGGCTTCCACCACGAAGAAGCACACCACCGCGGAGAGCAAGCGGCTGCGCCTAACCTATCCGGTGCCCAGCCAAACCCGCATTACCACTGCGTTCCATGGCTACGCCGGACACTCCGGCTGCGATTTTGCATGCGCCAGCGGCTCCCGCGTCGTGGCGGCAGAGAGTGGCACGGTAATCGTGTCGGCCGATCTGACGAACAGCGACGGCAGCTACCGCAGCTACGGGCGCTACATTGTGATCGCCCACGACAAGACGGACAGTGTCGGCAATTCGGTGTATACCCTGTACGCCCACAACAGTCGGCGGGTGGTATCTGCCGGCACACATGTGCACCGTGGCCAGCTGATTGCTTACAGCGGCTCTACCGGTAACTCCACCGGCCCGCACTGCCACTTTGAAGTGCGCACCCCCACCGCGTCGTATAACGACTGCGTGAACCCGGAAATTTATTTGCCTTAATGCGTCAAGGAGATGGAACAGAATATGAAAAAATATAGTCAAAAGCTCCTGGCGTTGGTGCTGGCGTGCGCCCTGTTGTGCGCCCTGCCCGGGGGCAGCGCCTGGGGTGCGGAGACCGCGGAGAGTACCACGGCGGCGGAGACCACCACGGACAAAGCAGCGGAGAACGCCAAAAAGGATCAGGCCAAAAAGAGCCTGGAGCAGCAGCAAAAAGAGCTGCAAAAAAGCATAGAAGAAAGCGAAAAGAAGCTTGCGGAACTGGGCAAAAGCTCCAAGGTGACCCAGGATTATGTGGACACTTTAGATCAAAAAATCGGCGCCATGAACGACCGACTGACGGTGCTGCAAGCCCAGGTGGACGAGAGCCAAAAGGCCATTGACACGCTAAAGCCCCAGATTGCTGCCAACAAAAAGCAGCTGGACGCCCTGCAAAAGGAAGTGGACGCCGGCCAAAAGGAACTGAACAAGCTCAACGACCGGTTCGAGGCCACCTATCAGGCCTATTGCTACCGGCTGCGGGTGATGTACATAAGCGGTGAGTACAGCATTATCACCGCGCTGCTGGGGTGCAAGGATATTTCCGGCTTCCTTACCCGGTACGAGATGATCAAGGCCGTGTCCAAGAGCGACACGGAGCTGCTGCAAGAGGTCAATGGCAAGATGGAGGAGATCTGTTCCAAGCAAAATGGCCTGAACCAGCAAAAAGCGCAGTACCAAAAGGTCAAAAAAGACCTGGACGAAAAAAACAAAACCTTAAAAGCCAAGCAGGCCGCCATTGAGCGGGACCAGGAGGGCATTGCCGCCAGCAAGGTGACCCTGGCCCAGGATCGGGCTGAGAGCGACGCACTCTTGGCGCAGCTGACAGCCCAGAACCGAATGTACACCGAGTACCGTAACGAGGACGAAAAGCTGCAGCAGCAGGTGGAAAGCGAGATCGACGCCCTGATCAGCGGCTTGAAGAACGCAGACGAGGTGACCACCCTGTCCAAAAAGGACAAGGAGCACACCACCTCTAAAAACAACACCGCCGGGGGCAAGGCCCAAGGGGTTTACAGCCACTCGGACGCGGCACTAAATATGACTTATCCGGTGCCCGGGCACTATACTGTCAGCGCCGGGTTCCCCAATTACTCCAGCGGCAAGTACCACGGTGGGCTGGACTTCCCTTGCGGCGTAGGCTCCAAGGTGGTGGCCGCCCAGTCCGGGGTGGTGATTACCGTCAAGCGGCTGGATTACAGCTACGGCTACTATGTGATGATCTATCACGGCACAGACAGCCACGGCCGCAGCGTGGTGACCCTGTACGCCCACAATTCGTCTATTTTAGTGGGTACCGGCCAAACGGTGAAGAAGGGTCAGCAGATCGCCAAGAGCGGTTCTACCGGCAATTCCACCGGGCCTCACAGCCATTTTGAAATTCGGCTGAATGGCACCCGGGTGAACCCCACTTACTATTTGAGCAAATAACATGAACAAAATCAATTACGATCGTATGTGTATGGCCGTGATCCGGCAGCAAACGGCGGCAGGGCGAGTACCCACCCTGCTGCTGCATAGCTGTTGCGCCCCCTGTTCCAGCGCCACGCTGGAGTGGCTGTCGCAGTATTTTCAGATCACGGTCTTTTATTATAATCCGAATATTGCCCCGGAGGGAGAGTTCCAAAAGCGCTTGGCAGAGCAGCGGCGGCTGATTGCGCCCCAGCCGGCAGTGCACCCGGTGCAGCTGATCGCCGGGGACTACGAACCGGCGGCCTTTGCGGCTGTTGCCAAGGGGTATGAGGACTGCCCGGAGGGGGGCGCCCGCTGTATGCGCTGCTATCGCCAACGACTGGAAAAGACGGCGGCGCTGGCCAAGGAAATGGGTTTTGACTATTTTTGCACCACCCTAAGCATCAGCCCCTTAAAGGACGCCCAAAAAATCAATGCCATTGGGCAGAGCGTAGGGGAGCAGTACGGGGTAGCCTGGTTGCCCTCGGATTTTAAGAAGCAGGAGCGGTACAAGCGCTCCATTGCGCTGTCCCGGGAGTATGGCCTGTATCGCCAAAACTTCTGCGGCTGTGTGTATTCTAAGCAAGAGAAGGAGAAACCGGTATGACCAATCCCCTGGCAGACCGTATCCGCCCGGAAAGTCTGGAGCAGGTGGTGGGCCAGCAGCATTTGCTGGGCCCCGGCAAGGCTCTGCGGCAGCTGATCGAGAGCGGCGATATTCCAAATTTGATTTTTTACGGCCCGCCGGGGGTGGGCAAGACCACGGTGGCGTCCATTATTGCCAAGCGCACGGATCGCGCCTTGCGGCGGCTTAACGGCACCAATGCCTCTACGGCGGATATTCGGGCACTGGTGGCAGAGCTGGACACCCTGTCCGCGCCCAACGGCATATTGTTGTATTTGGACGAGATCCAGTATTTTAACAAACGCCAGCAGCAGTCCCTGCTGGAATACATAGAAAACGGCAAGATCACCCTGATCGCCAGCACCACGGAGAACCCGTATTTTTATATTTATCCGGCGGTGCTCAGCCGGTGCACGGTGTTTGAGTTCAAATCCGTCACCCCGGCAGATGTGGTGCCCGCGGTGGAGCGGGGCTTCCGTTTGCTGGAGGAGGAGAACGGCATCCCGGCAGAGTTGGAGGACGGCGTGGCTCGCACCCTGGCAGAGCGGGGCGGCGGTGATGTGCGCAAGTCCCTGGGCGCGGTGGAAAACTGCTACTTTGCTGCCCAGGTGACGGACGGTAAAAAGCGGATCACCTCGGAACTGGTGGATCAGCTGACCCAAAAAAGCGGCGCCCGCTATGATCGGCTGGGCGACGAGCATTACGATATTATTTCTGCCTACCAAAAATCTATGCGGGGCTCGGACCCGGACGCTGCGCTCCATTATTTGGCGCGGCTGCTGGAGGCGGGGGACTTGCCCTCCGCCTGTCGGCGGCTGATGGTCTGCGCCTGTGAGGATGTGGGGCTGGCGTATCCCCAAATCATTCCCATTGTTAAAGCGGCGGTGGACGCGGCCCAAATGCTGGGTCTGCCGGAGGCAAGGCTGCCCCTGGCGGACGCGGTGGTGCTGGTGGCCACCAGTCCCAAGAGCAATACCGCCCATGACGCCATTAACGCGGCTATGGCGGATGTGCAGCGGGGCAATTACTCGCCCATTCCCCGCCGACTGCAAAACAAGCACTACGACGGTGCAGACGCCAAGGTGAAAGGGCAATTTTACAAATACCCCCATGAATATGAAAATCACTGGGTGGAGCAGCAGTACCTGCCGGATGTGCTTAAGGGTACGCAGTATTATCATTTTGGCGACAACAAGACCGAGCAGGCCGCCCGTGCCTACTGGGAGCGGGTGAAGAAGAGGAAACTGTAAATATGACCAAGAAAGAACGATTTTTGCGGGTGGCGGCTGCCTTGGAGCAGCTGTACCCGGACGCCAGATGTTCTCTGTTCTCCGGCAACGCCTTTGAACTGCTGGTGGCGGTGCGCCTGTCTGCCCAGTGTACGGACGCCCGGGTGAACCAGGTGACCCCGGCGCTGTTTGCCAAGTACCCCACATTGGAGGACTACTGCAACGCCGATGTGGCGGATATAGAGCGACTGATTTACTCCTGCGGGTTTTACAAGACCAAGGCGGAGAATATTATAGAAATGGCACGCAAAGTACGAGACGACTACGATGGTCGGGTGCCGGACACCATTGAGGATCTGCTGACCCTGCCCGGGGTGGGACGCAAAACCGCCAACCTGATCGTGGGTGATGTGTACGGCAAGGAGAGCGTGGTGGTAGACACCCACATGATCCGCATTGCCAATCGGCTGGGGCTGGTGGCAACGAAAGATCCCAAGCAGATCGAATTTGCCTTAAAGAAGATCATTCCCCCGGATATGGGGTCGGATTTTTGCCACCGCATTGTGCTGTTTGGGCGGGATATTTGCCCGGCCCGCAGCCCTAAGTGCGAGAGGTGTCCCCTGGCAGACGGCACTTGCCGCCGCGTAGGTGTGGCTGCCAAAAAGTGAAGAATTGAGGACGAGAAAATGCAAGCAAACAGCGGCAATATCATATTGATCGGTATGCCCGGCAGCGGCAAATCCACCTGCGGGGTGGTGGCAGCCAAGCTGCTGCTGAAGAATTTTTTTGACACGGACCTGCTGATCCAAAATCGGGAGGGTCAGCGCCTGCAACAGATCATTGACGAAAAAGGGCTGGACTACTTTGCCCGGGCAGAGGAGGAGGCCGTTTTATCCCTGGATATTGCCGGTACGGTGATCGCCACCGGCGGCTCCGTGGTGTATTCCCCGGCGGCCATGGATCACCTGCGCCGCATGGGCAAGGTGATTTATCTGCATCTGGAGTATGAGACCATGTGCCGCCGTATTCAGAATTTGGACAGTCGGGGCGTGGTGCTGCAAGCGGGCTACACCTTGCAGGATATGTACAAGGAGCGGCTGCCCCTGTATCGCCGGTATGCAGATGCAGTGATTAAGTGCGACAACAACACGGTGGAACAGACCGCCCAGCAGATCGCCCGCTGCGCCCGATAAAAGGAGAAAGAAATGGAGAAGAGAAGGAAGGCGAAAAAGAGATTTTCTGCCCTCACCAGCTTTTTGCTGGCGCTGGCTCTGCTGACGGGCACGCTGGGCGCGCTGCCGGCAGAGTGCTTTGCCGCCCAACCTGAAAAGGCGGCGTTTCACAGCACTTACGGTTTTCGCCTGGGCAGCAGCGCCAAGATGGAGCTGCAATTCCGGGATAAATTAGAGAAGAATTACAAGGTCAACGGCAACACCTACTACGGCAGCCAAACCGATCTGAGCCGCCAACTGCGGGACCAGATGGTAAAGAGAAGCGACCAGGTGGTGCTGCGCTTGGCCACCGATCGGCGGGGGTTGACCGGCAGGAGTAACAGCGCCACACAAGCGCGTGAGGAGCTGTTTTTGGGCCTGCTTAATGACGCCACCGCCCAGCGGAACTCCGTTTCTGCTCGGGATGGGGACTATCTGCGCTGGCAGCTGGGCAGCGTTAGCGGTGTGCTGTATGCGGACGGCAGCAAAAACGGGGTCTATTACTACCGGGTGATCTATTACGGCTTGGGTTATTACACCACCGCCGCCGAGGAGCAGTGGGTGGATCGGTATGTGCAGAAGTATGTGCGCCGGGTGGACCGAAACAAAATGAGCGATTATGACCTGGCAAAGAAGGTGCACGACGATGTGTGCCGTGCTACGGTCTATGATATGGAGATGGACAGCCGCTACGACGACTATGATTTCTCTGCCTATGGGTGCCTGTATGTGGGTCGTTGCGTGTGCCAGGGGTATGCGCTGGCGTACTACCGGCTGTGTCGGGAGTTGGGATTGTCGGTGCGCTTTGTGTACTCGGATCCGGACGAGGGCTGCCACGCCTGGAACTTGGTACAGGTGGGCGGCAAATACTATTATGTGGACTGCACTTGGGACGATACCTACCATGAAGGCAATATCGTCTACAACTTCTTCCTAAAGAATTACACGGATTTGCAGGCTATGGACAGCGACTACCACGAGCACCGGCTGGACGACGG
>UMGH01064615.1_pt1 | contig 10538 bp, 4 predicted proteins | sample 1965231 | NCBI WGS metagenome assembly UMGH01 (sample SAMEA4836068, study PRJEB28245) | human gut metagenome | biome: gut microbiome; material: fecal sample | place: Denmark | collected 2008 | reverse complement strand
CCTCAAAGTGTAAAAGGTGCATTTCTTCGAATGCTTACGGACTATGTTTTCAAGAAAGACAACGTGCCGAAGGAGGAAGCGGAAATCCTGCTGACAAGCGAGGAGGCGGCGGACCTGCTGAAAATCAGCACGAGGACACTGCAACGGATGCGAAAGGACAAGACTATTCCCTACATGATGGTGAGAAGCAAATGCCGGTACAGACTGACGGATCTGGAGGAATGCGTGAGACGGAAAATCGTACACTGTAATCCCAAGACGCTGGAGGAGTTCAAGCATAACTACCTGATGACCAGAAAGGAGGCGGATGATGGAAGGGATTGGTAAGGAAATGTTCGAGGAATGGATGAAGCGCCTCATGGAACGGATTGACCGGCTGGACAGCATCATATCGGTGCTGATAAACAAGGAAGCGGCAGGCGTGAAGTACATGGACGGAGAACGGCTGTATGACAATCAGGACCTGTGCGAGATGCTGAGAACGAGCAAACGGTCGCTACAGCGGTTCCGCAGCGAATACGGACTGCGTTACCAGAAAATCAGCCGCAAGACCTACTACAAGGAATCGGACGTGCTAGAGTTTATCAGCCGGAACATGGAAGAGGTGACGCTGGACGGCAAAAAGGTGCTGAAAGTGAAGGAGGGAACGGGAAAGAAAGTTCCGGGCAAAACGGCGAAAGGGAAAAAAGGAGGCAGAAGGAATACCGGGTCTGACAAACGCACGTGAAACGGATGCGAAAAGAGAAACCGGAAGTGGATGGTGAACCGGATGTAAACGGGAAGCTGAGGGTGAGCCTGATGCAAATCGGGACTGACAAGCATACGTGAAACGTAGGCGAAAAGAGAAACCGGAAGTGGATGGTGAACCGGATGTAAACGGGAAGCTGAGGGTGTGCCTGATACGAACTGGGACTGAAAGGTGAACGGGAAACCGGAACAAAAAGAAAAACAGACCTGCACGGGAATACCGGCGGGACTATCATCAAACAATAAAAAAAATCAATCAATGGAACAGAAAAAGAAAAAGCAAGAGGATGTACTGGTCGTCCGCGACGAGAAGACGGGCGAAATCAGTGTGGTTGCCGGACTGGATGCCAGGGGCTATCCCAAGAGGGCACAGGCAAAGGCGGAACACTCGCAGGAGTTTTTGCGCTTTGACCGCCACGGGGATGCGATAGACAATTTCATGAGAAATTTCTACCGCCAGTGTAAGGAGCCGACACGATTCGGTTTCTACAGGGTGGCAGCGGACACGGTGGAAGCTCTGCTTCCGGTTATCAAGGACCTGCTGAAAGACCCTGTGGCGAACGCTGACCTGCTCGCACCGCACAAAGTGGATACATCGGCGTACCAGCAGGCTGAGGAACAGCAGGCTGCGGAGGAGGTGAAAAGAGAAAATGCCGAAACGGAGGCTGAGGAACAGCAGGCTGCGGAGGAGGTGAAAAGAGAAAATGCCGAAACGGAGACTGAGGAACAGCAGGTCGCGGAAGAGGTGAAAAAGGAAAATGCTGAAACGGAGACTGAGGAACAGCAGGTTGCGGAGGAGGTGAAAAGAGAAAATGCTGAAACGGAGACTGAAGGACAGCAGATTACGGAGGAGGCGAAAAGAGAAAATACGGAAGAAAACAATGTGGAACAGAAAACGGACGAGAAAATGGAAGAAATGAAACAGAAAAATCAGGAACAGCAGCCGCAGGCGACGGAAACGCAGACGGCACAGGGACAGCAGCCCGCACAGGAAGGGCAAGCGCAGGCAAAACCGGAGAAACCGAACCTGATTGCGGACAGCGATGTGGACTGGAAGGAACTGGAGCAGTTCGGTGTGAAAAAGGAAAACCTGTCTGAAAAGGACATGAAAGCCCTGATGAACTACGGGAAGACAAGGCTGGTGACGGTGGAACCGGTGCTGGGCGGAGAACGCTACGAGCTGCAGGCCCGACTCTCGTTGCAGAAAGCGGAAGACGGAAAGCTGAAACTTACCCCCCACTTCGTACGCCATGAGCCGAGACTCGACGTGCCATACAACGGCTATACATTCACGGACGAGGACAAGCAGGCGCTGAAACAGACGGGCAACCTGGGCAAACTGGTGAACGTTGCCGATACGAAGACCGGAGAGATGCGCCTGGCGTACGTCAGCATCGACCGACTGACGAATGAGATTGTGGACGTACCGACGAACAAGGTACGCATCCCGAACCGGATCGGACTGACGGAACTGTCGAAGGCGGAACAGGAAATCCTGCGTGCGGGGCTGGCACTGCCCAAGGAGGTGACACTGAAGGGCGGGCGCAAGTTCGAGGCCATGCTGCAGGTGAACGCTGACAAGCGCGACGTAGAGTTTGTGCCGGAGCATCTGTGGCAAGGACAGTCGCAGCGACGCGGAAACGGACAGGAGAAAAAACAGAAAAGCCCGGAAGCCCCGGATGCTACCGGACAGCAGCAGAAGGAAGACGGGAATCAGGAGAACGGACAGCGGCGCAACCGCTCGTGGACGAACGAGGACGGAAGCATACGTCCGATAGGCAAATGGAAGGACGACAAATTCACGGAACAGCAGAAGGCGGACTATGTGGCGGGTAAGGTCGTGGTGCTTGCCAACGCGAAGGATGACAAGGGACAGCCCTGCACAAAATACCTGAAGTTCGACCGTGAGAAAGGCAGACCGCTGACCTATTCGGAAAACCCTGACCTGGCACAGACCGTTGTCCCGTCGAACGAGAGCCGCACACAGCTTGCGGTGAACAACGAAGGCAAGACGAACGAGGCAACCAGACATGTGAAGGAGCCGCTTCAGCAGGGACAGACCGCCCCGAAGGACGACACCCAGAAACAACAGCAGGAAAAACCGAAGAAGAGCAAAGGCATGAAGGTGTCCTGAGTGCCACCACTAAATCCATTACAAGAGAATAAACAACGGATTGAAACGGGGCCTCATGCGCCATGTACCGCATATCCCACGGATAACCGGCGTACCCCGTTCCACTCCACAAGGAACAAAAGTATCAATGATTAAAACAGAGAATGTATGATTACCATATTGGCAGAAAAACCGAGCGTGGCGCGTGAGATAGCACGCATCGCCGGAGCAACAAGAAAGGAAGAAGGATTTTATACAGGAAACGGCTACCATGTGACATGGGCACTGGGGCATCTGGTGCAACCTGCCCTGCCTGAGGGCTACGGCTTCAAGGGATTCAGCAGGGACAGCCTGCCGGTGATACCGGAGGAGTTCATGCTGATACCCCGCCAGGTAAAGACGGACAAGGGCTACAAGGCGGACGCGGCAGCGGTGAAACAGATAAAGGTGATAACGAAACTGTGGAACGAGAGCGACGGCATAATAGTGGCAACGGACTGCGCACGCGAAGGGGAACTGATATTCAGATACCTGTATGCCTATACGGGCTGTACGCTGCCCTTCCGCCGCCTGTGGATAAGCTCGCTTACGGACACCGCCATCCGCAAGGGATTGAAGGAACTGAAGGACGGGCATGAATATGACGACCTGTATCTGGCGGCAAAGGCACGCAGCGAGGCGGACTGGCTGGTGGGCATCAACGGCACGCAGGCACTGACCGTAGCCGCCGGACGGGGCACGTATTCGGTGGGACGCGTGCAGACACCCACGCTGGGTATGGTCTGCAAGAGGTACTGGGAGAACAGACGCTTTACACCGGAACCGGTACACCAGCTGCATTTCTCGGTGACACCGGCGGGTACGGATACGGTAGTGAAGTTCTCCTCGGTAAAGAAATGGCAGGACAAGGAAGAGGCGGCTGCATCATACAATAAGGTAAAGGCGAAGATGTGCGCCACCGTCACCAAGGTGGAAAAGAAGGAGAAGGTGGAGAACCCGCCGCTGCTGTACGACCTGACCACACTGCAGAAGGAGGCGAACACGAAACACGGATTCACGGCGGAACAGACGCTGGAGCTGGTACAGAAGCTCTATGAAGCGAAGCTCGTCACCTATCCGAGAACATCGAGCCGCCATATTCCGGAAGATGTGTTTGCTGAAATACCGCTGCTGTTTGAACGGCTGGTAGGACACTCCGCCCTTGCGGAGAAAATCGGGGAACTGGGGGAACTGAACCGCCGTTGTGTGGATGCCTCGAAAGTGACTGACCACCATGCCCTGCTGGTGACGCCCAACCGCCCGCTTGCCCTGTACAAGAACGAGCAGATCATCTACGACATGATTGCCGGACGCATGGTAGAGGCATTTTCGGAGGAATGTGTGAAGGATACGGCTACCGTAGTAGCGGAGGTGGTGCCGGACGCAGGCGAAAGATGCGAGGGCCTGACATTTGAGGCGAAAGGCTGCATCGTGCGCAAGGCAGGCTGGCGCGGCGTGTACGGAGAGTACGGCGAGGACAGCGGCAATACGGCATTGCCGGACTGGGCGGAAGGCGACACACTGGTGATGGCAGGATGCTCGATGAGTTCGGGCATGACCCGACCGAAACCGCTGCATACGGAAAGTTCGCTGCTGGCAGCGATGGAGACCGCCGGACGCGACGATGTGGAGGATGAGGAGGCACGCCAGGCCCTGAAAGACTGCGGTATCGGCACACCCGCCACACGTGCCGCAATCATCGAAACGCTGCTCAGAAGGGAATACATGGTGCGTGTGAAGAAATCGCTGGTGCCGACGGAGAAAGGGCTTGCCCTGTATTCCATTGTCAAGGAGATGGACATCGCCAATGTGGAGATGACCGGACGCTGGGAAGCGGAACTGGCAAAGATAGAACAGGGAAAGACACCGCATGAGGCTTTTATGAGGGACATAGAAAGCTATACCCGCAAGATTACCACGGACCTGCTTGCGTGTGACCGTATTTTCGGGCACAAGGCATCGGGCTGTACCTGCCCCAAATGCGGCACGGGCACGATGCAGTTCTACGGCAAGGTTGTGCGCTGCGACAATCCGGACTGCCTGCTGCCCGTGTTCCGCCAGATAGCGGGCAAGACACTCACCGACGAGGAAATGACCGGTCTGCTGACGGAAGGAAAGACGGCGGTGCTCGGCGGGTTCAAGAGCAAGCAGGGCAAGCCCTTCAGCGCAGCGGTGACTTTTGATGCGGAGTTCAACACGAAGCTGGTGTTTGCGGAGAGCAAAGGCGAAAGAAAAGGTACGAAAACGAAAGGAAGAAGAAAATAATGAGTAATTTTGCCACTGATTCATGTCATAATCTGTTTCAACCTGGTTGTACTTTTTATTTACATGGATTTAGTGGTGGCACCCGGAGGGATACCGGGTGCCTTTTTCCTTTTCATTTCCATAATCATTTATCCACTAAATCCATCATAAAATGAAACAGAACAAGAAAACCGCTCCGGCGGAGCTGTCCTACTACGGGCTGTATCTGCTGGACTATCTGAGAAAATATCATCCGGACAAAGTATCAGACACCCCATTCATTGCAGGAAGGGAGGAAGCCGCCTCGGAAACATTCGAGAAGGAAAGGACGGTGGGAAGTACGGTGGAAGCCGCACAGGAGGAGGCCATGCGCGTCCTGCTCGAAGGGCTACACTTCTCCCCCTACGCACTGCTGCTTGAGGTGGTGGAAAACGAGTTTTCCGAAGAGGTGCAGGAACAGGAACGCGAGGCGTTCTGCCGGGAGATATTCCCGCACCTGAAAAACCTGTTTGCCGGCTATCCCACAACGGACGACACATTCGCCCTGTCGCCCGAACACGACCTGCTCTATACGGAGCTGACGGGTGCGATAATGCTTTATCTGGAGGCTTATGGCGTTTAACAAGAAGCAGAGGCTCAGGGAAAATATCGAGGCGATACGGACGGCATTCACACTGGAGAAGGAACAGCGCACGCCCACCGCACGGGAACGGGCGCTGCTGGAGAGGTACTGCGGCTTCGGGGGACTGAAGTGCATACTGAATCCCGCCAGGGAACTGACGGATGCCGTACACTGGGCGAAATCAGACCTCGAACTGTTTGCCCCGACGGTGGAGCTGCACCGTCTGATACGGGAGAACAGCCGGGACGAAACGGAGTACAGGCGGTATGTGGACTCGCTGAAGGCATCGGTGCTGACGGCATTCTATACGCCGCAGGCCATTGCGGACACCATAGCGGACGTGCTGCACGACCGCAAGGTACGCCCAAGGCTGGTGCTGGAGCCGTCGGCGGGGATGGGCGCGTTCATCAGCCCGGTATTGTCGAACAATCCGCAGGCGGAGGTGATGGCATTTGAGAAAGACCTGCTGACGGGCAAGCTGCTGGGCTGCCTGTACCCGCAGCAGAAGATACGCACGGAGGGGTTCGAGAAAATAGAAAAGCCGTTTCTGAACCATTTTGACCTTGCCATCTCCAATATCCCTTTCGGGGATTTCGGAGTGTTCGATGTGGAGTTCAGCCGCAGCGCATCCTTCGGCAGACGTTCAGCACAGAAAGCCATCCATGACTATTTCTTTCTGAAAGGTCTGGATGCGGTGCGTGACGGCGGCATCGTGGCGTTCGTCACCTCGCAGGGGGTGTTGAACAGTTCGAGGGTTTCCGTCAGGAACGAGATGTTCAGCAAGGCGAATCTGGTATCGGCAATACGACTGCCCAACAACCTGTTTACCGACAATGCGGGCACGGAAGCCGGCAGCGACCTGATCATCCTGCAAAAAGACCTGCAAAAGAAGGGACTGACACAGGAGGAGCGGGTGCTGACCATCATACAGACGGAACATAACGGCGGACTGACGGACAACGCCTATTTCGCCTACCACACGGAACGTATCATACATACCGATGCGAAGAGGGGTACCGACCCGTACGGAAAACCGGCGATGGTATATACGCACAGCGGAGGTGTGGAGGGTATTGCCATGGACCTGTACAGGATGCTGTCGGAAGACCTGTCGGCACGGCTGGACATGGAACGCTACAACGGCATGGGGCATGAAAGAGAGGATGTGCGGCAGAACATTGCCGTACAGACTGAGGGTATTGAGGTGAAAAGAGAAAACTCCGCTTCGGTTGCGGGTGAACGGGAGGAGGCGAAAAGAGAAAATATCCATCCGGTTGAGGGTGAACGGGCGGAGGTGAAAAGAGAAAATTCCCATCCGGTTGCGGGTGAGCGGACAGAGGTGAAAAGAGAAAACTCCACCTCTGTTGCTGGTGTAGCGGACGGGACAAAACGGGAAGAAAACAGTGTGCAGCCGAAAGCGCAAGCCATGACCGGCATGTCGCAGGAAACGCAAAGAAGGCAGACGGGAGGAACGGTAATGGACCTGTATGACCTGTTCGGCTATACGCAGGAGGAAAGACGGATGGCTGAACAGGGCCTGAAACCGGACAGGAAGAAAGGCGGAAAGTACAAAGGGAAGAAACCCGTGCAGCCGACACTGTTTTCCCTGCCAGTGGAGAATACGGAAAGGACAACGGACAAGGGAAATGCGGAAGCGGTTGCCGGCATCACCCCGGAAGAGGCACGCGAAATGGACGAAATCATACGCGGCGGAACGGATGCGCCGACGGCTGCCGAAACGGAGGCGGCTGTCCCGACAACAGAAAAGACGGGACCCGGCACCGCAACGGAAGAATCCTATGACCCGGAAGATGAAGTGTACCGCAGTCTGGACTGGGAAACGAACCCGCCCATCAACGGATTCTATGAGACGATGATGGCACTGACACCGGAACGGCGTGCGGAGCTGCGCCGGCTGGGAAAGACGAAGATGGAGGCCAACACCGCCAGACAAGCGGCCGGAACAACGGAGGCGAAAAGAGAAAAAGCCGATGCAGGGAAAACGGCGGAAACGCAGGATACTACTGCTACGGTAGTCTATCCGGTGGAAAACGGATTCGAGGCGGAAAGAAAGCGCCGGATTGCGGAGGTGGAAGAAGCCATGCGCCGTGAGGAAGCCGCCCTGACACCGGAAGAGCGGCAGCGCAAACGGGAGGAGGAAATGATGCCGCGCCCGTTCAAGGGCATACTGGAGCCGCACCTGAAGGACGGCTCGCTGGCATGGGAATACACGGCAGGCGTACGATTCCAGGTGGGCGTGCTGAAGGATGTCACCCGCTACGGCGCCACATTCCAGCCGCTGGACATGGACGGGATGCAGGCACAGAAGGCACAGCTATACATAGACCTGCGCAACACCTACGAGCGGCTCTATGCCTACGAAGCGGAGAAGCACGAGGAGAACGAAATGCTGCGCCGCCACCTGAACACCTACTATGACGAGTTCATGATGCGGTACGGTTGCCTGAACGCCAAGCAGAACGTGAAGCTGCTGATGATGGATGCCTCCGGGCGCAACATGCTGGCACTGGAACGCAGCGAGAGCGGCACGATGGTGAAGGCGGACATATTCGACCGCCCCGTTTCCTTTTCGCAGGAAACGGTAGTCGCCGCGGATTCGCCGGAGGAAGCCCTGTCCGCCTCGCTGAACCTGTATGGCGGAGTAAACCTGCCCTACATGGAATCCATCTGCGACATGCCGCAGGCGGACATGCTGGAGGCACTGAAAGGACGGGTATTCTACAACCCGCTGGCAGAGGGCTACGAGATAGCCGACCGCTTCATAGCCGGGAACGTGGTACAGGAGGCCGCCGATGTGGAGGAATGGATAAGCGGACACGGGGAGCACGGGATGCTGCCGCAGGCAAGGGAGTCGCTGGAAGCGCTGAAAGAAGCCATGCCGGAACAGATTCCGTTTGAGGACCTGGACTTCAACTTCGGGGAACGATGGATACCCACGGGCGTGTATGCCGCCTACATGAGCCGTCTGTTTGACACGGACGTGCGTATAAGCTACTCGGAGAGCCTTGACGAGTATTCGGTGGCGTGCGGCCACAGGACGATGAAAATCACCGACGAGTTTCTGGTGAAGGGATACTACCGCCACTATGACGGGATGCACCTGCTGAAACACGCCCTGCACAACACCTGCCCCGACATGATGAAGAAGGTCGGCGAGGACGAGAACGGGAACGACATAAAGGTGCGGGACAGCGAGGGCATACAGCTGGCGAACGCGAAGATTGACGAAATCAGAAACGGATTTACGGAATGGCTGGAAGAGCAGTCGCCGGAGTTCAAGAAACGGCTGACGGACATGTACAACAACAAGTTCAACTGCTTCGTGCGACCGAAATATGACGGCTCGCACCAGAAATTTCCGGAACTGAATCTGAAAGGACTGGGAATCACAGACCTGTACCCCAGCCAGAAGGACTGCATCTGGATGCTGAAACAGAACGGCGGAGGAATAGCCGACCACGAGGTGGGAACCGGCAAGACGCTGATCATGTGCGTGGCAGCGCACGAGATGAAGCGTCTGGGACTGGTACACAAGCCGATGATTATCGGGCTGAAGGCGAATGTAAGGGAGATAGCCGAATGCTACCGCACGGCATACCCCAACGCAAGAGTGCTGTATGCCTCGGATAAAGATTTTGCCGCATCCGGCAGGGTGCGCTTCTTCAACGACATACGGAACAACGACTGGGACTGCATCATCATGAGCCACGACCAGTTCGGGAAGATTCCGCAGTCGCCGGAACTGCAGCAGCGGATATTGCAGGCGGAGCTGGACACGGTGGAGGAAAATCTGGAAGTGCTGCGCTCGCAGGGCAAGGATGTGTCACGCGCCATGCTGAAGGGACTGGAGAAACGCAAGTTCAACCTGCAGGCCAAGCTGGAGAAGGTGGAACACGCGATAAAGTCGAGGACGGACGACGTGGCGGACTTCAGGCAGATGGGCATCGACCACATCTTCGTGGACGAGTCGCACCAGTTCAAGAACCTGACATTCAACACCCGGCATGACCGTGTGGCGGGTCTGGGCAACTCGGAAGGCAGCCAGAAGGCACTGAACCTGCTGTTTGCCATCCGCACCATCCAGGAACGGACGGGAAAAGATCTGGGGGCGACGTTCCTGTCGGGCACGACCATCAGCAACTCGCTGACGGAGCTGTACCTGCTTTTCAAGTACCTGCGCCCGAAGGAGCTGGAGAGGCAGGACATCCGCTGCTTCGATGCGTGGGCGGCGATTTTCGCCAAGAAAACCACAGACTTCGAGTTCAATGTGACGAACAACATCGTGCAGAAGGAGCGTTTCCGCTACTTCATCAAGGTGCCGGAGCTGGCGGCGTTCTACAACGAAATCACGGACTACCGCACGGCGGAGGATGTGGGCGTGGACCGTCCGCACAAGAACGAGATACTGCACAACATACCTCCCACACCCGACCAGGAGTATTTCATCAAACAGCTGATGGAATTTGCCAAGACGGGCGACGCCACGCTGCTGGGACGCGGGAAACTGTCGGAAACGGAGGAGAAGGCGAAGATGCTCATCGCCACGGACTACGCGCGGAAGATGGCACTGGACATGCGTATGATAGACCCGGAATATGAAGACCACCCGGACAACAAGGCGAGCCACTGCGCCAAGATGATAGCGGAGTATTACCACAGATACGACGCACAGAAAGGCACGCAGTTCGTATTCTCGGACTTGGGGACGTATCAGCCGGGCGGGTGGAACGTATATACCGAAATCAAGCGCAA
>UMGH01065988.1_pt1 | contig 10547 bp, 9 predicted proteins | sample 1965231 | NCBI WGS metagenome assembly UMGH01 (sample SAMEA4836068, study PRJEB28245) | human gut metagenome | biome: gut microbiome; material: fecal sample | place: Denmark | collected 2008 | reverse complement strand
TTAACGCCGCTTTTGTTGCCGCTGTGCAAACAGTATTCTTTACGTTTTTTTCGTGCGTATTTTGCCCCCGCGGGGCGGCCCACTTTACATTAGTAGGCAAAACAGGTATAATAGTTTAGTTAATCTGTGATATTGCGCCATTTTGCCATATTGCGGGTACAGGCGGTCTTATTTTATCCTTGCTGCCTGTGGATTTTTTGCGGCACGCCGTGCGTTGTGCGGTACCGCTCCTATTAGGTCTGGAGGTTGCGCTCATGGGGCTGCAAAGCCTGCAATACTGTGCATTTTTGGTGGTTGTGGCTGCCGTTTACCTGCATTTGCCGGTGCGCATGCAGCCGGTGTTTCTGCTGGGAGCTTCGTGGGTGTTTTATGCGCTGGCCATGCCGGCCATGCTGCCGGTCACCATTGCACTGGCGGTGTTCACCTACCTGTGCGGCCGCGGCCTTGCCTGGCGGGGCGGCGCACACAAAACCGCCTTTTTGCGCCTTGGCGTGATCGGTATGCTGGGCATTCTGGCCTTTTTTAAGTATAACGGCCTGTTGGGCGGGGTGCTGCACGGCTGGCGCGCGGTGGCCATGCCGCTGGGCATCAGCTTTACCAGTTTTGCCGCAATCGCCTACCTGATCGACGCCACCCGCGGCGACTGCGAGGTGGAAACCAGCTTTATCCGGCTGGCGCTGTTCCTCAACTTTTTTGCCACCGTCACCCAGGGGCCCATCTGCCGCGCCGGTGCGCTGCTGCCGCAGTTGAGCGCCGAGCACCGCTTTGATGCCGCCCGCACGGTGCGCGCTTTGCGGCTATATGCGCTGGGGCTGTTCAAATACATTGCCGTGGCGGATGTGCTGAACATGGTGGTGGATACGGTTTTCCCCCACTATGCGGATTACAGCGCCCCCATGCTGATTTTGACCGCGGTGATGTACACTTTTTATCTGTATTTCAGCTTTTCCGGCTATTCCGAGATTTCCCGTGCCACCGGCCTTGTGCTGGGGCTGGACCTGCCGGAAAACTTTAAGACCCCGTTTTACGCCACCAACTTTTCCGGCTTCTGGAGCCGCTGGCACATCTCGTTTTCTTCCTGGCTGCAGGATTATCTCTTTATGCCGCTGGCCTGGGCAGATCTTGGCCGCTTTGGCCGCCTGCCCACCGAGCTGTGCGTGTTCTGCGTGTTCTTTGCTTCCGGCTTCTGGCACGGCAGCACCGCGCCATTCATCATCTGGGGTCTGCTGCAGGCGGTTTACCGCGTGGGCGAAGAGCTGCTGCACCGCCGCTTTGGCAAACCCAAAAAGCGCGGCACCCCGGCCCGTGTGCTGTGGGGCAAGCGGGTTGTGGTGTTTTTTTTGTGGACCATCAGCATGGTGTTCTTCCGCGTGGGGTCCGGCAACCTTTCCGGCATGGCCGAAAACCTGGGCGTTGGCGATGCTTTCGTCTACCTGGGCCGCTGCCTGATGAACAGCTGGTCCCCCGCCCGCTTTGCCGGGGAGCTGTACAGCACAGCGTATACCGGCTTTTACGCCAATACCATTATGGTAGCGGCTTATTGGGCGTTCGCTGCGCTGGCGCTGGCGCTTGGCATCTGGCTGGATCACCGGCGCAATTTTGCCTGCAAAAACAAACCGGCTGAGGTTGCCCTGGCAAGCGCCAAGCACCGCAATGCGCTGTATATTGTTTTGATCGTTTTTATCCTGGTGGGGTACATCATGCAGAGCGGCGGCTTTAACGCCAACGCGTTCGGCCCCTATGCAGGGTTTTAATCTTATGGAAAAAAGGAGATTTCCGGCGTGAAGCATATCATCAAAAAATTGGCGCTGCTGTTCGTGCCGGTCTATCTGTGGTTTGCCTTTTTTGTGGCGTTTGAGCCAAACAATTATTTTGGCATCAAAAAAACAGCCTCTTCCAGCCAGCCGGTGGCCCGTGTGCGCGCCTATGAGCAGAGCCCCGGCACCAACCTGATCATCGGGGACAGCCGCCTGGCCCACTTTGATATGGACCTTGTGGATTCCCTGACCGGGCAAAGCTGGCAGAACCTGGCCTTTGGCGGTGCTTCCCTGAAGGAATGTGTGGACCTTGCCAACTATGTGCTGGATTCCGGCAACCAGGTGGACCGCATTCTGTTTGAGCTTTCGTTCTACACCTTAAACAGCAGCTATAACACCGACCGTTTTTCGGCGCTGGAAGCTACCCTGCGCAACCCGCTGGCCTACTGTCTGAACCTGGAATACAACGTGAACGCCCTGACCGTGTTTATGGACACCGTAAAGGGCACGCCGGACACCATTGAATCCGGAGACTGGACCGCGGCGGATTACCTGGATGATGCCGGGAACACGATTCCGCTGCACAAAAAGCTGTATGAGTACCCGGCGCTGATCACCACCCGCTGCCAGAATTGGACACTGAACGAAACCGAGCTGGCGGAGTTTTTGGCTATGGCCCAGCGCTGCGCAGACCGCGGCGTGGAGCTGACCATTGTGCTGCCCCCCATGGCCGCCAATGTGCGCACCGAGGTATGCGATGCCTTTGGCATTACCGCCGTGATGCAGGACGAAGTTCTGCCGCTGTTGGAAAAGCAGAATTTTACCGTGCTGAATTACGAATGGGGCACCAGCTGCATTACCGATGATGACACCCAGTTTTTTGACGGGTTCCACCTGGACGAAAAATACGGCCTGCCGGACTGGACAGCCGAACTGTTTGATGATATGCAGCGCTGATGCTGCCCCACCCCAAAAAGGAGGTCCCCTGTGGCACTGGACTTTTTGATTTTGTACGAACACACCGTTCGGGAATATGAGAGCGATCTTTTGCTCAAATTGGAGCTGGAGCGCCGCGGCTACACCGTGCGCATCCGCCAGCTGCTGGATGCCAAAGATCTGCGCCTGTTTGGCAAAGACAAGCCGGAAGTTCTGGTTGCCAGCTGCATGTATGACAACGAAGCCATCAACAGCCATGTGTACAACAACATTGGCAAATGCAACAAGATCGTCAACCTGCACTGGGAGCAGATGCTCTCCGACACGCAGGAAGAGGGCGATTGGTTCAACATGAATGGCAACGCCAAGCGCTGCGTGCAGACTTGCTGGGGCCAGCGCACTGCCCAGCGGTTACAGGCCCATGGCATGGATGCCAAGAACACCCCCGTGACCGGCGCTGTGATGATGGACTTTCTGCGGCCGGAGTTCAAGGGCTACTTTAAGGATAAGGAAACCCTGTGCAAGGAATTCGGCCTTGACCCCGCCAAACAGCTGCACCTGTACATTTCCAGCTTTGGCTATGCCAGCATGACCGACCAGGAAGTGGCCGAGCTTTCCAAAATGGCGGGAACGGATTTTTCCGGCTTTGCCCGCACCAACCGCGTTTCGATGGAAAAAACGCTGGCCTGGTTTGACCGCTACCTGGGTGACCACCCGGAGGTGGAACTGGTATACCGCCGCCACCCCAGCGAATGGAAATGCAAAGCCCTGGACGAGCTGGCCGCCAAACGCCCCAACTTCCATGTGATTTTTGCGGATTCCGTCAAGCAGTGGATTGTGGCGGCGGATTCCATCTCCATCTGGATGAGCACCGCTGTGGCCGAAGTATACATGGCGGGCAAAAGCTGCCATATCCTGCGCCCGGTGCCCATCGAGCACGAGTATGACCCCGTCATCTACAAGGATGCTCACTATGTGACTAGCTACCCGGAGTTTGCCGCTGCCATGGCGCAGCCGAACCCGCCGTTCCCCATTGCACGGGATGTGATTGAGGGCTATTTTGACCCCTCCCCTGCCCCGGCCTACAAGCGGATGGCCGACCTGCTGGAGGAAGTGTACAAAAATCCCCCGCGGGATGAACCGATGGGGCCCGGCTTTACGCCGCACTTCAACCTGCTCAAGTTCTGCGCACTGGCAGGGGTACACATGCTGTACTGCCACAAGTGGGAACCCAAACGGGTGTTTGCCTTCTGCCCGCCGCTGGCCAACTTTGCCCAGCGTATTTACGGTTATGTGGACAAAGCCTATATCCCGCCGGAGGAGATCCAGCGCATGGAAGCGCGCATCCGGCCATATGTAAAATAAAGTTGTTTTTCCGGCGCGCTGCGGTGCGCCCGCTGCAAATGGGAGCCTGCCATGTCTGAACCGAAAAAAACTGAAAGCTTTGCCGGAAATGTGATGAAATACTCCATTGCCACCTACCTTGGCTTTGGCATTTCCGGCGCAGCGCTTATCATCAAGGGCGTCCTGCCCGCCGAAAGCTACGCCGTTCCTGCTTCCTTCATGGCATACACCATGTCGCTGATGAACGTGGGCATGCTTGGGCTGGACCAAAGCCTGCTGCGCTTTTACCACGAACCGCCTGCCGGTTCCACCGGGCGCAGCATGTTTGCCTCGTGTACCCGGCTTTCGGTGCTGGTCATGCTGCTGGCGGGCGGCATCGGCAGCATCTTTTTCGCCAAGCCGCTGGCGGCGGCCTTTGGCCTTGGGGCCAACGGTGCCGGGCTGGTGCCGTTTTTGTTCCTGAACGCTGCTCTGTACATGCTGGTGCGTTACCTCAACGTGCTGCTCCGGCTGGAAAACAATGTGCGCGCCTACACCACCGAAACGCTGTGGATGCAGGCCTGCCTGAACCTGATCTACCTGCTGCCCGGCTTTGTTACCCAGGACGCCCGCGCTTTTGTGCTGGGTGCGGTGTGCAGCTTTGCGGGGGTCGCAGTGTTCTATTGGCGGCGGGCTTCTAAAGGTCAAACGAAAGAGGCCCCTGTGCGCGGCCTGCGCCCCTATGCCCACATTTACCGGGCGGCACTGCCTTACGGCATTGTGTTGGCACCTGCGGCCATCCTGATCCCGCTGTACCGCGCCATCTGCCTTTCTTTTTTAGGCAATTACGCCCCCGCGGCGGAGCAGGGTTCGTTTGATTTCGCCTACACCCTGGCCCAGCTTGTCACCACCATTCAGGCCGGTTTTTCCACCTACTGGGGCCCCTATGTCTACGCGCATTACCGCACCGAGCAGGAGCGCATTGGCCGCATCCATGATCTGCTGAACCTGCTGATCTTCGGCTTTTTCTGTCTGCTGGTCATGTTTGAGGATATCATCTTCATCATCTTCCCGGCCAAATCGGCCTGCCTGCCCTACTTTCCGCTGATGATGCTGGCCGTGGTGTTCTCCATCCTGTGCGAAGGCACGGTGTACGGCAACACCATTGCCCGCAAGCCGTTCCAGGATACGATTGGAACCGCCGTGGGCGTTGCGGCCAACATTTCCGTGTGCGCCGTGCTGGTGCCGCGTTTTGGCGTAATGGGTGCCGCGGTCGGCCTGGTAGCGGCCAATGCAACGATGTTTTTGTACCGCACTGTGACCGGGCAGTATTACTACCGCACCATTCCCAGCTTCAGCCGGACGATCTGCGGCTTTTTGCTGGCGGTGGGTGTGGCCGTGATCGGCGTGGTGTTCGCCCACAATTTTATCATCAAGTTTGTTTTAACTGCAGCAATCCTGTTTATTTACTGTAACATTTACCGTGCCCAGCTGTACAAGCTGTGGCAGATCTTTATGGGCTTTGTGCGGCGGTATCTGCTGCACAGCCAAGCATAACTACTGCAAAGGAAAGGTTGTATATCAAAATGAAGCATTGCGGCACACAAGAGTTGACCACCGAGCGGCTGGTCCTGCGTCGTATGACAACCGACGACTGCGAAATGATGTTTGGCAACTGGGCCAATGACCCGGAAGTGACCCGCTACCTGCGCTGGGAGCCCCACCGTGACTGGGTGGTAACGATGGCATATCTGAACGAGATCGTCAAACAATATGACCGCCCGGATTTTTATGATTGGGGCATCTGCGATAAAGTGACCGGTGTGCTGATGGGCAACATCAGCATTGCCCCCGCCGAATCCTGTGAGCGTGAAAAGCCCTATGCCTGGAAAAACGTGAAAACCGAGCTGCTGGGTGGCATGTATGAGATCGGTTACACCTTGGGCAAAAAGTGGTGGAATCAGGGCTATGCCACCGAAGCCGTCGCTGCCGTGCGCGATTACTGGTTTGGCATGGTAGGTGCGCCCTGGCTGGCCGGGTTCCACGCCAGCCAGAATGTGGCAAGCAGCCGCGTGTTGGCCAAGACCGGCTTCCATTATGACCACGATACCGTTCTGCACCGCTTTGACGGCACCGAGGTGCCCTGCCTGGCCTGGTACCTGCTGAACCCCGGCAGCCAGAAATCCGATGAACCGGCAGCCGCTGCCCCCGCTGTACAGGCAGAACCAACGGAACCAGCGGAGAATGCCGAGACAACCGTCTGACATTCACTCCCCTGCCCCATACTTTTGCTGACCTGGCCGAATACGGCCAGAAAGGACCCCTATGGACGAAATGAAGGACCCCATCACCCTGGACTTTACCGCTACCCAGGCCCCGGCAGAGGACGCCCCTGTTGGGCAGAAGGCTCTGGACAGCGAGCGCCCGCCGGTGCGCGTTGTGCTGCTGGCGCTGGACCAGGGCAAGTTTGACTCCCAGCGCAGCCTGGATGAGCTTGCCGCCCTGGCGGAAGCCAACGGCATGCAGGCCGTTGCTACCGTGTGCCAGAAGCGCAGCACTCCCGAAGCCGCCACCCTTCTGGGGGAGGGCAAAGTGGAGGAAGCGCGCCTGGTATGCCTGAATACCGATGCCGAGGCCGCCATCTTTGACGGCGAGCTGACCGGCAGCCAGATCCGCAACCTGAGCGCGGCTTTGCAGGTGGAAGTGCTGGACCGCACGATGCTGATTTTGGAAATCTTCCGTGCGCGCGCCACCACCAACGAGGGTAAGCTGCAAACTGAGCTGGCCACCCTGAAATACCGCATGCCGCGCCTGCAGGGCCTTGGCGAGGCGCTGAGCCGCCAGGGCGGCGGTGGCGGCGGCGGTGGCGGTGCCCGCCGCGGTGCCGGTGAAACCAAACTGGAGCTGGACCGCCGCTACCTGCGCAGCCGCATTGAAAAGCTGGAAAGCCGCCTGAAAGAGCTGGAAAAGCGCCGTGGTGAAACCCGCCGCGCCCGCCAGAAAAACGGTGTTCCGGTCATCTCATTGGTGGGCTACACCAACGTGGGCAAAAGCAGCCTGACCAACGCTTTGTGCGGCGCAGAAATTTTTGAAGCCGACATGCTGTTTGCCACGCTGGATCCCACCGCCCGCAAATGCACGCTGCCCAGCGGGTTACAAGTGATCCTGGTGGATACAGTCGGCTTTGTCAGCCGCCTGCCGCATGATTTGGTGGATGCTTTTAAGAGCACACTGGAAGAAGCTGCCTGCTCTGACATCATCTTGAAAATTGCCGACGCCAGCGACAGCGAAGCCGCCGAGCAGCTGAGCGTGACCGATGAAGTGTTGAACGACCTGGGCTGCGGGGATATCCCGCAGGTGACGGTCTACAACAAGTGCGACCGCACCGGTGTTGCCCCCTATGACCCGGATGTGCTGCTGGTAAGCGCCAAAACCGGCTACGGGCTGGACAGCCTGCTGGCCAAGATTGACGAGATTCTGGCACACCGTGTGCGCACCATTGAGGTACTGTTGCCCTATGACAAGCTGGCCCTGGCCGATGTGTTCCGCACCCGCGGCAGCGTTCTGGCTGAAGAATACCGCGAAAACGGCGTGTATTACAAGGCAACCGTAAAGGTGGATGACCTGCACCGGTTTGAAGCGTACCTGCTGTAAGCGCAACCGTTCGCTTTGTGCAAGATAACAAATACTGATTTTATTGCTGATTGTAGACAAAAAGACCTCCATCCCTGCACGGTTCTGTGCTTGGGATGGAGGTCTTTGGTTTATTTGTGTGTACCCTGCGTTACGGCAAAATTATTCCGCCGTCAGCAGTTTAACAGCACGGGAGGTGCCCAGGCGGTCTGCGCCCAGATCCAGAAACTTTTCCATGTCCTCAACGGTGGAAATGCCGCCGGCTGCCTTGATCTTGCAGCGGCCGCGCACGCAGCGGGCAAACAGCTCAATATCATGGAAGGTTGCACCTGCGGTAGAAAAGCCCGTGCTGGTCTTGATGAAGTCGGCACCGGCTTCCACCACGATATCGCACATCTTCTCTTTTTCTTCATCGGTCAGCAGGCAGGTTTCAATAATAACCTTGAGCACCTTATCCCCCACGGCCCGCTTGACGGCGGCGATATCCTCGCGCACAGCGTCATATTCCTTGTTCTTCAGGCGGCCGATATTGATGACCATATCCACTTCCTCGGCGCCGTTTTCCACAGCGGTCTTTGCTTCAAAGCACTTGGAAGCAGTATCCATTGCACCCAGAGGGAAGCCGACCACGCAGCACACCGCAACACGGCCCGCCATATACTGCACAGCCTGCTTGACATAGCAGGTGTTGATGCAGACGGATGCAGTATGATACTTGATGGCATCATCGCACAGGGCCTGAATCTGGGGCCAGGTAGCCTCCGGTTTCAACAGGGTGTGGTCAACTTTGGAAAGGATTTCCTCCTTGGTGTATTTCATTTGAATTCTTCTCCTTTTTTACAGGTCTTGCACAGGTGCGCCTGGTGCAGGCCGATGGTCGAAAATACAATGGCCGTCAGGCTGACCGTTGCGCCCACAATGCCCAGGATCAGGCCGGTCAGACGGAATGCACCGCCGCGGATTTTGTTTGTCATAAGAAAGCCCTCCTTATCATCGTCGGTTTGGTTGTTTCGGGTTTCTATCTGTTCTGTGTTGTTATTTCTTTTTGAAAATAAACAACTTGCTGAACACATAGTTGGATACAATCACGATAACCTGGCTGAACAGTTTAACACCCATGGCCCACAGGTCAGCGTTGGCTGCGGCAAATGCCACATGCGGTGCCAGCACGCTGACGCCCAGCCAGATGATGACCTGGTCCATGACCATGGTGCCAATACGGCAGGCCACAAACTGGCCAAACTCCGCCAGCGCAGCCTGGCCGCTGTTTTTGCTGCGGAACACAAAGGTGCGGTTGGTCCAGTAGGCAAACAGAATGCAGATGATATTATCCAGCACATTGCCAATGCCGGTTGCAAAGCCCGTGCCCAGCACAGCCTGGAACACGGCAAACAGCACCAGGTTCAACAGCGTGGCAAGCCCGCCAAAAAACAGGTAGGCAAGCCCCTCATAATATTTTTTAATAAAAGCCCTTAATTTTTCCATGCAGTTTATCCTTTACCACACAGCGCAGGGAGGTTTGCAGCGCTGCTCGCCAGTGTACGCCAACAGTGCACACTGGCATATAACAAAAGGGGCCCGCCTGTTGCCAGGCAGGCCCCTGCTGCAATTCGGGGATTATTCAGCGTCCTCGGCAGCCTCGTCGAGGCAAGCCTTCATGGACAGGCTGATGCGCTTGCGATCAAAGTCAACATTGATCAGCTTAACCTTGACCATGTCGCCGACCTTCAGAACGTCGGAAACCTTGTTCACGCGCTCGTTGCTGATCTCGCTGATGTGGACCAGACCGTCAATGCCCGGCAGAATGCGGACAAATGCACCGAACTTGGTGATGGAAACGACCGGAGCTTCGAACTCAGAGCCGATGGGATACTCGTTCTTGAGCTTCTCCCAGGGGTTGTCCTCTTCCTTCTTGTAGCCCAGGGAAACCTTCTGGTTCTCGGGGTCATAGCTCTTAACATACACTTCGATGGTATCGCCAACGCTGACGACCTCAGAGGGATGCTTGATGTTGTTCCAGCTCAGTTCGCTGATGTGGCACAGGCCATCCACGCCGCCGATGTCAACAAAGGCACCGTAGGAAGTCAGGCTCTTGACAACGCCAGTGTACTGCTTGTCAACTTCAACGTTCTTCCAGAACTCATCGCGCTTTGCCTTGTTTTCTTCAGCAGTAACCTTGTTGATGCTGCCGACGATCTTGCGGCCTGCGCACTCGGTGATAACCAGCTTAACGTGCTGGCCAACCAGCTTGGTGTAGTCCTCGTCGCGGCGCATGGTAGCCTGAGAACGGGGAACAAACACACGAACGCCCTTGACGTTGACAACAACGCCGCCCTTGTTGGCTTCCATGACGTCGCCTTCCATAACGGTGCCGTTTTCGGCAGCCTCGGAAACATCCTTCATGCCCTTCTGGGCTTCAAAACGGACACGAGAAAGGGTGTCAACACCTTCCTGGTCATTGGTCTTGACAACAACCAAATCCAGCTCGTCGTCCACCTTAACAAGGTCTTCCATCTTGGCGTTGGGGTCATGGCTCATCTCGCTGAGCTTGACGATACCAGTGTGCTTGGAACCATCAATACCGACGACACATTCCGTCGGGGAAACGCTGATGACCTTGGCTTTTACGATCTTACCTGCGTACAGGGGCTTTGCTTCGGATGCAGCGAGCATCTCCTCAAAGCTCATGTCGTCACGGATTTCTTCACTCATACAGTTAAGTACCTCCTCAATTATAGACGAAGGCGTTGAAGCCCCGGCTGTTACGCCCACGATCCTGGCACCGTTAAGCCAATCTTTGTCGAGTTCATCAGCTGTCTCCACATTGATAGCTTTGGTATGCCGGGCCGCGACCTGCAACAGCTTTTGGGTATTGGAAGAATGATGACCACCAATGAC
>UMGH01001605.1_pt1 | contig 10547 bp, 16 predicted proteins | sample 1965231 | NCBI WGS metagenome assembly UMGH01 (sample SAMEA4836068, study PRJEB28245) | human gut metagenome | biome: gut microbiome; material: fecal sample | place: Denmark | collected 2008 | reverse complement strand
CTTGTATTTCCCAAAATCGAGATTTACTAATTCTACAAATTCCGATTTGTTTTACCCATTTTAACATAAAACTCACCCAAGTTAAAACTACAATTATCAATCATTCTACTCCCCCTGACACCAAGTGCCACAAAAGTGCCCAACTTGCTCACAAACATTCCCAGTGTTTATGCGGGTTTTCAAAATCACAATAATTAATACATGGAAATAATAAAGAATGAATTTCTTCTCAAGACGCCCGTTCCCCTCCTAGTCACTAGGCACGAAACGAAAAATGGGAATGGTTTTTCAACCATTCCCATCTTAATGAGCCCACCGGGGTTCGAACCCGGGACACCTAGATTAAAAGTTGTTAGATTCCTTATCTTCCCTGGTTAAACGAAAATAGAAATGCCGTATTTATGCGGTTTTCCGGTTGTTTTTCCCTCCGGTATTTGATAATATATTTATGGAGTGCTACCAACAACGGTAGGCGGTTAGTCTTTCATCTTCTCAGAAGGGAGGTGATTGACATGGTTACATATTCTGATTTAATGCAGTTTGTATTAATGATTGTTTCAATCATTATGCTTGTTGTTACAGTATATAATAAACCAAAAAAATAACCGCCCCAGTCCGGAAAACTAAGCGGTTATTTTTAACACTTATTGTAAGGACTAACCGTCTATCGGTAGTACTCTTTTTACATCTTTATATTATCATTGTTATGCTGCATTGTCAATTTTTATGTCTGTTTATCCAATCTTGGAAGTAAATAATTCGTCCTGGCTCTGCTCCTGATCTTTAATATCCAATAGCTTTCTAATGGCTGCTTGTGTTCCTGGATCAGCTGCATTATATGCTTCTTGTATTTCATTTGTTTTTAATCCTGTTAGTTCATCCAGTGATAATGCTAATTTTTCGCATATTATTATTAATTGCTCAATTGTTGGCTTACTATGTCCATTTTTCCAATCTGTTAGTGGTGATTTCTTTAATCCTAGTATTTCAGCTATTTCCGTACCTTTTATATTGTTCTTTTTAAAGTATTCTAATAATTTTTTTATTATCTCTGTCATTATTTCCTTTCTTTATAATGCGAAAATTTAGCATATTTTTGTTGACTTTGCGAAAATTTAGCAATATAATGTTCATGTAATCAAATAAAGATAGTTACATACCGCAGACAAACCGCTACTGTTTAGCGGTAGGGCTATCTTAACAAATAATTATATCAAAGGGCTGGCAATCTAGCAATGTCAGAGCAGCTCGGAAAAGAGGTATTTTATGATTTTAAAAGATGTTTTTACGGGTGAACAAATTGATATGCTTAAGAGTGATTTAAGTGATCATGATTTGTTTACCCTTCTTTTTTTGAATGATGAAGAAAAGCATAATTTTTTCAGAAATTTTAGAAGTACCTGGTTAGCAAAGTATGATGAATATTTAACTCGGTTTAATTATTTATATGAGGAATCTTTAAAATATAAAGATTCTGATAAAGTTAAGTATATCGGTTATTGTGATCGTACTCATTCTGTTTTTCTTGATATGGATCGTTGCATGAATTTTGTTAGAATCTATGACATTCTTCTTGATTTTATTTGATAGTTTGGCGAGCTATGCGCCTTAACTTTATATTTTTACATTTCTCCCTTTTTATTTCGAAACACGGATAAAGCGACTATCCGTGTCGTGATCGCATTAGCCGGCGATTGCTTGATAATGATAGGCCAGAAAGGAAAGAATTATGGAAGATTTTATTACTATTTTATCAGTTGGAAGACCTTATGATATTGCTCCAGAGAGTGGTGTCGGTGAACATGTTACTGGCTGCACAATGTCTTATGTAACAACACAGGATATAACAGCTAATAATGTTGATGAAGAGACTGGCACTCTTGGTTATGCTCCATTGAAAGAGCGTATGCCTGTTGAGTTTTATGAAAGAGCTAAGGCAAATGGGCTTCCTGCTGTTGCTAAGGTTGTCTATGGTATGAAGAGTTCCGGAGGAAAACAGACACTTTACATTAGGGGTCTTGACTTCGTACCAGTGTCAGGAGCTGCAAAGGCTTCTAAGTAGTTATCACATTTGGGGTTGTGCAAGAATCACAATCTTAAAAATGGTAGTGATAACCCCACATAATGTCATTACAGGATTGAGCATACCGGGAATATTACTCCTTTCCCGGTGTGTATGCCTGAAACCTTGTATATTTACTTAGGCACATGAAAATACATGAGTCGTGTGCTTATTAAGTTTAGAAGGGAGATGTACATATGTCTTTTGCATTTTTTGGCTGGCTTATTTTTGGTATTGCTGTTCTGCTCTGGGCAGTGATTCTTGTTGTATTCGCTATTATTAAGATAAGAAACATTGTGCAGCGTAAAAAATACAGTGTTAAGCAAGATGGAGATGTTTCAACGGAATATGAAAGCAGAGGTTTGCATTAACAAGCTTTCTTCTTTCGTCGTTGTCCTCCTCTCCCGGTTGCCCGGCTGCTGTGCGTGACTTAAATGTTTTGTGTGCGCCCCGGCGCAGGTATATACATATATTCCGGAGTTTTCTCCCAACAACTGGAGAATTAAGCGGTTCTTTACCTAAACGGAATATGTAAACCCTGCGGAACGTTAACCCTACGTAAGGCGTTACCGGTTAATTCGGAAGGCGTTAGACAAGGGTCCGGGACTGTAAGTCCTGGAACTGCCGGGGCGCACACATAAGCGTTTGGTCACAGCCTGCCGGGGAAACTGTAGAGGAAAGAAAACATGTGTATTGTGAGAAAAATATGAAGTATATCCGTTTATTCTTCCTGGTCTCGGCCGTGGCGCTAACATTAAATATGTTTTCCGTAACAGCACATGCAGCGGAAACAGAAACAGAATTGCAGACAGTCACCCAGGAATCATCAGAAGCATCAGAAGCATCAGGTGGATCTATAGAGGTTAATAATAGTGACACTATATATATTGTGTTTCTTCTCTCTGCGATATTCGGCTCATTAGTTGCATTTGCTTTCTGGGAGATATTCAGGGGGTAATTATGGCAGATTGTATTTTTAAAGGTTTTATGTTTGGTTTCTGGCTTATGATGTTTTCATGTATTGTCGGATATTTAGCCAGAAAAATGCTTTTTACTATTACTGGCTTTTTAAAATAGTATATAGCGCTTTTGCGTTATAAATATATATTTGGAGGTAAATGTTATGAATCCAATGATCGTAGCAGGTGATGGAAGTGCAACAACCGTACTTCCTGCAGATGTTGTTACAGCACTTCAGCAGGGTGTTGATAAGGTTGCACAGGGAGGCCAGGAAGGTCTTGTCGCAATTCTTCCAGCTGGCTTGGGTGTTTTTGGTTTATTCTTCGGTGTAAGAATAGCTATCAACTTCTTCAAGTCTCTTGCTCACTAATCTAACAGGTTAATGAGGGGAGCATGTACCGGAATAAACCCGGTACATCTGTAAATTCGTTTGTGGGATTTTAATTATAGATAGGAGTAAAAAATGGGATATTTGTTATTTCTTATATTTGTCTTAACCTGGCTGAATGTCAGGAAGATAAGAAAAGCTGTTGTTTATCTCGCAGTTCAGGAAGGATATTCAGGAAGCTTAAAAACAAAGATTCTTGATGTTATAACTGATTATGCTGCAGAGCGTAAGGATATCAAGAAAACCAGAAAGAAGCTTCAGAAAGAAAAGAAGCTAAAAGATGTAATAGATCGGGAGCCTGCTCCAGAGAGTGAGGTGCAGGATGATTAAAATACTTGAAAATGTTTTTTTTGCTTTTTTAGCTGATATTCTTGGATATTGTTTTGTATTTGCTAAAATGAAATCTTTTGATTTAAAGATTTTTGTTGTTGCTTTTTTCTTCACCTTTTTAGTTCTTAACATTCTTGATTTTATTGATTATATTTATGCTAAAAGATCTAAGAATAAGGATTGTGATGAACATGAGTAATGTATGTCCTGATTATAAGTGTGATATTAATTGTAAGGTTAGTCGAGGTTATTCATCCAGGGAACACTGTTCAACATGTGAGTGTTATCTTGCCTGTTATGATTGTCAGATAAGTCATTGTCCTCATGATCATGCTTACAATCAATATAAATTTATAAATTTTAACGGAACTATTGAACCCGAACAAGATTAGATATATAATCATCTTGCCGATTATATAAGTAGATTGGGGGGATTTGATGATTGGTTTGGCTGCTGATGGTCGGTTGTTTGGACTGGATGTACAATTATTATTTGATATTGGAGTATCAATTTTTAATATTATTCTTTTAGTCTTTTTAATTGGTGTTCCTATTATATTAATTATTTTTGCTATTAAGTATTTTAAGCAAAAAAATAACTATTATAAAATTAAGACTGAATTTTATAAAAATCATATGAATGACAGGCAAGATTAATTTCTTGTCTGTCTTTTTTTATTTAAGGGGGTTTATATGAAAAGAATCGGCTCTTTTTCTCTTGCTATAATTGTTTTTACTTTATCTATTGTTTTGTGTTTTCCTGATATTTCATTTGCTGATGATGCTACAACTTTGTCTAAGTCTAAAGATAATCCATTTGGTTATTCTTCATCAGAAGCTCAATCTTATGTATCTGCTCATAAGGATATTTATGATTCTGATCATATTCTCTTATTTTCTTATACACCTACTAATACATATAATTGGACTTATTCTCAAGTTGGTAAGAATTCTTTGCATTTATCTGATAATCAATTAGTTGCTTTTCTTATGTCTAAAAAAACAATAACTGCTTATGCTTCTATGTTTGTTTCTGTTTTGTCTAATAACAATGTTACAAGAGGTTTATTGTCTAGCGTTGGTATTGCTACTACTGGTGATTCTGATTCTCTTGTTAATGTTATGGATAAGCTTACGGGCAACTATAACTATTTAGATTCCCTGAATTATGACGAGGATAGCCAGACAATTACGATGAGTAATGATAATGGCAGCGTTGATAAATTGAGGGAGGAAATAAAGAAATATTATTATGATTCAATTGGTATTCGTTTTATCTATCCTACTGATAATCATAATCCTGCTTATCTTATAGAATTGAACCGTTCTCTTTATGACTACGAAGAAGATTATATATCTGATTTCAACGCTTTAAGTCAATATGATTACGCTGTTGGCACTTCTTATGGTGATTACACAACACGCTTAATTTCTGGCTTTGATAAGAACAGCTATTCATATTGTTACTTAGGTCAATTAGGTAATTATTCTTATATTTACTTTCTTGATAAAGACATGAATGTTGTTAATGATTCCGTTATAAAAATATTTAATGCTCAATCTTATGGTTCGGGTAATGAGCGTATTGATCTAGATTATTCTTTTAAATCTGTTGTTCCTCAAGGTTCACAGCTTTTATTAAAATTGTATTCAATAGATAATTCTTCTTATAACGAAGTTACTTTTTACAATGGTTATACATATGAAAGAGCTTGTTTTTTTTCTAAAAACAACAAGCCATTTATTTATTTTTCATCATATGAAAAATTATATAACTATTTGAATGGTTCACAAACTGCTTATCTTTCCTCTCGTATAGATAAAGCTGGCGAAGATATTTCTTTCTCTATAAAAGACATGAATGAGAATTTAGGTTCTAAAATGGATTCTCTCATTGATTCCATAAACGATAAAAAAGGGAGCATGTCCGCTTCAGAGCTCCAGGATGCAATTGATAAAGGTCTGGAAGATCTTAATAAGAACACAGAGGATATAAAAGATAATACCTCTTCTATTCTGGATAAGCTGGAGGAACAAAATCAGATTCTTCTTCAGATCCTCGGTGTAACTGAATATATAGCATACCAGACAACAAAGGATGATGGCTCTTCTTACACTAAGACAGATTTAACAAATACAATAAATAAAATATATAACGGTCTCGGCAATGCTATTTTGTATGGCAAGAATACGCTGACTGATTCCGGTGACAGTTCTGGAGCTGCTTCACAATCTTCTATTGTAACCAGGGAAGATTTTAAATTGTCCAATAATATATATACATCCTCCGGCTCTGGTGTCTCTCCTGGTACTCCGGTTGTTGCTTATTCATTAGATGATTATTCTGTTTATGATGATTCTAATGATTATGATGTTGGTATTGCATCACAGGATATAAATAATATGGATATACACGACGGACTTTTTGGAAAGTTTCCTTTCAGCGTTCCTTATCAATTGTATGAGTGGCTGCAGGTTCTCCAGGCGGATCCGGTCGCTCCTAAGCTTGTTTATAATTACGGTTTTTTATTAGGTCATAAGGATGATCAGAAGTATGATCTTGTAATTGATTTTAATATATATGAACCCTGGGCGAATGTATGTAAGTCTTTCCTTCGTTTGTCCTTCACTCTTGCTATGTCCTTGTTTCTTTATAAAAAATTTAAGGGTAATTCTATTTTTTAGGGGGTGATATTATTAGTACATTTATTACGGCTGTTTTGTGTTCGGTCCTTGTTAATTTTCTTATTAATTTTTTTGGTGGAATTATTGAATTCATGTTAATTACACAGAATCTAATGCCAACTGATGTATTTAAAGGTCTGCTTGATGTTAATTCTGAGATTTTTATGGCTTGGATTCCTCAAATTAATTGGTTCGTTCCATTAGATTATGCTGTTACTTTATTTGGTGCATTTGTTGATGCATATGCTGGTTATATTATTTACGTTTATGCTCGCCGGATTCTTAAAAGTATCGTTTCAGGCGGTGGATTTTTAAAGATTCTGACTGTTTTCTTATCAGAATAAATTTTTTAAAGTGGGGTAAAAATTATGTCAATTGAATGTTATACAGGAGTACCCGGAAGCGGTAAAAGCTATCATACAGCCAGGCGTATATATGACGCTCTCCGTTCCGGTGTTAATGTGATATCAAATCTTAATATTAATACTTCTATTATACCGCCTAAGAGCTCTAAAAAGGCTTTAGGAAGCTTTATATATGTACCAAATGCACAATGGATTAATTCTTCAATATTTTTGAAGTCTCCAATCGGTGGCAAGAGTGTCTGCAATGATACATTTTCTTACATATATGGCCTTGAGAATTTTGCTCTGCAGTTTCATAAGCGAAATAAAAAAGGTCAGATATTTGAGCACCAGACACTTATTATTCTGGACGAGTGCCAGACAATATTTAATCCCCGGAGCTGGAACAAGAAAGACCGCTTGCAGTGGATAGAATTTTTCACTATGCATCGACATTTTGGTTATGATGTTATTCTTGTTACCCAGAACGATAAGATGATTGATAAACAAATCCGGGGTATCCTTGAGACGCAGGTGCTGCATAGAAACATTTCCAAATATAAAGCATTTGGAAAGATTCTTGCAGCTCCCTTCGGTGGAAATCTTTTCATGTGCATAAAGAGTATGTATGGAATGAGCAAAAAGGAAAGCCATATAAAAAGCTCCCTTTTGTTTGGTTCTTCCTTCTACTTTTCTTTGTATGATTCTTACACCCTTATTAAGTGATTTATGCGTGTGCCGGGAATGCCGGGCGAAGCGTAAGACATAACCGGCACACGCAAAAAATCGGTTGAATTTGGAGTTTGACCACGGATATGTAATACGTGGTCTAAAAATCTTAATAAAAATACATTCTAACTAGCTTAAAATCTAGGTTTTTTATTAAAAATATCGTTCATTGAAAAGGGCTTTTTAATGAATTTTTGAGGGGGATAAAATGAGCTTAATTGAAAAGGAATTTAAAGACGGAGAAAATAAATATTGGTTCTTCAGGAAGCAGCAAAAAAACCTGCATAACATTGATACTTTTTATTATTCTATTATGCTGCAGAATGATTTCATTGATAATTCTGATCAGAATGTATCTGATTTTCTTCAGGATCTTAACGGTTTTAAAATAAGATGCTTGGAATCTAATCAGGTTTATGGTGATATATATACTACATTTGACCCTGTAGGATTTAGGTGTCCGGATAATCTTGTATACGCCATTGGTAAGGGTAACTATGCACACATATATAATCATGTTATCTCCTGTCCTGATACTTATGATATTTATATTGCTTCTAGTGTTCCGAATCCTGACACTCCGCAGATTGTTGTTCAGATCAGGTCAAAGGAATTATGGTTACAGGGTGTTAATTCTATATACAAACGTTCCTTTGATGCCGTTACCAGGATATGCAATTTTTATCATTTGAACATTAAGGAAGTAAATGAGAATCGTGCAGATTATTGCTGGCACACTAATTATTTGAGTAATCCAGAAAAGTATTTTGCTATTGAGAACTTTTCCAAGATGCAGGTATCTCACTTCAAGCGTGTTCAATATGGTTATGCTTTCGGTTCTAATGATTCATATGAAAATGATTATATTGCTCTTGGTAAGCGTGGGGATAAAGTATTTACAAGAATGTATCTGAAGACAAAGGAAGTAATAGAACAGGGTTATAAACCTTGGTTTATTAATGTCTGGTTTTATAATGAACTTATTTCCAGATATGATAAATATGTTCTTGAAAACTGTTTTGATTTTAAGAATTGGAAAATAAGAGATATTATCCGCCTGCAGTTCTATTATGATTATGGTTCTAATGAACAGTATAAACAACAGTGTTATTCTGCTATGGAGTCTTATTTTCGTAAAGGTTCATGTAATTGGGATTATATTGGAAAACTTGCAGATAAACTCACTCCTAAGATTACAACTATAATGAATATTGAGTTTCAGGTTATGAGAAAGATGTCTAAATCCTTTTGTCTTATAGATCTGCATCCATCTCATAAGGTAGATCATAGAATCAATATGTATCTTGAGAATCATGAGCTTATAACAGATTATTTATTGACTTCTGTTCTTCGTCTGGTTGACAGGTCAACAGCTCTTAAGAAGTCTGATTGTCAGGATACAGCTTTTTGGCAGTCTATAAAGCGTACAAAGATGATTGATGTCAGAAAGAAAAACAAGAACATTGCTCCATTGCATAGGGATTATTCAAGAGAGCATAATATTGAGCTTATGAAGAATAGTTTTGTTAATAAGGCGGTTACATTAAGTATATATGCTCATGGTTTAGATTATGATAAGGATATACAAGAGACTGTTGCTGATTCTTTATGTCTGCTTAATGATAATGATGTAAAACGAGCTGAAAGATACCGCAGTAAGGTTAAAACCCGTCTGAATAAAAAAGACTGGGAGGGTGATTTTGATGCAGCTTATAAGTGATTACATAAAACTGTTTATCCAGGATAGAAAAGTATATTGTGAAGATGTTACTGTACAATCTTATATCTTCTATCTTGGCCGTTTTACAAAGTGGCTTGATTCTGATGATTTTGAGCTGCTTACTAAACAGACTTTAAGAGATTATATATATTCTTTAAGATATCGAATGAAGAATACAAGTATTGCAACAAATTACCGTCCTGTGAAAGCATTTTGCAAATGGCTTTACCAGGAAGATTACCTTGATAAAGATATTACCATAGGTGTTAAGCTGCCAAAGAAAGACCCTGCTATTGTTGAACCGCTTACAGCTCCAGAAGTAAAACAGATTGATGAAACTATTATTAACATGTCTTTGAATGATCATCTTGCATTAAGGAATTATTGTATATTTCATTTGATGTTAGATTGTGGACTTCGCAGAAAGGAAGTTGTGCAGCTTCAAAGATTAGATATAAAATCTGATAGGTTGATTATACATAATGCTAAAAATAACAAAGACCGGATTGTATTACTTCCTAGATTCCTGTATTTTAGTTTACGCAATTATTACAATGAATCACATTATGCGCATGATTATGTAAAGAATAGTTCAACTTGTGTATTTCTGGATATGTATGATAATGAGCCAATAACTTTAAATACAATCAAATGTTTTTACCAGGACTTGAAAAGTCTGTCAGGAATCGAGCGAATACATGGTCACCTGTGCCGACATACTTTTGCAACATCTTATTTACAGTATGGCGGAGACATTGAGAAGCTGCGTTTATTTATGGGACATGCTGATTATGAAATACTAAAAAACTATTTACATTTATCTTTGATCTATCCTGATGTCTATAAGTTGGATGATATATTCTTTAAGAAGCCAGACACCTAGATTCTTTTTGATTTCTGCAGATAGCAATAAAAAAGACTTGCTTATTGGAATAAATCCAGTAAACAAGCCTTTTTTAATGAGCCCACCGGGGTTCGAACCCGGGACACCTAGATTAAAAGTCTAGTGCTCTACCAACTGAGCTATGAGCCCTCAATGTATACAATTATGAGTAACAATCTATATCAAACATCCAGCCTCGGATTATAACTACCGAGCTGGGCTAGCTGGATTCGAACCAGCGTAATGCAGGGATCAAAACCCTGTGCCTTACCGCTTGGCGATAGCCCAAGAAATAAAAAAGGGTGGGTACAGGGATTCGAACCCTGGACCTTCAGAGCCACAATCTGACGCGCTGACCAGCTGTGCTATACCCACCATAATGCAAAAGTCATAAGCTACTGGCCATGACTCATAAAAAAAAGTGTGCCCGGGGGGATTCGAACCCT
>UMGH01004318.1_pt1 | contig 10548 bp, 10 predicted proteins | sample 1965231 | NCBI WGS metagenome assembly UMGH01 (sample SAMEA4836068, study PRJEB28245) | human gut metagenome | biome: gut microbiome; material: fecal sample | place: Denmark | collected 2008 | reverse complement strand
CCGCCGTAAGGATTGACAGGCTGCTGCGGAACGTAGGGCGTTCCGGGTGTCGGATAATAGCTCATAATACATCCCTCCTTGTGCTCCAAGTGTACCGCATCGACAAAAAGTGAAGGACAACGAAGGTACAACGAAGGACAAAAAAAAGAAAAGCGCCCACACGGCACAGGGTCGTATGAGCACTCAAACATTTGCACGCAACGCGTATAAAATTTTCAAAAAGTCTTGACAATTACACGCAATGCGTGTATAATAAAGACAGTGAAAGGCCCCGCACAAACACATGGAGACATGGAGATAACAATTATGAAAAAGCTCACTGCTTACGAGTTTGCAACCAAGGTTATGGCCACCGGTACCGAAATTGAGTACGACAACGGCGTTTGGATGATCTATGCGCACCTCACCGATGATGGCGACGTTAAGACTTCTCATCTGGACGCTCGCAATCTGATGGTCACCACCAGCATCGAACTCTCCGATGAAGAGGGCGAGGCACTTATGAACGGCAATCTGGACGACGTTGAGAGACAGGCCGTCGCGGAGGACCTTTACCCGAAGTATCTTGAGGCTCTGGAAGATATGGAGTAAAGAAAAGTCCCCAGCCGATGCGCGAACATCGACCGGGGAGATTTAAGAAGGAGAAAGGCAATGTACACAGCTGAACTTTTTAATATGGCAACCGACCCGGAAACATCCCGGGCATCGTTCCTCAACAATGTCACCCTCAGCATCCCGGATGATGCCGACGGGTGCGTAGATCTGGATGCCGAGAAGGCAAGATTGTCCACCATTTGGGACGTGGCGCATCTGTCTATGCGAGATCTAGTAGCCCGTACTGGCCTGTCGCAGACCGCTTTTGCAAAGCAGGTGGGCGTCCCGCTGCGCACCGTGCAGGACTGGTGCGGCGAAAAGCGTGCGTGCCCCACATACGTCCGCTTTTTGTTAGCTGAGCACTACAAGCTGCTGTAAAACAAAAAAATCCCCCACTTTGCCTACAAAGTACCCCGCGTGGCACGCAGGGCTTCGGCAAAGCAGGGGATTATTTTTTTCTGCGTCTCCCGCATGGTACGCACTGTGAGTGGGCGGGCAGGAGACTAAATTTCGTAAGCTGTGCGCTTGTGCTGGCAGAAATCTTTAGGCCAGACCACACCAGCAATTCATTAGGCGAATTGTCTGTAAATATTATACCACAATTCGTGCAAAAAGAAAACAGCGTAACCGTGATGGCTGGAACCCATCAGGATTACGCTGCAGACTACGCCATATAGAACTAGTCTCCAGTAATAAGGATATAATTCTAAAGACACTTAACCCGTTTATATTATATCACAAATCCAGCATTTTTTCAATGCCTTTCAGTCGGTAGCCTATCGCCGTCCGGCTATAATGTGTCTGTGCTGCAATGTCCGGCAACGGAAGCCGCTCAACGTACCGCAGTAAGGCTATCTTACGGTCTACCCTCCCAAGCGGTGCGTTTTTGATGGCGGCGATCATACTCTGTCGGTCAAGTCCTTGCAGCGCAGCGGGCAGCACTACACGAGCCGCCGCCATGAGCAATGCCGAGCCAGAAAGGCTGCGGCAGCTCTCCGGCGTTGCGCACCATTACAGGGACGTTACCGAGATGGTCGATTTTGCCGCATCTCTTGATTTCACAAAATCGTTTCTGCTCGTATGTAGTGCTTGCCATGATATCCTCCTTACTGCTTTTGCAGTGCCGCTTTCATGCGGTCAAAGAAAAACTGAATTACCTTACTCATGGTCTCTTCAGTGATTGCCCAGCTGATTAGCTTGCCCCACCGGCTGTTGTTCAAATAGTGGCGCAACATCTTGACGCACCACGCCTTGCGTTCTGCGCCGCGATTGGTGCCCTGAATCTCACGCTCTGCTTGGTCGATGAGGTCAAGCACCAGCGTCTTAACTGCTGCGCCGTAGCCCAGACGGATAAGCCCCAGTGCAAGCGACACAGCGCCCACAACGATGAGCACCAGCGCCAGCCATGCGGGCAACGGGGTAAGAATGGTTTCCATGTGTTACTCTCCTCTCTCTTTTTCGAGGTCTTCGATGCGGTGGTTTGCCACCTTGATCTGCTCTTCCAGCACTGGCACGCGCTGGGCAAAGTTGTTGTGCGCCCGGACTTCGCGGGTCAATTCTTCCAGCTTGGTTTCGGTGACAGCCTGCTGCTTGTCCAACTTGGCGTCCATACTCTGGGCGGTGCGGTTGTTGGAGACGATTGCGCCGATCAGGCTCAGACCGCCGGTGATGATCGCTACGATGATTGATTCGCTCATTTGCCCTCCCGAAGACGGGTCAGGCCCTTCTTCGCAATGATTTTCGGGTAGTTGCGTGTGGTCACGTTGAGGTCAACATTTCCCGTAATGCCCGGCACAGAGCCCTTGCTGGTGTGCTGGTGGGCGTGGTAAATGTAATCCACCTTGGGCGTCTTGCCCGTGTAGTCGGCCAGCCAGACGTCCCAGCGACCTGCCAGACGCTGCATGTCCAACTCATAGCTGTAACCCGTGTAGGTGTACAGTTGGGCGTAAAAACCCATTTTCTCCACCTGCTCCAGCGCGTAGGCGGTGAGGTTGGTGAGGTCGAGGGTGCTCATGGGCTTGAGCTTGTTTTCCTCCACGTCCACGCACACGGGCATGGTAAGCTCCTTGCCGTAGACCGCCTGCCGCACAAGGGCAAGCTCTGCGGCGGCCATCGCCTCGCTGGTGGCGTAGGTGTAGTAGTAGACCCCCACGTCCAGCCCGGCAGCCCGGGCATTGCGGTAGTTGGTCTCAAAGGTCGGGTCGATGTAAAGCCCGTCTGCCCGCTTGGAGAGCTTTTTGTTGGTGGATACCGTCTTGAGCATGGCCCCCTTGTAGCCCGCCGCCTTAATTTTGCGCCAGCCGTCGAGGGTGATTTTGCCCTGATACCGGCTCACGTCAATGTATCGGTAAGGCAGCGGCCCGCCCCAGCCGGGAGGAGCAGCGCTCTGGGTGTCCACAGTGGACACGTCATAAATGCTTTTCTTGTCGTTGTAAATGCGGTACTCGCCATCCGGTGCGCCGGAGACGTCTGCCGCCTCCTTTGCGTGAGCAAGGGCGGCGAAGAGGCGGGAGAGGAAATTTAGGAGGTTCATGTGGTCACGTCCTTTCGGTTTTTGGTAAGATAAAGCCCTCTTTAATTCGTTGATTATTCTATCACTTTTACGATTGAGTTCGCATTTGTCCTGATAAAAATATCTCCGCTCAAATCACATCCTCCGCTAACGTACTTGTGCTTTCCTTCCGATATTGCAATTGGTCTCACATAACCATTTACATATCGCCCGGAAACGCATTCTCCGTTCCTAAAATGTCCGATTGTCCAGAAACCGTATGGCTGAATTTTGTCCACCTTCCACCGCTTCAGCGGCTCGAAATGCCTCCCGCCATCACGGCTTACAAGAATAGCATAATGTTGTGGGATAATAGCGTCATCAGGGTATTTCGCTACGATTGAATCGTGATAGGCTTGCCAACTTGCCGCTCTTCCTTCAGATACGCTTGATTTCCATTCATTTATAGCGGCAATTTGCGCTTCACTAGACAAGGACAGTACGGAAGAAGGCGGGAAATAATTACTTGAATTTGCGGAAGAATCAATTTTACAGAAAGCGTAAATCATTCCAGTTTCGTCTGACTGCCGGATTGCAAACACTGTATTTGCCCACCCAAGCCATACAGTTTCGTGAGTATAATCATCATTGTATAGGATATCAATCGCACAATTATACGCCCCATCGCTGCCAATCAAAATGCCATTTTCAACAGGAAGCATTGCAGACCCCTTGTCATGAGCTAACCGGATATTCAGATTTTCCCATGATGTTCCACCATCAGTTGATTTGAAAATAGTATTTACTTCTCCAACAATGCAATATAAAGCATCCTGCCATTTGCTATATACAATCGAATGAATATGTCTTGCGTTGTTCCCCGGTGTGTCCCCTGCGGTGTAGAAATTATAAATATATTTCCATGTCAATCCGTTATCCGTCGATTTGTAGATTGCAGGGTTCTGATGAACGACATGTGAATAAACGCCTGCATACAGATTTCCATATACGTCTTCGCACATTGTCCAAATAGTATCATCGTTTTTTTCCGTTTCGCTTTGGACTGTAGACGAAGGGTTATATAGAGAAATTACTTTTGTGAAACTGCTTGCATCTTTGGAAAGCCTATATAGTCCACGCTCATCCATTGTAAGTGTTCCGTTACTTGCATGTGGTGATGCGTACACGTTTTCGCTTGAATCCATATACAGTCCACGCCAATCAAGACCGGAACCGTTCAACTGTAGTAATGTTTCTTCGGTTTCATCATACCCAATTCGGACGATTCTTCCGTCCGTTCGAGCTGCAATAATTACCCCGTTCTGATATGCAACCGCATTCACGATATACCCAGAATCTGACTTTGTGTCAGCTTCATAAATAATCTGGCCTCTGGTTGGCGTATTGATAAACTGATGATTACTACCACCAGTTGAAGTTGACGTTTTTCCCCCTTTGATTGTCGGTGTTTCTATATTTCTGTAACAGATTCTAACTGTTCCGGAGAATCCTTCAATATATACCGTTTCCCTTGTTGCGCTTGCACCCGTCCTGTAGCAGATAACATTTTCACCGCTTATTAGCGAAATACCCATTGTACTTATATAACTTGCCCCAGGAACGTAAGTAATTGAATAGGCATTTTTGGAATCTGATACAAATGTCGCAATGTCGTAATTGACGTTATCTTCAAACGCTCCGGTTAAAACATTGACTTGTTTCATCGGTGTGATTGTCGGAACAATATTCTGTGTGACATTTCCGTGATATTCAGCTGCGAAATATAATTGATTATATACTTTATTTAACTTCCTGTTTTCGGAATCGGATAGCGAAGACGCGATATTATTCTTTAGAATCCGCATCCTTAACAAATCACTTTTATAAGAACATAATGCGATATTGCAATCCTCATCTACTACAATATATTTCCCGGTTGCCGTCTCTTTATATGCAAAAGGATTATATAAAGTATCCTCAGTAATTACCTTCGCAGCCAAAACAATATCATAATATGTTGCTGTTGTGGTTGGAGCAACAATAACCCAGCCAGCTTTCACGCTGATTGGGGAACTGTATGCCATGCTATTTGATGCGCGCTCGATTAAGTTGCCCGACGGTGTAATCGCATAATGATCGCGAATCGTATTTCCTGCCTGCCAGTCAACTTCTTCAAAGAATGTTTCAAATGGGATATCCGTTTCTTTTACAGGATTAAATGTGATACCTTCCTCAATTATGGGCGTTTCAATGTTTCTATAGCAAAGGCGAACCGTTCCTTCAAAATTTGAAATATACCTTGTATGATAGAAGTTGTCTGCCGCTTCATAATATCCACGGTTTTCAAGGTCAATTAATCGCTTACCTCTATAATTTGCACCGGGCGAAAGTTTTATAACTTTATAGACTTTTCCGCGTTGTGCTGTAAACATCGCAATGCTATATGCTGTATCTGACGTGTCTACAGTGCCGTCACGCAATAGTGCTCCAACAGAAATTGCCGGTGAAATTGCTTTTTGCTTAATAAAAAGATGTTCCGTCGTTACATATTCATCAACATAAACCATTGCTTTTTGCAATGCAGATTCTTCCTTTAGCTGACCAACCGCCTCTCCCACCTTTGCCGCATCCGCAGCCTTGCCGGAGAGGGAGAGGGTGGGGTCGATGATGTTATCGACAACGCCTTTGTTTTCATTGACAGCAGATTCAAGGTCAACAATTCCGTCCTCGATGTGGTTTAGCTGCGAAGCGGAAAGCACTTCACCGTTTGCAAAGTTCTGCTTTTGATAGCTCATTGATAGGTTACCTCCTCTTCATTTTCGTTGGTTTTCGTAAAAGCCGTTTCTGTTTCAGTATCAACAGGCTCATCGACTTTTGGTACGGGACTGTATATCAAGTTGATTCCATCCCACAAATAAGCTGTATAAAACCCTTCTGTCATTCCTGACAAGTCATCAAACAGAATCTCATCGGGCGGAAGAGGGTTTGGAATAACGCTTTCGTGGCACCACCCGCCGCCATACAATCGACCATCCAATCCGACTTTGCACTTGAACTTGAAATGTTCCATGATATCCACCTCACATAAAACCGTATAGTTCCAACGGGCGGCAAACCTTATCGTTTTTATTAACACCATCAGAAATAGGAACTTCCAAATGTATCACGCCAGTTATAACGTTATTTTTATAGTCGGACGTTCTCTCGTTTCCATTTCCAAAAGTGATACCATTATATGATACTGTTACCTTTCGCCAGTGTACCGTATTCCACGGATAAGCATAAGAGTACGTTTGCCCATTAACAGGAAGAACGACCGTAAGTCTACCAGCACCGCCGCCACCTGAAAACCATGTTCCATCTTTATGCGTGTCATAGACCAGCATTACAGACGAGTAGGACGAAAGATCGATTTTTGTAGTTTGCGCAGCGAATTCGCCTATCGGGTTGCCATGAGAATCTTTTTCATAAGGCCATTCAAAAATCTTACTGTTGCGAATGCCGTGAAAAGATATGCCACCGCTGTATATAGAAACACTTCCATAGGCATTCGTTATGTCTATGCCATCGTTGTTTATAATAACTTTATTGTTTCCGCGAACGACTTGTACGTTTTGACCGGTGATTTGAACTTTGCCTTCCCAGTCGCTACGAGTGACGACCAACCCATTTTCAGGAGTAAACGTTATCATGCTATAAAGCTCTTCTTTTGTTGCACGAAGAATAATAGCATCAGCGTTCTGAGAAATCTTTGTTTCCGCTGCACCGATGCGCGTAGAAACGCCAGCCATGTCAGTCTGGTACGTTTCCTTCGTGACGCGGGATTCAATTTCAGCTTGCGTCTTTTTGAAATCAGAAGAATACTGTGTCTTGAACTGCGTCAAGTCGTTCTTGGTCTGGTTCGCCTGCGTAGCGGTCTGGTTTATCTTTTCCAGATTCACTCTGTCCGTTGCCGCCTGTTGGCTTGTAACGCCGCTTGTAGACTGCGCGTAGGAAGAACTTGTGACCGTTTCGCCAGCGCCGGAAATCGCTGTGTTGCAATTCAAAGCAAGCGTAACGTTGGTGACAATGGTATCATGTACAACGCCGTCTTTGTCCTTATAGCGTATCATGTCCAGTGGAAACAAATACGGTGCAGACTTTATAGTGGCGCTATATGGGCGGTAGGAAAACCCGCCGCGTGCAGTTTGCAATTCCTTTAAAACGCCCTCGTAAGCGTTGGTCAGGAAACCGCAGTCACTTAGGTCAAGCGTGTAATCTGCTGTGCCGGACAGGTATGTGTTGCCCTTGCCATCGTCACAGGTGAAGCCGGTAACGGTGATGTCGTTCTCCAACATATCGCTGGAATAACGCTCACTTGCGGTAATGGTCACGCCAGTCTGCTCATACCATTTCAGCACAAGCCGTCCGCTGCCATCCATGAACGCGCAAGTGCCGGTAAGCTGCGCACACCATTGCAAGAGCTGCCGGTATGTCAGTTTCTGGTTAGTATCCGGCAGACCGCCGATGCTGAAATAGTGGTTTGGCAGCGCCGAAACGTCTGTTGCAAGCGTGACATTGCAGATGGAGCAGATTTTCTGAATAAGTGCGTCAACATGGATAGGAAAGGAGAGCGCGGAAACGTTCACTTCACGGTCAAACAAGACCATGTAGTCCAATGCAGAGATGCTTATAGTGCTTAGCTTTCTGGGTGGCGTGTCTACAATGAACAAACCACAGGGAACATACGCAAGGTCTTGATCGGAAGATGCAGAGCCAAGAATCATACGTCCAAGAATGCCCTTGCCAAGCATTGCGCCCTCAAGGACGCTGGACAGTTTGATGCCGATTTTAACGTTCAGGACAGCGCCCTCGAAGGAAACATCGTTGAACCTGCCATCGTAGTTTCGCAGCTTCAAGGACAGTTCAGACGCAACCGCAGAGCCGACCTCGATTTTGCTGTTTGTCACGCAGTACCGGTCAATCTTCAACCCGCCCTGAATGATATCTGCATCGGTGATGGTGAACGTCTTGCTGCCAGCAGTAACCTCAATAAGAGCAGTCTGTTTGTTGCCCTCGTTGAAGGATTTTATGATATCTTGCGATACATTGACCATCAGTGTGCAGCCCTTTCGATAATGTTAAAAGATATCCCTTCCCAGCGATTCATCCGCGAATTGTACATAGGAACAGCACGGTCACCAACGTAGAACTCGCTGGTTTTCCAATCGCCAGCCATTGCGTCAAGGTAGGTGACGTTGATGTATTCCGGGTTGAACGCTTTCAGAATAACAGCGGCTTCTTGAATGGTGGTGTACTTCCATTCCAGTTCCAGCTTGACGCACTGTCCAAGACGTTTCTTGTCCATCTTGTTATCCTCTGTGCGTCCGGCATCGGATGCTGAAATGTCCTGTAACCGCCACTGATAAGAAGAGGGGCATTTAAGATACTGCCCATCCACGCTCCGAATCGGATTGTACTGGTCAAGTTCCATAAATGCCCCTCCTTTAAGTACCTACCGGGATAATTGTTTTGCCGTTGCGCTGGTTCGTTCTGTTCACTGCCTGATAGAAGCTGGACACGTTGACCTCTGCGCTCCCTTCCTTCTCAAGCAGAGCCTGCAACAGCTCGTTCTGACGGCGCAGAAGCTGGTTCTGACGCTCCATTGCAGCTTCAACACCTTCGCGGATGCCCTCAACGATTTGGTCATTGTTGGCAACTGCCGTGTGCCCGCCCATAGAACCGACCATCTCTGCACCGGCTTCTCGGGCGATGAACAGCTGCCCGGCATCGGGGAAACCACCGCTTGCAAAGCCGAAAATGCCTTTAACAAAATCAACTACGCCGCCTATGGCATCGCCGACCCAGCTAACGGCACCGCCGACAGCATCTCCGACCCATCCGAAAATATCGCCAGCAACGTTGCCGACAGCGCCAAGAGCGGAAAGAATCGCACCCGGAATGTCACCGGTGACCGCTTTAAATATTGCTATTCCTCCGTTGAGCAAGGTCTTGCCCCACTTCAAAGCGTCCCCACCCGAGCCAGAACCACTACCAGAACCAGAACTGCCACCAGAGCCATTCCCAGAGCCGATGCCTAAGTTAGAGCCAAACTGTTTCAGAAAATTCAAGCCAGATTTAAGGATGTCTCCCCAGTTAGTGTCGAAAGCTTTAAAGATAAAGTCCGTAAGGGTCTTTACGCCTTTTTTGATGCCGAGAGATTCCCAAGCATCAGAAAAGTCAATTCCAAGCTGGTTCAAAAAGCCTTTTGTGCCTTTCAAGATGGAATCCCAACTGTCAGAGAAAAATTTCCCGATTCCACTGTCTTTGTCAAACAAATCGCTGAAGAAGGATTTCAGCCCACCATACGCCTGTTTCAAGGCGGGAACTTGGTCGATAACCTCACCAACTTTGGTTTTCAGGTTATTAAAGGTGGTAATAACGTTCTTCACGCTGTCAATGGTGTCGGACACGTTCTTGATAGCAGTGGAAACCTTGTCAAAAACAAGGTACACGCCCTCAAACGCCTTTTGGATGGCAAGACCGGCGGCACCAAAGAAGCCGTTATACTGGTACTCGTTTTCAATCTCTGCAACGCTCTTTTTCACAAAAGACCGTATATCAGAGACCGCGCTCACAAAGCCATCATGCGTGTTCAGGATAGACTTCGATGCAGCGGTAAGCGCGTCAATGGAGGATTTGAATCCATTGGAAATGTCTTTGCCCGCCTTAGTAACCGCGTTGATGCCCTCCGTGAAATCGCCCAAGTCGGTTTTCATCTTCTTAAACCAGCCACCAAAACTATCATTGGTGGTGCGCACAGAACGTTTCAGCGCGTTTGCTGTTTCCATCATGGACTTGCCGCTTGCGTCAATGGACAGGCTGATAGAGCCATTGCCCAATCCGTAGTTCTCATCTGCCAGCTGAGAACCGATGGTCTTTACTGCATCAGACACGGACTGGATAGCGTTCACCGCAAGGTCTTTGGCAGCGGAGATACCATTGGCAAGACCTTCTACGATGTAACCACCGTAGCCCTTGAAAACTTTGGAAGGGGAGTGGATGCCAAGTTCAGTCTGTGCTTCTTCTTGGATTCCGTCCGTTACAGCCTTGACGGCATCGTCCGCAGCGCTCTTTTTGCCAACGATGCCTTTTGCGATGCCATCTATGATGTTTTTGCCAACGCTAACAGGGTTGAACTTCGAGATTTTTTCAATCAGGGTTCCGAACCACTTCACGGCTTCTTTAATTCCGTTGATAACGTCAGCAATCAGAAGGATGAACTTTTCTGCAAAATTTCCGTTCGCTGCAATTGCCAACCGGTCAGCTTCATCAACGCCACTTGTAATCCACCCAACAAAAACGCCTATATTGTGGATTGTTTGGGCAATGCCCATTACAAAGTTTTCAATGAAGTTGCCATTCATCTGCAAATCCAAGCGGTCTGTTTCGGAAACTCCGTTTTTAATCCAACCAACAAAGAT
>UMGH01016837.1_pt1 | contig 10596 bp, 6 predicted proteins | sample 1965231 | NCBI WGS metagenome assembly UMGH01 (sample SAMEA4836068, study PRJEB28245) | human gut metagenome | biome: gut microbiome; material: fecal sample | place: Denmark | collected 2008 | reverse complement strand
AGCTTCACGAAGAAATGCTCGTTATGGATCGTGGCCAACGTGAAGCCGTTGAATTCGCGGGCGCGCAGCAGGTGGTCGACGTATGCGCGCGAGTAGTGACGGCACGTGTAGCAGTCGCATCCTTCCTCCAGCGGCCCGAAATCGAACTTGTGCTGGGCACGCTTGATGTTGTACCGGCCGGCGCGCGTGTAGATCGCGCCGTTTCGGGCGCAGCGTGCGGGGGCCACGCAGTCGAAGGTGTCGCCGCCGTTCTCCACGCAAGCGAAAATGTCGTCCACAGAGGCGATACCCAGCACGTGGCGTGGGCGGTTTTCCGGCATCGCGTCGCAGATCCATGCGCAGGTGTCGCCGATGATGCGCTTCTCGATCGCGCCGCCGATGCCCACGCCGTCGAAGTCCAGAGAGGCGATCTGCGAGGCCGCACGTCGGCGCAGATCCTCGTAATTCGCGCCCTGCACCACGCCATACAACGCCTGATACGGCTTCCCGACTCGATCAGCCGTCAGCCGCTGGTGCTCGTCCACGCATCGGCGGGCCCAGCGGAAGGTGCGCTCCACCGAGTCCTCCTGGTAGGAGCGGGTGTTCATCAGCGTGGTGAGTTCGTCGAACGCGAACATGATGTCTGCGCCGATTTTGTGCTGGATGCCCATCGAAATCTCAGCGGAGAAACGATGTGCGTCACCATTCAAAGGCGACTTGAACGTCACGCCGTCCTCATCCACCCAGGCCATGCGCTCCTTGCCCTTGGCGATGATGTCGTCCGACTTCATGCCGGTCACGTCCATCGCCAGCGTCTTCTTGAAGCCGACGCCCAGCGACATCACTTGGAAACCGCCGGAATCGGTGAACGTGGGCCCATCCCAGTTCATGAAACGCGCCAAGCCGCCGGCCGCGTCCAGCACGTCCTCGCCCGGGCGCTCGAACAGGTGGAAGGCGTTGGCCAGCAGGCACTGTGCGCCTAGATCCTTCATCTGCTCGGGCAACACGGCCTTCATCGCGGCTTGCGTGCCCACCGGCACGAAGGCAGGCGTGCGAATATCGCCGTGGGGCGTGTGAATGATGCCGGTGCGGCCGTATCGGGCACCGTCTCGCCCAAGCCCGCTGGCCGTGGATGGCAGGCGGGTGATCGTTTCGAAATGGAAGGCGCTGCGGTCGCCGGGCTGTCCGGGCTGTGCGCCCAACGGATGTTCAAGAAGGCTGATCGTCATATGTTCACTTTAGGCAGAAGGGCCAGAAAAGGGCCGGAAATTGTGAAGAACTCGGTTTCGAGGGGCGGATTTCGCCGCTCCCGAACGTCTACTTCCGCTTCAAGGGGCTCCCGGTCAAGTAGGCCGGCTGCAAAAATGGCGGAATGGCGTTAAATGAGGGCCCTTGATACTCGGAATTGACCGCGCGAACAGCCCCTTGAAGTGCAAGTAGATGTTCCCGAAACAGGAAATCAGCCCCTCGAAGCCGAGATGCCCATAAGACTCTGCGATGATTACGCATAGACTTTCAATCAACGTTCAGAAAACCTCCAGATTGACTGCCTTTACTACTGAGGTAGCACACGAGAAGTGGCAATGGGCAAGTGCCCGAATAGCCGCCGAACAGACGTGATAGGAATTTAGGAAAAGGAGCAGCAATGGCTGACGAATTTAACCCGCAGGGCGTCGACCAGACCCCGCGGAATAACGAAAACCCCAATAGTACTGCCGATACCGGCAACGCCGAGCCGAAGAACCCGTTTGTGGGTGGCGACTCGGTTGATGCCGGCAACGCCAGCGATTCCAGCGAGCAGCAAGCCCCGGTTTCCTCGGCCGCCCTCGCTGCCGATCAGCAGCCTACGCAAGCCGCCACCGAGCCCATCCCGGACTACGCCTCCGCCAAGGGCGAGAGCACGGTGGTCTCCTCCTCGCCGGCTTCTCCGGCAGCGCCGGCCGCAGACCAGACCTCGGCCACAACTCCGCTGTACCGCCCGGCCCCGGAATACGGCGCTTATGGGCCGACCCCGACTCAGGCACAGGGCCAGCAGGGCGGCCAGGCCGGCAACAATGCCCAGCCCACGCAGCAATTCCCGTTCGGCCAGCCTGCACAGCAAACCCCACAGGGCCAGCAGGGCAACCGCAACCCCTACTACACCAATAACCCACAGCCGCAGGGTAACGGCAATCCGTTCAATCCGCCCACGCAGCCGCAGCAGAACAACGGCAACCCGTTTGCCAGCCAGTCCGGTCAGAATGGCCAGAATGGCCAGCAGCCCCAGCAGGGCGGTCTGTTCGGTTTCGGCGTTCCCGGTACCGGTACGCCGAACGGTCAAGGTCCGACCCAGCCGGGACAGCCCGGTCAGCCCGGTCAGCCCGGCCCCGCCAAGCAGGGCATGTCCAAGACGGCGAGCAACATCCTCATCGCCGTGGTCGCCGCCGTTCTGGCTGCGGCCCTCTGCCTGGGCCTCGGCTACGGTGCCCTCACCAGCGGCCTGATCACCTTGCCGACCAGCAATTCGCTGTCCAACGTCAGCTCGAATAAGTCCGGCTCCGGGTCCGCCACCGCCAAGAGCGGCGAAGCCCCCGACTGGCAGACTGTCGCCAGCGATGTCTCCGGCTCCGTGGTCTCCATCCAGACCGCGTTGAGCAACGGCACCGCCAAGGGCTCCGGTGCCATCATCGACACCGAAGGCCACATCATCACCAACAACCACGTGATCTCCGGTGCCCAGCAGATTCAGGTGACGCTTGCCAACGGCAACATGTATTCCGCCACGCTCGTCGGCACTGACGCCACCACCGATCTTGCGGTCATCAAGCTCGACAACCCGCCGAGCGACCTCAAGGCCGTGGAATTCGCCGATTCCGACAAGCTCGCCGTCGGCGAGAACGTGATGGCCATCGGCAACCCGCTCGGCTACGACGACACCGCCACCACCGGTATCGTCTCCGCCCTGAACCGCCCGGTGACCGTGACCGACGACAACAACAACGAGATCGTCACCAACGCCGTCCAGATCGACGCGGCCATCAACCCCGGCAACTCCGGCGGCCCGACCTTCAACGCGGCCGGCCAGGTGATCGGCATCAACTCCTCGATCGCCTCCACCGCCACCTCCTCCGACTCCGCCGGCTCCATCGGCATCGGCTTCGCCATCCCGTCCAACCTCGTCAAGCGTGTGGCCGACGAAATCATCAAGGACGGCAAGGTCAAGCACGTTGCCCTCGGCGTGGTCATCAAGTCCGACACGGTTGAAGCCGACGGCGTGACCCGCGGCGGCGCGACCATCACCAAGTCCAGCGCCACTGGCAGCGCGGTCGTCTCCGGCGGCCCGGCCGACAAGGCCGGCCTCAAGGAGGGCGACACCATCGTGGCCTTCAACGGCAACGCCGTGAACAACAACTACTCGCTGCTTGGTTACGTTCGTGCCGCGGCTTTGGGAGACAAGGTGACGCTGACCATCGTGCGCGACGGCAAGACCATGGATGTGGACGTGACGCTCGATCAGGAGGAGTCGTCGGTGAACGGTTCGTCCAGCTCAGATTCCAACGGCAACAGCCAGAATAACCAGAACAACCAGAACGGCAATGGCCAGAACGGTTACGGCAATGGCAATGGCAACAGCGATGGCGGCACCGGTGACGGCGGCGGCTTCTCCGACCCGTTCGGCCTGTGGTAAAGCCGACCCAACAACGTCACACGGTGTTGAGCGGTAACCGCTGAACACCGTGTCAGACAAGCAAAGGCCCGTGGCAGTGAGCAAACTCCTGCCACAGGCCTTTCGTATGCGCGATTGTGCCTCGCACCCATGCCGCCAACGTAGTTTCGATATCCGGCATGTCGCGCAACGCTCGTTGATAGGGTAGGCCAAGCACTGAGTTCGGGCGGTGCTCCGAACAAAGCGCATAATTCAATACAAAACTGAATACATTTCTTTACGCCGTGTATCGGAAGGTCTCGCGGGAGCCGAGCAAAGCGAAGCCCCAGGCAAAGCCGCCGGTGGGTTAACAAGGCGTGACCGTAGCGCCGATTGCGCGGGCCACGCTTGCCGTACCGCAATCGACTCCGTATACGAGCGTAAGGAGCAATGATGGGCGTACTCATCAGATTCTTCACCAAAATTCTCGACATCTGCAAGCTTGTGCCGATGCTTCCGGTCGTCGTCATCGCCGCAATTCCGTTGGCTTTACTAGGCGATTGGCGTCCGTGGGGCAATGCGATGGCGATTCCGGTACTCGGCAATCCGGGTTTCGGCCAGTGGCTGGTTATCGCACTGGTGCTGGTTATTGTGATTGACACTGTGCGCGGCATGATTGACGATTTGCGTCATGGGCAGGTTGGAGTCGATGTGCTGGCCGTGGTCGCGATCCTCTCCACCGTGGCCGTCGCCGAATACTGGGCAAGTTGGGCGGTGACGCTGATGATCACGTCCGGCGAGGCCATTGAGGAATACGCTCAAGCCAAGGCCGAGCGCAGCCTGACCGCGCTGATGGAGGCCGCGCCGCAAACCGCGCACGTCGTCAACCTGCCTGGCGTGGGGCGTGGGTTTGCTGCCGATAAGGGCGATTCGTCCGATGGCTTCCGGCGTGTGGGCTTGGCATCGGCTGCCGCCGCCGCGCACCGCTTCGACACGGTGCCGGTCGAGCAGGTGCAGCTGGGCGACGTACTCATGGTGTTGCCGGGCGAAACTGTGCCGGTTGACGGCGAGCTGCTGTCCGGCACGGCCACGCTCGACCTGAGCAATATCAACGGTGAGCCGGTGCCGCGTGAAGTGTTCGCCGGCGCCCGTGTGATGTCCGGGGCGGTGAACGGCTCGACTGCATTGACCATGCGTGCCACCCAGGTGGCCGCCGATTCGCAGTACCAGCGCATCCTCGAGCTCGTGGCCTCCGCGCAGGAGTCGCGCCCGGCCGTGGTAAAAACCGCTGACCGCTTGGCCGTGCCCTTTACCGTGCTTTCGTTGGTGATTGCCGGCGTCGCATGGGCGGTGTCCGGGGTACCGACGCGATTCGCCCAGGTGCTGGTGCTGGCCACGCCCTGCCCGCTGCTCATCGCCGCACCGGTGGCATACATCGCCGGAACCGGACGCCTCGCCGCAGCCGGCGTGCTTATCAAAGCACAGGACGTGCTGGAAAACCTTGGCCGCGTCACGCAGGTGTTCTTCGACAAAACCGGTACGCTCACCGTCAAGCAGCCGCAGGTGGTGCGCGTCGAGATGTTGCCCGGCGCTGCAACCCGTCTCAACGAAGACCATGTGCTGATGATGGCCGGCGCGGTGGAAAGCTACTCGGTGCACATCCTGTCCAAAGGCATTGCCAAGGCCGGCGCGGAGGCGCTGGCCCGACTGCGCCAGCGGTTCGAGGATGGCCAGCGCCTGTGCCCAGAGCCGGAGGCCAGCTGGCCTGGCCATGGCCGGGAGTATCCGGTCGTCAAGAACATCAATGAAGACGCCGGCAAGGGCGTTTCCGGCGAGGTGAACGGACACGCGGTGCGCGTTGGCCGGCTGTCTTTCGCGGCTGCTGGGGAGGATGGATTCCTGGCGGTCGGCGAGGCTGCCCCCCTCAGCCCGCGAAGCGGCCAGCTCCCCCTAAGAGGGGGAGCTCAGCAAAAAGATGACCTGCGCACTCGCTTTGGCCTGCTGCAGCCGGATGAGATGGCGTCCTACGTGTCTGTTGATGGTCAGTTGATCGCGCGCATTGTGCTGCGCGACGTACCGCGTGCCAACGCCAAGGCAGCGCTCGCCAAACTGCATGAGTTGGGCGTCACCGAGCTCGCCATGCTTACCGGTGACAAGCGGGCTTCCGCCAATATCATTGCCAGCGAAGTCGGCATTGACGAGGTTCACGCCGAACTGTTCCCGGAGGATAAGGTAGCCGCAGTCAGGGCCGCTACAGGAGCCGGCAAAACCGTCACGATGATGGTTGGTGACGGTGTGAATGATGCCCCGGTGCTCGCTGTTGCCGATATCGGCGTGGCCATGACCGATGGCACATCCACCGCCGCTTCCGAAAGCGCTCAGGTGGTCATTATGAATGACAATATCGCCGCCGTGCCGCGTGCCATCGCCATCGCACGCCGCACCAAGCGCGTGATGCTTCAGGCCGTGCTCGCGGGCCTCGTGCTCGCCACCGTCGGCATGATTGCCGCCGCGTTCAACCTCATTCCAGTGGTCGTTGGAGCCTTTCTTCAGGAGGCCATCGATGTGGTGAGCATCCTCTGGGCTCTCACCGCCCTGATTGATCGGGATTGAATAATGATGGCTAACGCATGTTGCGAACTGAGCTTGACTATAGTTCGTAGTGGATATTGAATACCGACCGTCAGGAAGAAAAAGTCATGCCTCGCAAACACACCGGGAATAGGTATCAGCGCATTCCCACGCAGGAACGACTGCTGCAAATCATTGACGAGGCGACGCTGCTCATCAGCGAGTATGGATTCCACGGTTTTACGCTGCGTGATGTGGCCAATGAGTGCGGCATCACCGAAGGCGGTGTGCTGTATCACTTCAAATCGAAGGATGATCTGCTCATCGCCGTGCTCAAGCACCGTGATGAAGCCGATCGCATGATGCTGTGCGAAAGCCTCGGCCTAGAGAAAATGGAGGGCGACCCATTCCCGGTCGGTTTGCGGGACCTGACCTTGGCTACATGCCGCATGAATGTTGAGCGCCCGGAAATCGTCCGACTGTACATGGTGTTGCAAGGAGAGTCGCTGAGCGAGGACCATCCTGCATGGCGATATTTCCAAGATCGTGAGCAGTGGGTGCTTAACGAATACCGTCAAGCCGCTAAGCGAGACAAGGTTGAGAACCCTACGGCCATGGCTATTGAAGTGCTGGCAGCTATGGATGGACTGCAGTTGCGTTGGCTGAGAAGTGGGCGAACCCTTGATTTTGTTGGGTTATGGAAGCGGTACATCGACCGGGTGATACCGGAATCATCCAACTGAGTCTCAACTGAGTTGAAACTCAGTTCAAGAAAGCGGACACCCCTCAAAAGGGAGTGATTCGCACAAGAATCACTCCCTTTCGTTGCTCGGTTGAAGCGAAAGCATAGCGTAGATACGTCTTCTTCCGCCGGGCAACAAGCGCATAAAATGCCGCGAAAAGCCAGTAAATAAGCCGATTTATAAGGGCCAATGCTCGTCTGAACCCGCGCCCGCAGGATTGTTCCCTGCGAACCTCCCTCAACACGCCGATATTATTTTGAACTGAGCGCTGACTCAGTATATAGTTTGGGTATCGGTTGAACAATCAACCGAAAAAAAGGGAAGTCACACAAAGTCGTTGTTGATGTCACCCCAAGTTCGAGGAGGAACAGATGAAAGGAACATTGAAGACGAAGGCGATCAGGTTGACTGCGGCGATCGCAGCCGGTGCCACCTTGATGTCCGTCGCGGCCTGCGGCGCACAGCCAGGAGGCGGTTCGGCCAAGGCCACCGGCACGAACGCCACCGTATGGACCCTGACCGACAGCACTTGGGCCAGCGTCCAGCAGACCTTCGAGGATTGGAACAAAGCCAATCCGGATGCGCAGATCAAGAACGAATCCTTCGCCAACGATTCCTACAAAGAGAAGATCCGCACCGCCATCGGCTCCGGCAACGCGCCTACGCTGGTGCTGAGCTGGGGTGGTTCGCCGGTCACCGACTACTGGTCCAACGAGAACATCGTTGACCTGACGTCCGATCTCGACTCCACCGTCAAGAGCAAGGTGCTCGACTCCGTGGCCGCCGAAGGCTACCGCGACGACAAGCTCGTGGCCGTGCCTGTCGGCCAGGTCCAGCCCGCCATCCTGTGGACCAACAAGGCCGTGCTTAAGGAAGCCGGCATCTCCGATGCACCCACCACGTGGGACGAACTGCTCGACGATGTCGCCAAGCTCAAGGACGCCGGCAAGACCCCGATCGCCCTCGCCGGCGGCAGCAAGTGGCCCTACCTGATGTGGGCCGCCTACCTCATCGACCGCATCGGCGGCCCGGAGGTGATGCAGAACATCCTCGACGGCAAGGCCGACGCCTGGAGCGATCCGGCCGTCATCGAAGCCATGACCAAGATTCAGGAACTCGTGGACGCCGGCGCATTCGGCGACAGCTACCAGTCGATGTCCGCCGACGATAAGAAAGACACCGCTCTGCTTGCCAACGGTCAGGCCGGTTTCGATCTGATGGGCTCCTGGGTGTACGCCGACTTCGGCACCATCAACGCCGACTTCGCCAAGAATGACCTCGGTTACGCCGCCTTCCCGGCAGTCGATGGAGGTAAGGGCGATCCGTCCATGCTTACCGGCAACCTCGCCAACTACTGGTCCGTGGCCGCTTCCGCCAGCAAGGAATCCCAGAAGACTGCCATCAATTATCTGAAGGAGAACACCTACTCCGACGGCATCGTTGACGGCCTGCTTAAGAGCGGTGGCGTGCCGCCGGTCAAGGGCATCGAAGACAAGGTCAAGTCCGCCGACGACGGTTCCGGCTTCCTCACCTATGTCTACGACGCTGTCAAGGGCGCCTCCAACTACCAGCTCTCCCTCGACGTGGCACTGCCCGCCGACCAAGGCCAGGCCCTGCTCAACAACCTCGAGCAGGTCTTCCTCAAGCAGATCACCCCGCAGCAGTTCGCGGATGCGATGAACAAGACCCTGTAAGGGTTTCCTCCCGGTTTTCCCAGCCTGTCCCGGCGATATCGGGCCGGAGCAGGCTGGGCCAGGAAACCGGGAACCAAGAGAGGTTATCTTCATGTCTTCGCTCACTACTCGCAAAGCCGGCAAAGCCAGCAAGCTCACCAAGCCCGTCAAGGCCAACAAATCCGGCAAACTCCACAAGGGCCCGTCCCTGTGGTACACGGCTCCGGCCCTCATCTTCTTCGGCGTATTCGCCCTCATCCCGCTCGTCGGCGTGCTCGTCCTGTCGTTTATGAACTGGGACGGCCTCGGCTCCATCACCTTCAACGGCATCGGCAACTGGACCCGCATGCTCTCCGATCCGCTGGTGCTCAACGCCTTCAAGCTCACCATCATCCTGACCATCGTCAGCTGGGCCGTACAGACCCCGATCTGCATCCTGCTCGGCACGTTCATGGCCGGCAATCAGAAGTACCGCGCATTCCTCGCCGTCTTCTACTTCCTACCGCTGCTCTTCAGCTCCACCGCCGTGGCCATCACCTGGAAGAACCTGCTCGACCCGAACTTCGGCGTCGGCAAGGCATTCGGCATCGGCTGGCTGGCCCACAACTGGCTCGGCGACCCGAAAACCGCCCTGTGGACCGTAATCTTCGTGGTCTCCTGGTGCTTCATCCCGCTGCATTCGCTGCTGTACCAGGGTGCCGTCCGCCAGATTCCGCAGACCATGTACGAGGCCGCCACCATCGATGGCGCAGGCCCGGTCCGCCAGTTCTTCTCGATTACGCTGCCTCAGCTTAAGTACACCTTCGCCACCGACTCCACACTGATGATCGTCGGCTCGCTGACCTACTTCGATCTGGTCTACGTGATGACCGGCGGCGGCCCCGGCAATGCCACCCGTATCCTGCCGCTCGACATGTACCTCAAAGGTTTCAAGAGCTACGACATGGGCGGGGCGAGCGTGGTCGGTGTGATCATCCTCGCACTCGGCATCGCGGTATCGCTGATTCTCAACAAGGTGTCCGGTTCGGACAAGATGGAAAGCCAGATGGAAGGCGCGTGATCCAGTCATGATTCGCATCAAGAACAAGCAATACAACATCCTCGGCGGATTCCTCGGCTGGATGTGGTTCGCGCTCATCGTCATTCCGATCTACTACATCGTGGTCACCTCGCTGCGTGACCAGAGCGAAATCTACTCCGAAAACCCGCTCTCGCTGCCCAAGCACTTCACCTTCGACGCTTACGGCCGCGTGTTCGCCAATGATTTCCTGCGCTACATCGGCAATACCCTGTTCGTCACCGTCGTGACCGTCGCGCTGATTCTATTGGTCACCGTGATGGCCGCGTACGCCATCACCCGCCGTGCCGATGCCGGTGCCCGCGCAATATATAAGGTCATCATCACCGGCCTGGCCATCCCGATGCAGGCCACCATCATCCCGGTGTATTACCTGATCATCCAGATGGGCTTGTACGACACGTTATGGGCCATCATCCTGCCTTCAGTCGGTTTCGCCATTCCCATCACCGTTATGATTCTGTGCAACTTCCTGCGCGATATCCCGCAGTCGTTGTTCGAGGCGATGGAAGTGGACGGCGCCACCGAGTGGAAGATCATGTGGCAACTCGCGATTCCGATGATCAAGCCGGCAATCATCACCGTCTCGATTTATGACGCGCTACAGGTCTGGAACGGCTTCCTCTTCCCGCTGATCCTGACCCAAAGCTCCACGAACCGCGTGATTACGCTGAGCCTGTGGGCATTCCAGGGCCAGTTCACCGTCGATATCCCCGGCATTCTGGCCGCGGTCGTTGTCTCGGTGATTCCGATTCTGACCGCCTACATCATCGGCCGCAAGCAGATGGTCGCAGGTCTGACGGCCGGCTTCAGCAAGTAGCCACATACCGAGCACACTGGTCCCGACCCGTGATCATGGGGAGGGCCGGGGCCAGCGCGCTCATCGCGACTGAATTCCAACGCAAATATCAATCTCTGAAGGATTTT
>UMGH01061232.1_pt1 | contig 10637 bp, 9 predicted proteins | sample 1965231 | NCBI WGS metagenome assembly UMGH01 (sample SAMEA4836068, study PRJEB28245) | human gut metagenome | biome: gut microbiome; material: fecal sample | place: Denmark | collected 2008 | reverse complement strand
ACCGTCCGGATTATGCCACGCTGACGTACGACCAGGAGTTTGTCGACCGTGACTGCCGCCTTGCCCAGACCGTCATCGGTCCCGATTACCAGCGGACCATCAGCGGTACGCTCCAGCCCGACGCCCCGAACTTCGCCATTACCTCCACAGGGTACATGATGATCAAGTGGGCGCTTGACGACGATGTACACGTGGGGAAGGCGACGGCAAACAACTCCATCCCCATCTTCCGCTACGCCGAGGTGTTGCTGAACTATGCCGAAGCCATGGCGGAGCTGGGACGGTGCGACCAGTCCGTGTGGAACGCTACCATCAAGCCGCTCCGCGAACGTGCCGGTGTGGACGGCAGCATCCCTGCCGACTACGACCCCTATGTAGCAGCTTATTTTGACAATCAGACACAGGACAAATGGATTCTGGAGGTGCGTCGTGAACGCGGTGTCGAGCTGGCTTTCGAAGGCGTGCGCTACGACGACATCATGCGTTGGAAGCAGGGCAAGCTCATCGAGCGTACCTGGCAGGGGATGTATGTCCCGGCAAAGGATACGCCGTACGACCTGAACCACGACGGGACGTTCGATGTGGCTTACGTCGACCAGGAGCCTGCTGCCGAAGATAAGGTAAAGGGAGTGGACTACGTCGTGCTCGACGGACAGAACTACCGCCTGTCGGAGGGTGACCACGGCTATGTGGAGTACGGCATGTCGCAAGACCGCCGTTGGCTGGACAAGAAATACCTGCGCCCTGTGCCTCTCTCTGCCATTCAAATCAACGAGGCGCTGTTGCCGCAGAATCCGGGCTGGGAGTAACTTCCGGTCCGTATGAAAAAAGAGGATGTGCCGGTGTGATTGCCGGTGTATCCTCTTTCTTTATGTGCTGTCGGTGTGACTGTTCACTCGTCCATCTCCGCCGAGCGGATGACCATCCGGGCGACGATGCCCGGTCCCTCGTAGATGAAGGCGGAGTATATCTGCACGTAGTCGGCACCCATGCGGAACATCCGTTCGGCGTCGCCGGGAGTCATGATGCCGCCTGCCCCGATGATGAAGAGGTCGGGACCGCCGTGCTTGCGCAGGTAGTCGACGGCAAAAAAGGACTTCATGCCCATGCCTTTTCCGCTGACTCCGCCGGCTCCGAGGGCTTTCAGCTCGGCTTCCGTGTAGCGGCGTAGCTGGGAACGGTCCATGGTGGGTCCGGTGGCAATGACGCCGTCGAGCCCGTAGCGGCTGATGAGGGAAAGTACGGTGTCCATGCCCTCGGTCGTGATGTCGCCGGGGAGCTTCAGGAGGATGGGACGCCGCATGCGCATCGTGGCACGCTTCCCGGTCAGTGCGGCAAGAACCTCCTCCATGAGTGCGGCATCGATGGAGCCCCAGTTGAGGGTGAAGTAGTCGGCGACGGCGTTCAGCTCGGTGAAGAGCAGGAGGAAGTCGTCCACTGCCTGACGGCCCTCCGACGCGGGGTTCTTGTTGATGTTGACACCGACGGTCACCCGTCCGGTCTTGTGGCTGAGGCGTTGCTTGACGACCGCCAGCCCGGGGTTGTTGAAGCCCGTGCGCGAGATGAGCGATTCGTCCTTCGGCAGACGGAAGATGCGTGGTGCCGGATTGCCTGGGCAGGGGTCAGGCGTCACGGTACCTGCCTCTATGAAGCCGAAGCCGTAGTCTGCCAGTTCGTTGAAGACTTCCGCCCCCTTGTCCATCCCGGCGGAAAGCCCGATACGGTTCCGGGTGAGGATGCCTTTGCAGAGGATGTCCTCTTCCTCGTACCGGTACTGGCTGCGCAGGTAGGGGCGCAGGAGAGGGATGTAGTTGGTGAGCTTGAGCAGGGAGAAGGTGAGGCGGTGGGCACGCTCCGGTTCCAGGGCGAAGAGGAGCGGACGGAGGATGGATTTATACAGCATAGTACCTTTGCGTTTTGATTGATGACGCAAAGGTACGCAATGCCGTTGGAAGTTCCGTCTTCGAAAGGTTTATCTGTGATAAAAGCAGGTTATAAGTCGGGAATGACTTAGTTGTCTTCCTCGAAGACCACGCCGTTCATCACGAAGGTTTTGCTCGCGGGACTGTAGGTGAGGATGCAGGGAGCGGTCTTTTCCATCTCGGAGAGTTGGATGCTGCTCAAATCGGGGAGGAAGCAGTTGAGTTTGTAGGTACATACAATCCGGTTCCCTTTAATCTTGCCGGCATACACCGTGTTGCCGGAATGGCTTATGCGCCCGTCTTCATAGACAGAGGAGCTTTCTTCGTTGATGAACACCCACCCGTCCCGTTTCTCAAAGGAAAGGAATACCAGCTCGTGCTTGATATCGCGGTTCCTGTAGGTCTTCCTCAGGACCAGTGAGTTGATGGGAGGGGTCGGTTGGAATGTGATTGGGAAGTCGCTGCGCTGGTAGGTCATCACTTTGGTTGCGGGGTTGTATGTCAGGGTTGCTTCCACCTGATCGTTGGGGGAACCGTAGCGCCAGCTGAACGTCTTGACCTTTGCGTTGTTCCCTTGCAGGGACAGGACTTGGGTGATTACCCAGACGTCCGAATTGAATTCATTCTCACTTTGCAGATAGCCGTAGGAAGCGGCGGACTTGTCCGGGGTCTTCAATGACTTCCCGTAGAGGTCAATGTACAGGGCGTGGTATTCGTCCGTTGTGTCTTTTTCCCAGAAACCTTTGAAAGGCTTTCCTTGTGCGAATGCGAACGAGAGCGACAGGGAAAGCAGCATGAACAGTGTAAGGATACGTCTCATGGTAAATGTGGGTGTTAAATGTGAATGAATGTCAGGCAAGCCGGTCAGCCCAGTGTGCAGACCGACTTGCCCGGAATGGAGGAGGAAGAATGACTCAGGATGCCGCCACAAGCGCAACCAGCGAGCCGACGAGTACGATGAGGATGATGAGTCCCAGCAAGCTGATGCACAGACCGGCAATGGCCAGTCCGCGTGGTACACGGAATACGCCGATGGCGGAGAAGATGAGACCCAGCAGCCAGAGAATCCAGTCAAGTACAGGAATCCAGCACAGGAACAATGCCACAAGCGACAGGACAAAGCCTGCTGTACCGATGCCGTTCGACTTTTTTTGCGGTTCTTGTTGCACAATCACGGTCTGTTGTACGGGCTGTTGTGCGGATTGTTGCCCGTTTTCTAAAGTGTCCATAATGTAAAGTTTTTAAATTGTGTTCTCTCTAAAGGAATGATGGCTCTCTCTCACAGGGGCTTTCAGTGAAGCGATTGTGCGACACTGTACGCTGCATATCGTCGAAGCCTGTCCAAAGATATGCATATTATTTGAAACGTTGTATGGATTCTTTAAGAAAAAAGCAGGTTATAGTTTCCCCAGCCGTTCGTGGATGCCGTCGAGGTACATCCGCCAGAAGCGGGGGATGTCACGCCAGCTGTAGGCCTTCGTGAAGGGGGCGGTGAAGAAGGCGAGGAAGATGTATCCGAGGGTCTCCTGCAGGGGGCGGAGGTAGCGGATGAGGAAGTTCTTGCCGTAGTGGTGGTTGAAGTAGGCTCCGTTGCGCACCTGGTAGAACCGTTTCCACTTCTTCTTGCGTTGCCTTTCCGCCCAGGTGTCGTTGTTGTAGAAGCGTTCCTTGTACATGAGCGCGTTGGGGACGTAGAGTACCTGGAGTCCTGCCAGCACGGCCCGGTAGGCATAGTCGGTGTCGTCGTAGAAGATGAAGAGGTCCTTGTTGGGATAGCCGATGCGCTCGATGGTCGACCGCTTGATGAGCGGACCCTCGAACACCATGCCCTGGATGGAGACCAGGTGGCAGATGTAGGGCTCGACCTTGTCCAGGTGGAGCGATGAGAACGGGTCTATCAGGTTGAGGTACCTGCATTCGGTGACGAACACCTCCTCTCCCATGATGCGTCGCGGGCAGAGGATACCGACGCCGTGCATGTCGGCATCGATGAGGAAGTTCAGGCAGTCCGGCCGGGGACAGACGTCGTCGTCCATGCACCATATCCAGTCGCTGCCGCCCTCGTAGGCAGCCTTCATGCCGGTATAGAACCCGCCCGAGCCGCCGACGTTGTCCTGGTGGATGACCTCCAGGTCGGCCTGTGTGTCGAGCCATTCGGTGGTGCCGTCGGTGCTCCCGTTGTTGACCACGATGATGTGGGTCACGAGGGGAGTCATGCGGACGTAGTCGAGGGTTTTCTGCAACAGTACGAGGCGGTTGAATGTCACGATGACGGCGGTTACTTTCATGGCTGCAAGGGTGTTTGGGGTTAGTGGATGGGGTTTGTCAGCTTCTGGCTTCACGGAACGCCTGCTCTTCAGCTTCGGCAATGATGCGTTCCACCTCGTCGAGACTCGGACGGGAGATGGGGGCGAGCTTGTCGTAGGAGGATCTGTCATGCGTCTCCTCCTCTTCTGCCGGGTCTTCGGTATAGACGGTCACTGGGTCTTCGTTGAGGATGACGGCTGCCGTGTCGGACACTTCGACGGTGACGCTGCGTGCCTTCTTGGCGGCAAAGACCGCGTCGATGAACTCGGAGTCCTTCTTCAGTCGTCCGAGTGCCTGCTTGGCAGCTGCCTGCTGGCTCTCTTTCTTCGAGTATCCGGTGCCGCTTCCGCCGACGATGCCTTCCAGCAGGACATCCGACTGGAAGACGGGGCTGCTCACATCCTGCGTCTGTTCCACCAGACGGAACTCCAGTTCGACCTTGTTCTTCTGCGACCACTCGATGAGTTTTGACTTGAAGTTGACCTCCTTGTAGGCGACCTTGTCGATGTTGATGAGCTTGTGGAGGATGCGTTCCTGCATGAAGCGCATGCAGGCGTCATAGCCCCGGTCGAGGTAGATGGCGCCGATGAGTGCCTCGAAGGCATTGCCACACATGTAGCTGTTGTGGTTGCTGGAGTGGGTGGAGTAGGTGATGAGCTTGTCCAGCCCGATTTCCACGGCAATCTTGTTGAGCGTCTCCCGCTGTACGATTTTCGAGCGCGTGTTGGTCAGGAAGCCCTCGCGTTTGCCTTCGAAGTGCTTGTAGACGACGTCCGCGACGATGGCATCGAGGATGGCGTCGCCCAGGAACTCCAGGCGTTCGTTGTTGAGCTTGTAGCCCTTGGCGCTGCGGACGGTCGATGACTTGTGGAGCAGTGCCTCCTTGTAGTAGCTGATCGTGCGCGGATAGAAGCCCAGGATGCGGTACAAAGCAAAATAAGACTCCCTTTCCTTGGAGAAAAGGAGCCTTATTCTATGTAATATAGTAATTCTCTGAAACACTGATAGCTTCTTATTCGGCGTATTTCTTAACGATTATACATGCATTGTGTCCGCCGAAGCCGAATGTGTTCGACAGGGCGGCATTGACCGTACGTTTCTGAGCCTTGTTGAACGTGAAGTTCAGGTTGTAGTCGATCTCCTCGTCGTTGTCACCCTCGGTGTGGTTGATGGTCGGAGGAACAATGTCGTTCTTCACAGCCAATACGCTGGCAAGTGCTTCGACGGCTCCGGCAGCTCCGAGGAGGTGTCCGGTCATGGACTTGGTCGAACTGATGTTCAGCTTGTAGGCATGTTCGCCGAAGAGTGCCTTGATGGCTTTCACCTCAGAGATGTCGCCCACGGGGGTCGATGTGCCGTGTACGTTGATGTAGTCGATGTCTTCAGGTTTCATCTCTGCATCCTCGAGTGCGTTCATCATCACCAGCTTCGCGCCCAGTCCTTCGGGGTGGGATGCAGTCAGGTGGTGTGCGTCGGCACTCATGCCCACGCCGGCAACCTCAGCGTAGATTTTGGCTCCGCGTGCCTTGGCGTGTTCCAGTTCTTCGAGAATCAGACAGCCGGCACCTTCGCCCATCACGAATCCGTCACGGCTTGCGCTGAACGGACGGCTGGCACCCTGCGGGTCATCGTTGCGGGTCGAGAGGGCATGCATGGCATTGAAACCACCCACGCCGCACGGGAAGATGGCAGCTTCGGCACCACCGGAAACGATGACGTTCGCCTTGCCCAGACGGATCAGGTTGAAGGCGTCAGCCAGTGCGTTGGTCGAGGAGGCGCAAGCTGAAGAGGTCACGTAGTTGGGACCGTGGAATCCGTACATGATGGAGATCTGTCCGGCACAGATGTCGGCAATCATCTTCGGGATGAAGAAGGGGTTGTACTTGGGTCCCTGGTCTTTATGAAGTGCATAGTTTCCGGTCTCTTCCTCAAAGGTGTGCATGCCACCGATGCCGACACCGAAAATCACACCGATACGGTTCAAGTCTTCTTTCTCCACATCAAGCCCTGAATCCGTCACGGCCTCCTTGGCGGCCACGATGGCATACTGGGTGTAAAGGTCCATCTTGCGTGCTTCCTTCCGGTCGATGAAATCGTTCGGGTTAAAGTTTTTCACTTCACACGCAAACTGGGTCTTGAAGAGTGATGCGTCGAAATGAGTAATAGGTCCTGCCCCACTCACTCCGTTCACCAGGTTCTCCCATGTTTCGGGAGCGGTGTTACCTACGGGAGTCAGTGCGCCAAGACCTGTTACTACTACTCTTTTTAATTCCATAAAATTACTTCGCGTTAGCTTCGATGTAAGAAACGGCGTCACCTACGGTAGTAATCTTTTCTGCTTGGTCATCAGGAATTGAGATGCCGAATTCCTTTTCGAATTCCATGATCAATTCTACAGTGTCCAATGAATCGGCTCCAAGGTCGTTTGTGAAGCTAGCTTCGTTAGTTACTTCCGATTCTTCAACGCCCAATTTATCAACGATAATTGCTTTTACTCTTGATGCGATTTCAGACATAATTTTACGATTTAAATTAATACTTTGTTGTTATTTCCTTATTTTTGCGGTGCAAAGAAAGAAAGATTTATCATTATGAGCAAATAATTAACTGATTAATTGCACTTGCTTTGCACAAATTTCACGCATCTGTGCACTAAATTAGGATATATATGCAGAAAAACATTGCCATTTTTGCTTCGGGTTCGGGTACGAACGCCGAAAACATCATCCGCTACTTTCAGGGAAACAAGACCATAAGGGTCTCTCTTGTGGTGTCAAACAAACCCGATGCTTTCGTGCTCCAGCGGGCGGAACGGCTGGGGGTACCGACGTGTATCCTGACGCGTGAGCAGTTTGCCCAGGGCGGAGAGGTCGTGGAGTTGTTGCGCGGACGGGGCATCGACTTCATCGTGCTGGCAGGGTTCCTGTTGCGTGTACCCGACGAGTTGCTTCAGGCTTATCCGCAGCAGATTGTCAACATCCATCCCGCCTTGCTGCCGAAGTATGGAGGCAAGGGGATGTACGGCGACCGGGTACATCAGGCGGTGGTTGCTGCGGGCGAGCGCGAAAGCGGCATCACTATACATTATATAGATGAGCACTACGACGAGGGGACGACCCTCTTCCAGGCAACGTGTCCCGTGGAGCCGGACGATATCCCCGAGCAGGTGGCACAGAAGGTACATGCCCTGGAGTATGAGCACTATCCGAAGGTCATCGAGCGTATCCTTCTCGGTCAGGAAGCGGACTGACGTTTTGCTGCCTTTCCTTCGTTTTTGCTTGACGGAGAGTCGTAAATAGCAGGTTTTCTCTAACCTGTTTTTTGCGACTCTCCGTCATTCTAGCATTCAATGGTTAATTGCGATTAACGCTTGGGGCTAAAACAGTTCTTCTATTTTAGGTTTATAAACACTCCCAATCCGAAAAACTTACATTTTAACGCTCAAACAATATTGTTTCACTCGTCAAACACTTGTGTTTGGTTCCTCAAACAATATTGTTTCACGCCCCAAACAATATTGTTTCATCCGGGAAAGTCCAATCTTTGGAACGTAAAGGTAAAATGTTTTGATTTTCATTCGCTGGAAGACGGAATGGGACTTCAATTTGTGCTGTGATAAAAAGTGTCTTCTCCTGCTGTACGGATAAGCGGAAGGAAACAGATGTACGCTAAATATTGTCTGGATGAAAGGAAAATCCCATTGATAGCATCAACATGTATTTCACGAATCTCCTGAGAATGCCTTCTTTTGCCACCGACTCGTCCCCCGGGTCGAAAGAAGCGATTCTGGAAGGCTTCCGCAGAACAAAATGTCAGAGCTGGAGGGGAAATTGACAATGTGTCACGAGGGGAGTGGTTCATCATGAATGCGTCCTGTTATGTCTTTACCGAAAATTGATGCTGAAATCGCTAATGCCATAGCCATCCATATTCAAAAAATGTCAGACACAATATTGCAGTCAGATTTTACTATTGGCTCAAGCTGCTTATTCTAAGCATGATTATACAGAAGCTGCAGAACTTGTTTCTATGATTGATGCACAAAGTAGCTGTGCTACACAAGCTAAAGCGTTACTTAATTCCATAAAAAAAGAAATGGATAAGCAGTATAATGATATAATCTCAATGGAAAAAGAGAAAATTCGTTCGGATGAACGTATCAAGTCTGCACAAATAAAAGCTATCAAAGACATTGCTACCGCATATTTCGAACGTCAAACAGAGTATATATTCTTTTGGTAACTGCGAATTCAAATAAAGTAACTCTAACGGAAATAAATGTATCGGTCGTTCTTACTTAACGTGAGCTCGATAGCAGGATTAAAATAGAGGTTTAAAGATTAGGAACATAGTGAGAACAACATGAAAATAAACCGATTATGTTACCAGCAAGTTAATTGCCTGATATACAAAAAAGAAAAATGGAGAAAAACCTGCGGACTTCTCCCCATTTTCCCGATTTCGTGCAGAAAACGAGCCTTTCGGCACGTTTGGCGATGTTGAACCGAGATTACAACCTCTCGAAAAAGTCCTCGTATTCCTCATCAATGATGCGCCAAGAACCTGCCTTGCGACCTCCAACTCGCTCTATCTTGTGTTGGTCTTGAAGCTGTTTGAGGTATCGTTTAATCTGACGTTCAGAAGCACCAACTTGTAGAGCAATTTGGGGAACTGTTGTTTTGGGGTCTTGCGTAATTATTCGATAAATGATACGACTTGCCTTCAAAAATTCTTTCGTGACATCTTTGGTGACATTTATAGTGACATCTTTAGTGACATCCTTTGTGAACTCTCCGCATTCTTCCTCTTCGCTATCAACATTGTAGTTGATATTCCACAGCAAAACGTAAAACTCGTTGTTGTCAGACCTGAATTGAGGTTGTCTATCCTCGGGAACCATTTTGTACCAGCGATAGGCATCCAATATCTTCCGCATACCACTGCCTCTGCGCTCCATCAGTCCCAATCGGCTAAAGAAGTCTGCCAGCAGGGGATTGCGGCGTTTGGAAGATACTGCTGTCGGGTCAAGATCTTGTATCAATTTACCGTCAAGCATACCACCGGGCGAATATATCTCCATGCGGTCATCGTACATATCTATATGTACCTCGCTTCCAAGTTGCAGGTAGTCACGGTGAATAATGGCGTTGGTGATGGCTTCCGTAACGGCACGTTCGGGATAGTCGGGCAATTCCTCTCTGTGGTCAGGCGTTTTCCACCATTTCTTGCGAGAGTTATTTCTCACAAATGCCACAGCATCTTGAAGTTGACCAATCACACTTCCCTCAAGTTCTACATCGTCCAAGGCTTCACCCAAACCACTGGTCATGGTCAATCCGTTCCAACGTGTGCAAAAGATGCGCGAGTGCCTTATGGGCGATTCGTCGGCAATCAATGCTCCTGCGTTGGTGAGGCTTCCTTGTTCGTCAACGATACCCCAAGAAGCGTAGTCGGCATCTTCAAATGCTCTGCCCAATCTCTTGTAGTGCACCGACTTTAGTTTAGTGAAAGCCATGTTCTCAAATTTATATGGCGAGGGCAGGCTATCGTATGTACGCCCCGAACCTCTCAATACTAATGATTTTAGTTGAGTACGGTCAGCCACTACCGTTTCGTTTCCCACACGAACATATGCCAAACGTTGCTTGTCGCCTATATAGTAGTATGGCGTTTCTTGTCCTGCCGTGATCGTCAGCACGATAACTGTTGCACCATCCTGTTCTTCAAAACGTAAATCTATTTCCGGAACTGGGTCAAGCTTCGTTTTAATCGCTTCACTTATAAACTCACTGTCAGCCCTTGCGTTGGCTAAGCCAACCACCTTATCGTCATCAGAAATACCGAAAATGAGCATACCACCTTCACCATTGGCAAAGGCAGATACACTTTTCAGCCAACTCTTGGGCTTGTTACGTTCCACGCTTTCCTTCTTATCATAGGTGGTTGCTTCTCCAATGAGTTTATAAAGTTCCATATGCATCAATCTTAAAGTTGTCGCAAATTTACCAATAATATACGACAATGCACTTTCAATAAGAACCTTTTATGTGTTGTTCATACTAAATCGCTTACATTGACCATACTTTGTTGTACTAATGAACACAATGACACCACTTCTAACTGTTAATCCATCCCTCTGTCTTCAACGATTTCTGTCCGTACAGCGTAAAGATAACTCACCAGAAGTGAATGAGAATAACACCATTCTCGGAAAGGTAAATGTCGGTAAATTTTACGGAGGTTGAGCGAAGTCTACCGAAGTGTGTTTTTGTACGATGGGGGGGAAAAAAGGCGGAAAAGATGCGGTTAACATCCGTTGAAATCGGTGGTTTATAGATAATTACGAAGAATTAACACCATCAGAAGACGATTATGTTACCAGCAAGTTAATTGCCTGATATACAAAAA
>UMGH01014299.1_pt1 | contig 10717 bp, 8 predicted proteins | sample 1965231 | NCBI WGS metagenome assembly UMGH01 (sample SAMEA4836068, study PRJEB28245) | human gut metagenome | biome: gut microbiome; material: fecal sample | place: Denmark | collected 2008 | reverse complement strand
ACCTCCGAGCCGTGAGAAAGGTTCAGCTGCAGCCTGACCCGGCCGAGACGGAGATCACGCAGCTGCCCGTATTCCGATGGAAGAACGGCGATTTTACGTTGCCCGACAACACCATATTCACCTGGCGAAAGCTTCAGGTGGGAACCTACAACGGTGAAGTCGGCACGCTCGTCGGCGGCGTGGCAAAGGTCAAGGGTACGAATACCGTCGCCCCCGGCACGTTCTCCTTCAAGAATGCCCCGCCGTTCTACCTCCGAACTCCGGGCGAACACGATGTGACGGTGGTATTTACGCCGGACGACCTGCGTCTCCACAAGCCGACGGAGATTACCATCAAAATCAACGCCATCAAAAACACCATCAGCAATATCGATGAACCGGATCCCATTACCGATAAGCCGTTCGGCACGCCCTTTGCAGAGCTTGGCTTGCCGGAAGATGTGTGCATCAACGCCGTTGACGGCGCGTGGCGCTGGATCAACGTGGCATGGGATGAATCGTCCTATGATGCGGAGTCCGTGGATTGGCAGACCATCATCGGCACGCCGGTGCTTAGCGAAGATGACGGAGATATCTTTCAGCAGCCGGAGCCTGCGGTAACAGCCGCGATTCGGGTGAAGCTTATCGATAACCGACCCCCTATGCCGCCGACAATCGTCGCGGAAAGCCTGCCCGACGGCATGGAAGGCGAGGTTTACAGCAACCGCTTGACCGCCAAGGGTACCGCGCCCATCACATGGAGCATTGTGAGCGGCGTCCTGCCCGAGGGACTTAGACTAAACGAGGACACAGGAGAGATAAGCGGCACGCCCGCCGGGGAAGGGGCCGAGGTCTTTACCGTTATGGCGGTCAACGATTTGGGTGAGGATATTAAGGAGCTTTCCATCACGATAGTCAAGGCTCCCGAGACGGAATACGCCGTGACCGTCAGGGACGACGGTCACGGCACGGGCAGCGCGGATCCCGCCTCGGCGACGGCCGGAACGGAAATCACCCTGACCGCTACGCCAAACGCGGGCTACCATTTTAAGGAGTGGCAGGTTATGAGCGGCGACGTGACGGTAAGGGACGACAAGTTCACTATGCCCGGCAGCGATGTGGAGGTCAAGGCCATCTTCGAGGAGGATGCGCCGCCTACGCCCACGGAGTACACCGTCACCTTTGACGGCAACGACGGTACGCCCTCTGTCGGCAGCATGACCACCACCAAGCAGAAGCTGACCTCTTTGCCCGATGCTTCCCGCAGCAAGCACAGCTTCAACGGCTGGTACACCGAAAAGAGCGGCGGCACAAAGATTACGACGGATACCGTGTTCTCTGCCAATACCACCGTCTACGCCCACTGGACGCATACCGGCAACAACAATCCGCCCGTCAACTACTACACGCTGCGCTTTGAAACAGGCGGCGGCAGTGCTATTCCCGGCGTGCGGGAAACGTACAATACCTACATTGATTTGACCAAGTATGTTCCTACTCGGCACGGGTATACCTTTGTCGGCTGGTACAGCGAACAGAGCCTTGTGAACAAGGTCTCAGACATTTATCTGACCGGGGATAGGACTGTGTATGCCGGCTGGCGCGCGGTTACAATCCCGCAGACCGGTGACAGCGGTCAAATGAATTTGTGGAGCACCGCGCTATGTGCATCTTTTGCCGGATGCGTTGCACTGATCGTATGGAAAATCAGGCGACGGGAGAAAAAATCACTGTAAATCCTCAAAAAGTAAAAGTCTTATCTTCAGGGGCGCGGGCAAATAACCCGCGCTCCATACTATTTCCCGAAAGCAGAAAGGTGGCTGCCCTTTAAAAGGACAGCCACCTTTCTTTTCTGAGAGGATAAATCCGTTTGTCAGCCTGCGTCGGCGGCAAGAGCCTGGTCGATGAGCTTTTGCAGCTTCTCCGCTTGATTTTTTTCCGTGATGGCGCCTACGATGGGTTCGCCTACAATGTTGCCGTTGCGGTCAACCACATAAGTGGTAGGATAGGCAAAGATGTTGGTGGTAAACTTTCCCGCCTCACCATCGGAGTTAAAATACACATTCTGATAGGTAGCGCCCTTCTTGGCCAGTACATCCTTTGCTTCGGAAATTGCCGCTTCGTCGCCGTCCAGCGTGAAGGTGTTGACGCCGATGAGGGAGCCGCCCTTCTCCGCAAGCTCTTTGTTCAGCGCGTCCAGCTCGGAAAGCTCGCCCACGCAGGGATTGCAGGTTGTGAACCAGAAATTCACCACGGTGACGGCGTTGGCAGAGAACAGCTCGTCACTTTTCACCGTATTTCCATCCAGGTCCTTGCCCTCAAAGGTGGGGAATTTCTGCATGCTGCCGTCATCGGATTTCTGCATACTGCCGTCATCGGGCGGCGTGGTCGTGTCGTTGCCTGCGGGCACGCTCATAGCGCCATCCGTAGATTCCTGTGCTGCCTCGGGGTACTTTTCCTCAATCATGGTCAGCTTGGTTTCGATGTCGCGGATTTTCTCCGCTTCGCCCTGAATCAGTTTCAGCTCATCCGCTGTAAACTGATCCTTGGCGGATTCGATTGTACTGAGTAGGAAATCACCGTAGTTTTTGCCGTCCTCCTGCATGGTCATGCCCTTGTCGGCTGCCATGAATACCTTTTCCCAAAGGGCTGTGTTCTCCGAGAGAATGGCATTTTCCTGCGCCATCAGATCTTTGTGCATGGCGACCGCTTCCTCGGCATTCTTCGGTTCGCTGCTCATTCCGCTCGTTTTGTCTCCGTTCTTTGTGCCGCAGGCTGTCAAAGACAGCATCATCAGGGCGAGAAGCAGCAGTGCCAGCAATCGGCCGGCCGTAGTTGTTCTATTCATTTTCATCTGTTTTGTTTCTCCTTGTTATTATTGTTTATTGTTTTTCTGCGGCTTTTTTTGCCGCCTTTGTTTTATCTTTACCGTCTCCGAAGCCGTAACGGAAGCGCACAGCGCCCGTCGGACAGGTGCGTATGCACATTCCGCAGCGGATGCACTCGGTATGGTTGGGCGCCTTTGTTACGTCCACATCCATCTTGCAGGCTTTGGCGCATTTTCCGCAGGATACACACTTGTTTTTGTCCACCTTTATCTGAAAGAGAGATACCCGGTTGAACAGTGCGTAAAACGCCCCCAGCGGACAGAGCCACTTGCAGAAGGGACGGTAGAATATTACGCTCAGCACGATCACTGCAAGCAGGATGCCGAATTTCCATGTAAACAGGCTCCCCAGCGCTGACCGGATACCGGAATTGGCAAGGGACAGCGGGATGGCCCCCTCCATCACGCCTTGCGGACAGAGGTATTTACAGAAGAACGGGTCGCCCATGCCTACATCGTTTACAAGGAACGCCGGCAGCAGGAAAACCATCACCAGCAGTACGGCGTACTTGAGGTATCGCAGGGGCTTGAGTTTCTTTGTGGAAAACTTCTTCGTGGGAATTTTATGCAGCAGTTCCTGAAACCAGCCGAAGGGGCACAGAAAACCGCAGATAAAGCGTCCAAGCAGGACGCCGAGCAAAATGAGAAAGCCTGTGATATAATAGGAAAAACTGAACTTGGAAGAGCCCACTACCGCCTGAAACGCCCCGATAGGACAAGCGCCGGAGGCTGCCGGGCAGGAGTAGCAATTCAACCCGGGCACACAGACGGTTTTCCCTGCGCCTTGGTACAGTTTGCCCTTGAGAAAGTTCGGCAGGTGCAGGTTGGTCAATAAAGCTGCCCCCGCCTGTATCCAGCCGCGGAAGCGGGACATAATCTGTGACGCGCCCGAAAATTTCTTACCCAATGCCCACACACTCCAGACATAATTTAATCGCTTTGCTCAGTACCGTCGCGGCCTCGCCGCGCCATGCGCCGAAGCACAGCATGGCGATACCCACAACCAGCAACGTGGCCTGCGCCGCTGCTTTTTTTGCACAGCTCAATTTTATCACCCTTTCACTTTTTCTGCCATCATCATAGCACAGGAAAGATAAAATCCCTGTTAAGAACGAAAATTTAATGCAGATCTTATCTGCTTTTGCTATAATAAAGAAAAAGGAAATGAAAAGGGGAACTCTTATGCACCTTTTGGTAATTGAAGATGAACGCGCCCTATGCGAGACGATTGTCCGCAGTTTGCGGCGCTTGGCATACAGTGTGGACTACTGCTACGACGGGGAAAAGGCGCTGGAACTTCTGGGTGTGGAGCGCTACGATTTGGTACTTCTTGATCTGAACCTGCCGGGAAAGGACGGCATGACCGTGCTGCGCACCTTGCGGCAGACAGACCGCGAGACGCGGGTGCTGATTCTCTCCGCACGCGGCGAGGTGGAGGACAAGGTTGAGGGGTTGGATGCCGGGGCCAACGACTATCTTGCAAAACCCTTTCACTTGGCTGAACTGGAGGCCCGCATCCGCAGCCTGACCTTGCGGCAGTTCACCCAGCAAGCCGTGTTGCTGACCTGCGGGGAGCTGACGTTCGACACACGCTCCCGCACCGCTGCCGTCAACGGGCAGCCCCTGACACTCACACGTAAGGAGACGGGCATTCTGGAATATCTGATGGTGCATCAGGGACGGCCTGTGAGTCAGGAAGAGCTGATGGAGCACGTCTGGGATAACAGCGTAGACAGCTTCAGTAATTCTATCCGGGTTCATATCTCCGCCCTGCGCAAGAAGCTCCGCGCCGCGTTGGGGTTTGACCCCATCCGTAATCGCATCGGCGAAGGCTATTTGATGGGAGGAGAGGAAACATGAAGCGACTTTCCTTGCAGTGGCGCATCACTCTGATGACTGTCCTGCTCATCGGTGTCACCTGTGTTGTCATGAATCTGCTGCTCTGTTCCTCCGGTGTGTACTATATGGACACAATCGCGGACACCTTACAGGGAGGCGACACGGTTATGATGAACAGTGAAGGCGCAGAGAGCTTTAATCCGCAGCTCGTAACGCCCGATGAGGATCTGACCATTGTTGTCAACGGAGCGCAGGGGCGCTTTCGCATGACCAACTGGTATATTACGGCTGTGGTGACACTGCTTAGCGGCGTTCTGGCCTATTTTGTCAGCGGACGCGCCCTCAAGCCGCTGCGCAGCTTTGTGTCTCAGGTGGAGAAGGTGCAGCTGAACAACCTGGCGGATATGAGGATTAACGAGAATGTTCTGCCGGAGTTTCGGCAGCTGAGTTACTCTTTCAATCAGATGCTGGAGCGGTTGGACAACGCCTTTGCCGCCCAGCGGCAGTTCACCGGCAACGCTGCCCACGAGCTGCGCACGCCGCTGGCACTGATGCAGGCACAGCTGGAGCTGTTCTCCGCGGAGCATCCCGATATGCTGCCGGAAACGGCGAAGTTTCTCGCACTTTTGCGGGAACAGACGGAGCGACTGACACAGATGACCAAAACGCTGCTTGAAATGAGCAATTTGCAGCAGGTGGCGCGAAACGAGCAGATTCAGCTTGCCCCGATGGTTGAGGAGGTCTTCACAGATCTCGCGCTTTTGGCAGAAAAGCGTAATATTACGCTGGAGATGGAGGGAGACGGCTTCCTCATCGGCAGTGATGCACTGATTTACCGACTGCTTTTTAACCTGACGGAAAATGCAGTCAAGTACAACCGCTCGGGCGGCTCGGTGAAGGTTTCTGTTACGCAGGAGCCGGAAAAGATTCTGATCCGCGTTTCCGACACCGGCTGCGGCGTCCCGGAGGAATACCAACAGAGCATCTTTCAGCCCTTCTTCCGGGTGGATAAATCCCGCAGCCGGGAGTACGGCGGCGTTGGGCTGGGGCTTTCTTTGGTGTGGGAGATCGCCAATCTCCACGGTGGTTGCGTCCGGGTGGAGGAGAGCTCGAAGAAGGGCACCACGATTGCGGTGGAGCTGCCGGTACAGGGATAAGGCACTCGAAATCTCCGGTGAGCCGTTCGCGGAATACGAACAGATTTAGAAAAAGCAGCGGTTTTGCGATGAACAGAAGGGAAAGTGATGAACACATGGGAATCTTATATGAGCTGTCTTGGTTATGGGAAATGCTGGGCATCGCGCTTGCTGCTGCAGCTGTCTGCGTGACTTGTGCCGCACTGATTTGCAAAGCAACGAAGAGGCGGCCCAACAAAAAAATGCTGGCAGTCGTAGGGGCGGCAGCATTTGCCGGTGCAATTCTGGCAGTCCTTCTGATTGCGCGGACACCGATGCCGCTTTGAAGATATTTAATCCTTCGGCAGCTTGGTCGACAACACGAAGAAGCCTGCCGACACAATTTGTGATCGAAGAATATATAGGCTGTCAAAAAAAACTCATGCTTTCAAGCGGTGAAAGCATGAGTTTTTTCAGTGTGCCGGTATGGACAGCCGCTGATGTGGCCGGCTTTTTACCTGCGATTTCATTAAATGTGTCGTTTTTTAAGGAGCAGGGCGAGCGCCGCGAGGCTGCCTGCGCAGAGCGTCAGCCAAAGTGCGGGGGCAAAATCATCGCCCGTTTTGGGGTGGTTCGTCGGGCTTGGGGTTGCGGTCGGCACGGCAGTCGGTACGGCGGTGGGAGCTGCCGTAGGTGTCGCCGTTGGTTCCGCTGTGGGCGTGGCCGTCGGTTCTGCGGTTGGGGTTGCCGTTGGTTCCGCTGTGGGCGTGGCCGTCGGTTCCGCCGTGGGCGTTGCGGTGGGCTCTGCAGTCGGTGTTGCCGTCGGTTCCACGGTGGGGGTTGCCGTCGGCTCCGGGGTCGGGGTCAGCTCGGGCGCGGCGATGGTGAAGGTGGTATTCAGCCCGTCTCCGTCGCGTGCCACATACAAGTCCTTGACGGATGTACCGGAAGACGAAGGGTACTTTACGGAGCCTGTTACGGCTGTTACCTTATAGTTTCCCGGTTCTAACGTGTAGGAAATCAAAATGCTTACCCGTGTAGAAGCTGGTAATATGTCATCATCCTCGTCAAAATTTACATATGTGAATGTCGGATCCGTGTCGATCACCGCACCGGTCAGTACGGTTGTATCGCCGGTATCTGTATTCGTAACGGTGAAGGACGTGTCTGCTGACAGCGACAGATCGTTGATGGTAATATCCCGTGACGGTTGAGTACTGCTTCCTTTGGATACGATCAGTACAAACCCAATGCGCAGCTGCCCGCTTGTAGGCCCCGGCTGTCCCGGCTCTACGCCTACGATCACGACGTCCTCGTATTGACAGCCTGCCACTGAGAGCAAAGCGAACAGCAGAAGAAACACGACTCCGATTTTATACCCTTGTTTTTCACGGCGTTACCTCCTCATAAATTTGAACGGTGTTTGTTGTGTTCATTATACCATGACATGGTGTGAACGTCAATTAGAATATGCTTAGAATTTATTCGTTTTTATTTTACAGCGGGCAAAATTTTCCGTTGCAGCGGGCAAAACGGTTTTTCTTGCAAATGGGTGTTGCTATCTGCCGTGGGGTATGGTAAAATCAAGCTGTATGACCCGTTCTATAATAAGAAGAACGAGGAAAAAGAGAGGATTGGTTCAAATCATGAAAAATATAAAAAAGCTGCTGGCTGTTCTGCTGGCCGCGCTGCTGTGCGTATCTGTGACGGCCTGTGCAAACAACAGCGCTTCAAGCACGGCGGTCGCAACGCTGGAGACGTCTTCCACGGCGAGCGAGGGCGAGACCGCGGAGAGTACCGACAAAGACCCTGCGGGCTATGACGATGATATTCAGGGCCTTTGCAAGTATCTTGAAGACTGCAAGGTGGCAGCGGGCGAAAAGGTGCAGATGTCTTACGACGTCATCGGCGCCGAAAACGGCTATAAATATGTATACCGCTACGCAGATTCCGCTGTGCAGCTTGAAGTGTATGAGTTCCCGACGGAGCTTTCCGAGACCGCTAAGGCGCTTCAGGACGCTGTGCGCGCAGACGGCACGTTTAAGGTGCTGGATAACACCGTGCCGGGTTATCTTTCCAACGACGGCCGCTTCCTTTTGATCTACACCGACGCGAAGTCGGAAAAGGAAGACGCGAATAAAACACACAAGGAGCACGTTCTGGAGTGCTTCAATACGTTTGCGGACGCAAAGGCAAAATAAAAATTATAGGGGGCGGAAAGGCATGAGCTTTTCCGTCCTTAGTGCTTTCTTATTTTAAAAAATCGGCGGCGGTTAGGCATAAATGGGCATGAAACGCACCGAGAGGGGAGTTGTACACCATGAACACACAAGATACCGTGCACCGCAAAAGCGCCGCAGAGCTGCGCATACGGCGCGTGATGGACGCACTGGAGAAAAACAACATGCAGGCGTATTATGCGCCCACGTGTGCGGACGCCGTAAAAATCGCAAAAGAGCTGCTGCAGCCGGGCGATGTGATTTCCTGCGGCGGCAGCGTGACGCTGGATGAGACCGGCGTGATGGATTTAATGCGCTGCGGGGACTATGAATTTTTGGACAGAACAACCGCGAAAACGCCCGAGGAGCGCGAGAAGCTGTACCGCGAGGTGTTTTCCTCTGATGTGTTTTTGACGGGCACAAACGCCGTTACGGAGCACGGAGAGCTTTATAATGTAGACGGCAACGGCAACCGCGTGGCGGCGATGCTGTTCGGCCCGAAAAAGGTGCTGGTTTTTGCGGGGTGTAACAAGATTGTGCGCGATATAGACGACGCCGCAAAACGCGTGAAAAGCTGTGCGACGCCCGCAAATGCCATGCGGCTGAATTTGGACACGCCGTGCACGCACGGGGCGTGTCCCGGTACGGACGGCGAGCTGTGCGCGGGCTGCCGCTCGGAAAATCGCATCTGCGCGATGTACACGGTTTTGGCACGCCAGCGCGTGAAGGGCAGAATTCATGTCATTCTCATCGGTGAGGAGGTCGGTTACTGATATGAAAGAAAAGATACAGGCTTTTATGGCGAAACGGCAGGCAAAAGGAAAGCGGTCCTACGAGATCGATATGTGCAACGGTCCGCTGCTGGGCAAAATTCTGCGCTTTGCGGTGCCGCTGATGCTTTCCGGCGTTTTGCAGCTGTTTTTTAACGCGGCGGATATTGTGGTGGTCGGCCGCTTTACCGGCCACACGGCACTGGCGGCGGTGGGCTCTACCGGCGCGCTTATCAATTTGCTCATCAACGTGTTCGTCGGCCTTTCCATCGGCACAAACGTGCTTGTGGCGCGCTATTACGGCGCACAGGATGCAAAGCAGCTGAGCGAGACCGTACATACCTCTGTGCTGACAAGTCTTGTGAGCGGTGTTATATTGATTGCCGTGGGCGTTGCGTTTGCGGAGCCACTGCTGACCCTGATGGGCACCCCGGAGGACGTTTTGGGTCAGGCGGCGCTTTACATGCGCATATACTTTGTGGGCATGCCGGCGATGATGCTGTACAACTTCGGCGCGGCGATTTTGCGCTCTGTGGGCGACACAAAGCGCCCGCTGTACTTTTTGACCATTGCGGGCGTTGTAAACGTCATTTTGAATCTGTTCTTCGTCATTGTGTTCCATCTCGGCGTGGCGGGTGTTGCCATTGCGACGGTCATTTCGCAGGTGATTTCTGCGGGACTTGTGACCATCTGCCTGATGAAAACGAACGCTTCTTACCGTTTGGAGCTGCATAAGCTGCATATCTATAAAGATAAGTTTTTCGGCATGATGCGTGTCGGCCTGCCGGCGGGCATGCAGGGCGCGGTGTTCTCCATTTCGAACGTGCTCATTCAGTCCTCTATCAACTCGTTCGGCTCCACCGTTATGGCGGGCAGCACGGCTGCGGCCAACATTGAGGGCTTTGTGTACACTGCGATGAACGCGTTTTACCAGACGGCGCTGTCCTTTACCGGGCAGAACATGGGCGCGAAGAAATACGACCGCGTGGCGAAAATTCTGCGCATCTGCATTTTGTGTGTAACCGTGACGGGCGTTGTGCTCGGCTGCGGCGCGTATTTGCTGGGCACACCTTTACTTTCTATATATACGTCTGACCCGGAGGTTATCCAGTACGGTTTGGAGCGTATGCTCATTGTGTGCGTACCGTACTTCCTTTGCGGCATTATGGACACGCATGTGGGCGTTTTGCGCGGTATGGGGTATTCGATCATGCCGATGATTGTATCGCTTACAGGTGCATGTGCGCTGCGTGTGGTGTGGATCCTGACGGTCTTCCAGATGAACCGCACGCTGTTTATACTGTTCCTCTCGTACCCGGTGACGTGGGCCGTGACGGCGGCCGCGCATTTTGTGTGCTACCTTATCGTGCACCATAAGATGATGGAAAAGGCGAAAGCGGAGCAGGCCGAGGCGGCAAAAGCATAAAGTATACTTATATATAAGAAGAAACGCGTTGTGGGATGACCGCAGCGCGTTTTTCATCTTCAACTTCACGGCGATTTTAAGTGTTTTAAAAACTTTTTTCGGATAAAATCAGAAAGATTATGAGGAGATTCAGAAGTGAAAGGACACTGATGCGCCAGATATATAAGAAGATATGCTTGAAGCTTTGGGGTACAGAGAGGGGCTTTTGCAACTTTAAGACCACCTTTTCAAAAAGTTTTTCTTGATTTTTTCAAAAAAATTTCGTAAAATAGTTTGCGTAAGCCATGTATATGGGCATGTAAATGCAAAAATGCCCATTCGAAGATACACTATATATTGTGTTTAAATCAAGGCACAACATATAGATGTAGTTTTTCGAAAAAAACTTAAAAAAACTTTCAAAAAAGTGTTGACAAAAGGGGTTGTACGTGGTATTATAGTCAAGCGCTCGAGAGAGACGGCAAAAAACTGAAAGCGAAAAG
>UMGH01025123.1_pt1 | contig 10727 bp, 9 predicted proteins | sample 1965231 | NCBI WGS metagenome assembly UMGH01 (sample SAMEA4836068, study PRJEB28245) | human gut metagenome | biome: gut microbiome; material: fecal sample | place: Denmark | collected 2008 | reverse complement strand
ATGCGGCCATCATCAACGGCTACGACGAAAAGCTGAACGAGACGATGAAGAACTTCCTTGAGGGCATCGGTTACGTGGGCTTTGCAAACTTCGATATGAAGTACGACGAGCGCGACGGCAAATATAAGCTCTTCGAGATGAACCTGCGTCAGGGCCGCAGCAGCTATTTCGTAACGGCTGCGGGCTACAATATTGCAAAATGGCTCGCGGACGACGTCATCTACAACAAGCCCATGGATCTCACCATTGCCACAAATAAAGTGCTGTACACAATCATCCCGACGAAGATCATCTTTGACTATTGCCCGGACACCACCGTGAAAGCGGAAGCGAAAAAGCTCATCGACGAAGGTAAAGTGGTCAACTCGTATTATTACAAGAAAGACCGCAGCCTGATGCGCTGGCTGATGTTCCGCCGCAACCAGTACAACTACTTTGAAAAGTACAAGCGTTATTTCAACAACAAAGGACTGCGTGACTGATGAACAGTTTAGGTGTTATCGGCGGACTCGGCCCCATGGCGACAGCGTATTTATTAGAGCTTATCACCGACATGACCGATGCCCGCACCGATCAGGAGCATCTTGACGCGATCATATTCAATCGCCCGAGTGTGCCGGATCGGACCGCATACATTTTAGACCATACAAAGCCCTCCCCTGTGCCGCCGATGATCGACATCGCACAGAAATTGGAGGCGCTGGGCGTGTGCGCACTCGCTACCCCGTGCGTGACGGCACACAGCTTTCACGATGAACTGCAAAGCAGCGTACACATTCCGTTTATCCACATGGTGCGCGAAACGGCAGCATATCTAAAAGAAGCCGGCTGCAAAAAGCCCGGCATTATGGCAACAACCGGCACGGTGCGTATGGGTTTATTTCAGACCGCGCTGACCGAAGCGGGTCTTTCCTACGTTTTGCCGAACGACGAAATGCAGCAGAACGTAATGTCGCTCATTTACGACTGCGTAAAAGCAGGTGAACCGGCGGATATGGTAAAATTCCGCGCCGTTTCCGACGCTTTGCGCGCGGACGGCTGCGACGCTATTATTTTAGGCTGCACGGAGCTCTCCATCATCAAGCGCGATAACGAGCTTGGGCCCGGTTATCTCGATGCACTGGAAGTGTTGGCACGCGCGTGCATTTTAGCGTGCGGCAAAAAACTTAAGCCGAAATATTCTTCCCTGATCCAACAATAAAAGCATAAGGAGGCGTTTTGTATGTGCGGCTTTGCCGGTTATATTCACAACTACGGAACGTTCGATAAAGAAGAAGTCATCCATAAAATGGCCGACCGCATCAAGCACCGCGGCCCGGATGATGCCCATTATTACATTGACGACGGCATTGCCCTCGGTTTCCGCCGCCTTTCCATCATCGACCTCGAGGGCGGCAGACAGCCGATCTTAAACGAAGACGGCTCGCTCGTGCTGCTCTTTAACGGCGAAATTTACAACTATCAGGAGCTTCGCGAAGAGCTCATCAAAGCCGGACACGTCTTCACCACAAAGACAGACAGCGAAACGATTCTTCACGGATACGAGGAATACGGCAAAAAAATCCTTGACCGTCTGCGCGGCATGTTTGCTTTCATCATCTGGAACAAGAACACAAAAGAGCTCTTTGGTGCACGCGATATTTTCGGCATCAAGCCGTTCTATTACTACAAAAAGGGCAAGGAATTCATGTTCGGCAGCGAGATCAAAAGCTTTCTCTCTCACCCGAATTTTGAAAAAGAGCTCGACGAGGATATGATCCCGTTGTACCTTTCCTACGAGTACAGCCCGGACGAGCGCACAATTTTTAAAAATGTCTTCAAGCTGCCCGGCGCACACTGCTTCACCTACAAAAACGGCGAACTGAAAGTGGAGCGTTACTATAAGATCGAATACAAGATTGAAGACGACAAATCGCTTGAATACTGGGAGGACGCCATCACAAAGGAGTTCACGGAGTCCGTCTCCATGCACCAGATCGCCGATGTTGAGGTCGGCTGCTTCCTCTCCTCCGGCGTGGATTCCAGCTATGTTGTGAAAGAGATCTCCAAGGGTACGAAGAAGGTCAAGACATTCTCCGTCGGCTACGAGGAGGAAAAATACAGCGAGCTTCCGTATGCGCAGGACTTCTCTAATGTCATCGGCGTACCGAACATCGCGAATAAGGTTTCCGCAGATGAGTTCTTCGACGCGGTGCCGGAGATTCAGTATTACATGGACGAGCCGCTGCCGAACCCCTCGGAGATCCCGCTCTACTTCCTCGCCAAAAATGCCCGCCGCTATGTGAAGGTCGTGCTTTCCGGCGAAGGTGCGGACGAGCTGTTCGGCGGCTATCCGATGTATCTTGCAGGCGGACACTTTGACCACTATTCGCATAAGGTACCGCGCCCGGTGCGTAAAGTCCTCGGCACGGTCGCAAAGCACTGCCCGAGCTTCAAGGGCAAAAACTTCCTCGTGCGCGGCGCCATGGAGCCGTATCAGCGCTTTATGCGCGCAAACTACGTTTTCCAGAGCGCAGAGCGCCAAAAATTCTTGAAGCGTCCCATCGCGAGCAAGGTTCCGGAGGAATACAGCAAGCGCTATTTCAACGAAGTATCGAATCTCGACGAGCCGACTCAGCTTCAGTATGTGGACATGCACACGTGGATGATCTATGACATCCTACTGAAAGCCGACCGTATGAGTATGGCAAACTCCCTTGAGCTGCGCGTGCCGTTCCTCGATAAAAAGATGCTGGAGCTTTCCACACGCATTCCTTCCCGCTACCGTGCAGCAAACGAAACGACGAAGATCGCCCTGCGCGGCGCGGCCATCAAGCAGCTGCCGGAGCGCACGGCAAACAAAAAGAAGCTCGGCTTCCCTGTTCCGCTGAACGATTGGCTGCGTGAGGATAAGTACTACAACAAGGTCAAGGCGGCGTTCCAGAGCGATATTGCGGAGAAATTCTTCGTGACAAGCGAGCTGATGAAGCTGCTCGACAACCACAAGAGCGGCAAGGCGCTGAACATGCAGAAGATCTGGTCGTTCTATACGTTTATCCTTTGGTATGAGCAGTTCTTTGTGCTGAACTGAATATAGTCGAAAACAGCGTCAAATTACAGATTGGCGCTGTTTCTTTAAGGAATTATTTTGTTTTGTTAACAACAGACAAGCAAATTTAAAAGAAAAACAAAAGCTTTATTCTTCCCTTTTGGGGGCGGAATAAGGCTTTTTCTTTTGCAGCTTTATCGTCTTGCACGGCGGTACGCGGCCGGTGTTTCGCCGGTGATGCGTTTAAACTGGCGGATGAAATGGTATGGGTCTGCATATCCGCTGTGCTCGGCAACTTCCGTGATGGGCAAGTCACTGCCGGAGAGCAATAAAGACTGTGCATAACGAATACGCGCTTCAATCAGGTCGCGCATGGGCGATGTACCAAAAACCGCGCGGTATAACGCATGCAGGTGCGAAGCGCTGACAGACGCAAGCGATGCCATTTGCGGCACAGTCCAGTGCTTTTCCGGATCAGAAAGCACCGTGTGACGCAGGTTCTGCATCTTTTCCCTATCTGCACGGCTGACCGTAGGTGAGTAGTTTTCTTCCGCTATGGCGCGGGAGAAACGCACAAGAAATTCTGTGGTGTATGCTTCCAACAAGTCCTCCCGAAACGGTTCATTGGAGAAAAATGCAGCTTCCGTTTTTCGGAAAAGGCCGGAGATAAACTCTGCCGCACGTGGGTAAAGCAGTGTATTTTCGGGAATACGATAGCGCAAAAGCTGCACGCGAAAGCCAGGCGCAAAATGCGCCCAGTTGTGCGTGAGGTTACTGTCCGAGTGAAACCACTGTGGTTCATCCGGCGCATAGAAAATACACGCGCCGGGTCTTACTGTGACCTTTTTCCTGCTAATTTCGATCTCTACGCTGTTCATAAAGTGCAAAAAAGTGTAGATTTCAATGCCCGTTGGGCGCACAAGTGTAAACCCGGCTTTTTCCGGCCAATCGTGGCGAATATCTGTAATCTCCATTTTGACGCCCCCTTTGCTTTATATTATACTCAAAAACTCCCTGTGTCGCAATAGAATAAGTCAATTTTCGTGCATGATACGACATTGTATTTTGCATAGAGATTGCGTACAATGAAACCGTAATCAAAAAAGCGCGGCAGAAATTGGGATTTGCCGTCTTTTCAGGGAAAGGATGTACGAAAAATGAGTAATATACCGAGAAAAGAATATCCGCGCCCGCAGTTTGTGCGCGAAAACTGGATAAACCTGAACGGCACATGGGCGTTTGAGATCGACAACGGCCGCAGCGGTGAGGCGCGCGGCTTACAGAAGGTCGGCACAGCGCTCAGCGGGGAGATCACCGTGCCGTTCTGCCCGGAAAGCGAACTTTCCGGTGTGCAGCACACCGATTTCATGTACGGCGTGTGGTATAAGCGCACTGTAACGGTCACAGAAAAACAGCTGAAGGGCCGCGCCGTGCTGCATTTCGGCGCTGTGGATTATTGCGCAAAAGTTTTTGTGAACGGCGAGCTTGCCGGCACACACAAGGGCGGCTATGTTTCGTTTGAGTTTGACGTGACCGCACTTTTAAAAGCGGGCGAAAATGAAATTGCCGTCTACGCCGAAGATAATACGCGCGACCGCCTCATCCCGAGCGGCAAGCAGAGCGAGCAATATAACTCATACGGCTGCTTCTACACGCGCACCACGGGCATTTGGCAGACCGTATGGCTGGAGGTCACCCCGAAGGCTTATATTTCCCGCGTGCAGTATTATCCGAACATCACCGCAGGCACGGTAACGGTGACCGCAGAGCTGGTCGGTACGGCAAACCTAACGGTGACAACTTCGTTTGAAGGCAAAGAAATGGGCAACTACACAGCTGAAAACGCCTGCGGCACGCACACATTCACGATAAAGCTGAGCGAAAAGCATCTGTGGGATGTCGGCTGCGGCAATCTGTATGACATTGCATTCGCTTTCGGTGAAGATAACGTTACGGGCTACTTTGGTCTGCGCGAAGTGCGCCTGGACGGCCACAAGTTCCGCATCAACGGCCGCTCTGTTTTCCAGCGTCTGGTACTCGACCAAGGCTTCTATCCGGATGGCATCTACACTGCGCCGAGCGACGAAGCGCTTGAAAACGACATTAAGCTCTCCCTTGCCGTCGGTTTCAACGGTGCAAGACTGCATGAGAAGATTTTTGAAGAGCGTTTCCTCTACCACGCAGACCGCTTAGGCTATATCGTTTGGGGCGAATTCCCGAACTGGGGTCTCGATTCCTCCTATGCCGATTCCGTTTACGGCATTTTGCCGGAGTGGACGGAAGAGATCCGCCGCGATTTTAACCACCCGGCTATTGTCGGCTGGTGTCCGTACAACGAGACATGGGATACTGACGGCAGGAAACAGTTTGACGACGCACTCGACATCGTTTACAGAGCAACGAAAGCGCTTGATCCCACCCGTCCGTGCATTGATACGAGCGGCAACTATCATGTGGCAACTGATATTTTCTGCGTGCACGATTACGAGCAGAACCCGGAGATCTTTAAGGAGCACTATGACAAGCTGATGACCGAGGGCACACTGTTTGACAACCACGCGCACCGCCAGACCTACAAGGGCGAAGCGACGTTCGTCAGCGAATACGGCGGCATTCAGTGGAGTCAGGACGAGAACGGCTGGGGCTACGGCACCGGTCCGAAGACCGAAGAGGAATTCCTCACGCGTTTTAAGGGCCTTACAGACGCATTGCTTGATAACAGTGAAATGTTCGGTCTTTGCTACACACAGCTGACCGACGTGGAGCAGGAACAGAACGGCCTTTACACCTATCAGAGAAAACCGAAGTTTGATCCCGCGTTCTTCCACGGCGTTTTGAGTCGCAAAGCCGCAATCGAAGACTAACAGATGCGTTTGGTGCCCGCAGTTTTTCCGCTGCGGGCACTTTTTTATCAAAATACAGGGAATTCGTCGATTTTCGTCATACGTACGTCACAAATGCATAGTATTTTATATAATAGAGTAATTTTGGGCAGCAAGCTTCTGCTGCCGGATCCTGTTCTGAGGAGTGTATTTATGCCGCAAAATCACTTTAGAGAACCGAAAAACCGACGTGAACATCTTCTCTCTTCCCTACCAATCGTCTTGCCGGTGGCAGCCGTGACGATATCCGCCGCCGCGTTTGGTTTGCTGTTCCTGCAAGGGGATCTAGTGGAGCGCGCGGAGGAAACCGTTACATACACTGCAGCGATTGGCGCAGCTGACGAGCAGGTGGAAATGTACGTCTACGATGCGGGCAACGATGAAGTTGAGGAAGCCGAAGAAGAAGCTTCGGAAATGAATGCCGCGTCTTCCTATGCCGCGAAAGAGCGCATTTTGCCGGCTGGCGAAGTAGAAGACACCGCAGAGCTTGTAGATGCATACAGCTCTGTGCCATTATTTGTTTCAAGCGGCAATCTTGCGGAGCAAGGCGTGCAGACACGGCTTGAACTGCTTGAAGATTATTTTCCAAACGGCATGTACTGGAACCATATCGGTGTGGACACAAGCGAAATGACGGCAGACGAAATTGCCATGTGCGTTACAGACACGCCGTGCAACCATTCTGTTTATGGTTATGGAAACTGCAACATTTATAATGGACTGATGGATGATTTCTTCCCGCAATACGGAGACGAAATGCAATGCCTCGGCTACGCTTCCATCATCAGCGACCTGCTGTTCGGCTACGATGCACCGGTCACGGAGTTTTACGACTTTGACGAGTTGCGCATCGGCGATCACATCCGCATGGGTTGGTATGAGCACTCGATGATCGTGACGGACATCGACTGGGATACCGATACCATCACCGTGACGGAAGTAAATGCAGATTACGAAAACTGCCAGATCTCCTGGGGTCGACAAATCACCCGCAGCGAACTTCTCGGCATGGAAGGCGACCTTACCTATTACACGCGCTACGCAAATTGAAAATCGGTTGTTCTGCGCCCCGGCAAGATTTTGATGTCTTGTCGGGGCACATTTTATATTTTCCAAAAGTTATACGATACAAAAACACCCCGAACGACGCAAAATCGTTCGGGGTGTGCTGATTCAGAGAATCAATTATTTAACCATGTTGGCAACTTCGCTTGCGAAATCGTCGTTTCTCTTCTCGAGGCCTTCGCCCTTCTCGAAGCGAACGAAATCCGTAACCTTCATCGTGCCGCCGGCCTTCTTTGCTTCCTCAGCAATGTACTGCTCAACGGAGAGGTCGCCGTTCTTAACAAACGCCTGCTGCAGGAGGCAGTTGTTCTCATAGAACTTGCCGATTCTGCCGGTAACCATCTTCTCGATGATGTTCTGCGGCTTCTTGGAGTTCTTCGGATCGTTCTGGATCTGAGCCATGAGGATTTCTTTTTCCTTATCGAGTGCTTCAGCCGGAACCGTGGACTTATCGAGATAAGCCGGATTCAGAGCGGCAATCTGCATTGCGACGTCCTTGCCGCACTCGTTGAGAACTTCTGCCGGAACATTCTCGGTCTCAAAACGAACGAGAACGCCGATTCTGCCGCCGCCGTGTACGTAAGCAACGCAGTCGCCCTCATAACGGACGAAGCGACGGATCTTAATGTTCTCGCCGATGGTGAGAATCTTATCCTTCAGCATAGCATCAACGGTCATATCGGAGCCGTGTGCCTTAGCTGCAAGGAGAGCTTCAACGTCTGCCGGGTTCTCATAGATAACAGTCTCGGCACAGGTCTTAACAAAATCGATGAACTGAGCATTCTTCGCAACGAAATCGGTCTCAGCGTTGACTTCGATCACAACGCCAACCTTACCGCACTCGCTGACCATAGCGTATGCAACACCCTCAGCTGCAATACGGCTTGCCTTCTTAACGGAAGCTGCAAGGCCCTTCTCGCGGAGAATCTCGGTTGCCTTCTCTACATCGCCCTCAGCCTCTGTGAGAGCCTTTTTGCAATCCATCATGCCGCAGCCTGTCTTAGCGCGCAGATCTGCAACGTCTTTAGCTGTGAAATTCATTTCAAATCACCATTCCTTGTAGAATCTTAAACTCTATATCAAACGAAAGGAATTTTTAACCGAAATTAAATTATTCCTCGGTCTCAGCAGCAGCTTCTTCGGTCTCCTCAGCAGCAGCGCCCATACTGCCCTCGCGGCCTTCGATAATAGCGTTAGCCATAGCACCTGCGATGAGCTTAACAGCGCGGATAGCGTCGTCGTTGCCCGGGATAACGTAGTCAATCTCGTCCGGATCGCAGTTGGTATCTACGATTGCAACGATCGGAATACCGAGCTTCTTAGCTTCGGAAACAGCGATTCTTTCCTTTCTCGGGTCAACAATGAACAGTGCGCCCGGGAACTCCTTCATTTCCTTGATGCCGCCAAGATACTTTTCGAGCTTTTCGATCTCGAGCTCGAGCTTGCTGACTTCCTTCTTCGGGAGCAGTTCGAAGGTGCCGTCTTCCTGCATCTTGCGCAGCTGTGCAAGTCTCTGGATTCTGCGGCGGATGGTCGTGAAGTTGGTGAGCATGCCGCCCAGCCAACGAGCGTTTACATAGTAAGCGCCTGCGCGGAGAGCCTCTTCCTTAACGGACTCCTGAGCCTGCTTCTTCGTGCCTACGAAGAGAACGCTCTTGCCTTCCATGGAAAGGTCACGGACGAAGTTGTAAGCCTCTTCGAGCTTCTTAACGGTCTTCTGCAGGTCGATGATGTAGATACCGTTTCTCTCCGTGAAGATGTACTGTGCCATCTTCGGGTTCCATCTTCTTGTCTGGTGACCGAAGTGAACACCGGCCTCCAGAAGCTGCTTCATTGATACGACTGCCATTTGAAAATACCTCCTTGGTTTTTCCTCCGCCGGGCTGATATTTTCGGGGACAACCGCTTTCGCGGCACCAATCCGAGAGCCTCGGCGTGCGTTTTTGCTTGCAGAATCTGCAAATCGCTGAACTATTATAGCACAACATGCCGGGTAAAGCAAGTATTTTCTATCCGTTTTCAAAGAAATTTTGTAAGAAGCTGCGCTTCGGTGTCCGCTTTACGGGAATGTGATCGACCAGCACCGCATCCTCCCCAATGGTCTTCACAGCGCTCCATGGGATCACACAGTCATTCTCTCTGCCAAACAATCCGAAAAAGCGCGGACGGCCGTACACCACGATCGCTGTCAGTGCCGCCTGCTGTGTATCAAATTCAATATCACCGAGATACCCGATGCGCGAGCCATCCAAAACACTGATCACCTCTCGCCCATGCATTTCTCCGATGCGTTCTAACATATCGCTCCCCCGTTTCGCCGTATTTTTCCGATACAGCGTATGCACAGTAGGGATACATTATGCGTTTGCATCCTTTAAAATGACTTCGGCAATCGTTTCGGCGGCAAGGTTCGAGCCCGCTTCGTTCGGATGGCTGCCGTCGTCGTTGAAAAGATTTTCGGTTTCGGTTTTTTCATAAAATGCACTGCCGACATCGGCGAGTAGCGTGTGGTTTTTCTCTGCCGCTTCTGCATAGGCTTCGTGCATTTTGCGGTACATCTCATCGTAATCTATGCCGAATTTTTGAAGCTGTTTGCCGTCTTTTTGGTATGCCCATGTCGCATACAGAACCGGTACGGCACCGTTTTCACGAATTTTACCGCACAAATCTTTCACGCTCTGCATAAAGCTTTCCTTTGCTGTGATAGGGCCGTTGCTCATCTCCTGCAAAACGACGTAATCCCATTTTCCATTTTGCAGCAGCTCCAATGCTTTTGCGCCAAGCCTTGTTTCAGGGTTCAGCTGCTCACGTAAGCGTGCACCGCCGCGTGTGTTCTGTACTACTTCGGCACCCGTGATTTCCGCCAGTATACTCGGCAGATCATTTGTGAAAATATAGCTGTTTCCAAGCATTAAAATGCGCATATTTATTTCTCCTACTCATTATAAAATGTCTGCCCACGACCTCGCCATGACCATGATCCGGGAGGTACTGTACACCACTGGCATCACCGCCACCGCCGGGATCGGCACCAATCTATACCTGACAAAGCTGGCAATGGACATCACCGCCAAGCACGCTGCCCCGGACAAGGATGGTGTACGCATTGCAGAGCTCGATGAAGAATCCTTCCGGTATCTGCTCTGGGATCATAAGCCTCTCACGGACTTCTGGCAGACTGGTCCCGGCACCGTCCGCAGACTGGAAAAGCATGGCATTCATACGATGGGTGAGCTACTTCCACCGTTTGGATATAGAAATTTCCTTTACTACGCATCTCTTCGGCAAAATACAATATATCGGTATAAAATAATCATTGACCACTACATATAGTGTTTCTACGTTTTTAGACGCAAAAAATAGGCCATCAACTCGAAAATTGATGACCTAAATATCGGTGCAAAAAGCTCACTTATTTGATTGTTGAAAAAAGCCCACCTGGTTTCCGTTCCTGCCTGCTACGCTTTAAGCAAGCCGGATGGTAACCAAGTGGGCTTCTTTTATTTCGGATATTCTATTTTTCTGATCCAGCCTTTTCCTTTGCTTCGCCACACGCCCCTCACATTGCCCCACTGTCGGCTTTTTCTTCCGGGGTGGGATTGTTTTGCGATGGAGACCCTTCTGCCCGACACAGGGCAAACGTGGGGCTTCCTGTTCCGTCCAGCACTCTTCCATTTTCAATAGGCAGTGCTTCTTGAATTTGAAAGCTGACCAGCCTCTGCTCCGGGAACGGATTTCCAATCATGCGGTAT
>UMGH01055724.1_pt1 | contig 10749 bp, 9 predicted proteins | sample 1965231 | NCBI WGS metagenome assembly UMGH01 (sample SAMEA4836068, study PRJEB28245) | human gut metagenome | biome: gut microbiome; material: fecal sample | place: Denmark | collected 2008 | reverse complement strand
GTGTGGATGCCGAAGAAGATGTAAAGGATTTCCGTCCGCTTCGTCCTGGCCTTGACCCTCCGGAGATCGTTGTGCTCATTCTGTGTCTCGAACGAGCCTTCCATCGCAGTCGTCATTACTCTGGCAAGTTCCATCATTATATCGTCCAACAGCTAATAGTTTGTCAATGGGCGTGTCGGATCTATTATCACACCGCAGAATATCTGGTAGTGGATGTTGCCGTTCAACTGTTCCAGCTGTTTCGGGCAGCTGAGTCCCGTGTACATCTTCAGGAACATCAGGGCCACTTTCCCTTCAGGCGTGAAGAACGACTTGCGTCTCAGCTTCGGCCTCATGCTTTTCCTTACCAGACCGAATTTATCTGCCACCTCGCGGAGAGGGAGCAACTTCTTTATCCTGCCCAATTCGCTCTTTTCGAAAGTTGAATAGTAGAGCTCGTAAAAATTGAACTCTGGAAACGCAATGTTTGGCGCTATTTCAGAAAAATTTCGTACTTTTGACAGGCAGATTAATTTTGCGATTCCCCCCCCCCAATTTTTCACTTTCGTCGGTGGTTCAGGGAATTCTTTTCCCTTTTTCAAAGTTGCGAAATTTCTATCACTTTATCAATCAATTCGTTGCGTAATTATTGGGCATTTCACGACAGTCCCTAGTTATTATTAATGTTCTTGCATAATTTCTTGACTATGTAACAAGAAAGGAAAATGCAAACGTACTTGTACTTCTGTCATCCACTCGGAATGCTCTATCAAAGCATTTATTTTTTCATCTGTAAGCCCAACCAAATTAGTGCAAACTTTTACGGCAACGGAATGATTCTTTGGAACACGTTGCAAAAGATGTTGCCAACCTATATTCTTCTCTACTAATGAAAGAATATCATTGAAAGCATCTTCTGATGTCTGAGCATCACTTAATTGAGAAAGCATTTCGCTTGTTATTCCATGTGCATCAAGAACTTGTTTAGTTATATAACCATCCTTGATATTTTGAACAAATCGTCTAGGAAAACTCTCATACTTATTCCACATTAAATCATTGTATGCATACAATACCTTTTTCTTATAGTCTGGTATGTAACTATTGTGTTGTCGTTGAAAATTCTTGATACACTTCATTAATATCTCAGATGTCATGATCAATGTTCCTATAGGATTAACACACCATTTTGACGATATTTCTGAATTACCGGCATCACTTACAATTGCATAATCTACAGCATAGTGACTATCTGAACTTTCAAACTTATGTGCACCCTGGTTGTCATAAAGACCTCCATCTACTAATAATGGTTTATTTAGGCTTTTACCTGTTCTATACTTTTTGCCTATCTTTATCGGTGAAAATATTTGTGGAATACATGACGATGCCATCACTGCTCTTGCTAAAGGAAAGCCTGTAGTTTTAAACTGTATACTTTTTCTATAAGGATAACAGGTCATCCTATCCTGTGAAAAAGTAAACTGATTACCAGTAGATAAATCCGTAGAATTAATAGCAAGAACTGGAGAATCTGACAAGGAGTCTAATTTTGCTCCTTTAAAGAACAATATGCAATATGCCCATTCTATAAATTTACTTACTGGCAAAACATAATACCATACCAATAAGAGTAATACTATACATCCAGCAAAAGTCCAAATGCCATAACCATCTGGAGAGAACTTGACTATAGCAATGATTGCGCTAATTACCAATACAAGTTCTATAATGGCTATCCATAAAACATTATGTTTAAGCTTCTTCTTAAATGATTTTTCAAAGGAATCAAATCCTTTATCCTTATTTAGGACATAGTAAGCAGCCGTTATGGAACCTCCCGATATAGAAGATATAACATCTACCTTATCAAGGACATTAAGTTTATGGAGTGCTCGTAATGTCCCAATATGATAGGCAGCAGCTCTATAGCCTCCACCTGATAGAGCCAAGCCGATTTTCTTTTCTCCAGTCATAATTATAAAGGCTTAGCTTTTGAATATCCTGCATGAGTTATGGTATTATGATGATGACACATACTCCCATTCACATTAGTCGAATACACATCTGCACCAGTTTTCTTTAAAGCATTTACCAAAGCCTTACTCAAATAATGCCCATACTTTTCTGTTGAAATATAAGCAACCTTAGGATGTATATGATTTATCATATCATTATTTATATTATATTTACTCCCATGATGGGGAACTTTCAACCAATATACATTTTGAATAGAATCAATATTTTCTTTCGACATATTTTCAAAAGCTTTTCTTCCAGCATCACCCATAAATAGGAACACCTTTTCATCATCAGGAACAAACTTAACAATAACACTACTTTGATTATGTGGAGAAGGGTCATCTCCTGCATCTTCGAGTGTCTTGCTATAGACCTTTCCTTCTTTCAGCTCAATATTCGGTTCATTTTCTTCATCGGTTTCATAATCTTTCTTCTGTAAATCATTACGAAAATCCGGAGCTAATTCGGAATAGTAATCAACAGTTGGTCCAATCACAGAAATAAGATTTGACCATTTTGAAGATGTGTATGGTTTATCGTCATAATCATCTGCATCTGCAAAAGGTTCATAGTGCTTAATATCTCCATTTTCGACAAGGCCATCTATAATTTTCATCAAATTGGTATCACCTAAATCAAAAACAGATCGAGCTTCAACTTCTAAAGTTTCCTGCTCACGATACCATTTGATTTTTCCTAACTCAACATGGTTAGCAGGATCATCCATCCATATTTCCTTTATACCCATATTGTCGTCTCCTTTATCTCTTTGCTGCTCCAAAAGATAAACAAGTCCCCCATAATGATCTTTATCACAATGTGTACAAATGGCTAAGTCTATATAATGCTGAGTATAGTTGGTTCTTATAAATTCAGCAATTGTCTTACCATCATCATAATTACCACTATCAATGAGTACAACATATTCATAGTTATTCTCATCGTTGAAGAAGTGGATAAGAAAAGCATCTGCTGCTTTAACATCCAGCATGTCTATTTCATACTTTGTAACCTTCATTGTTATACCACTATTCTATTAATTTTCTAATAATATTGAATTATGTATATCACTAATGCAGCGTTCCCACTATATTACAAGTAGTTAGAGATTGTCGTTTAATGTTTTCAATATGAGCGAAGCAGCAGACAATCCCTTCAATTTCTGCGTCCGACTCATCAAAATTTCATTTTTATATCTGTTCCGGTCGTTTCGGCCGGATTATTTGTCCGTTTTTCATGGTGAGGATACAGTTCCCACACAAGAGCTCCGCATTGACTGCAAGTTTCAGTGTCAAGCAGCCGCCAAACGCGCTCTTTGTTCTATCCTGTCAGCCAGCTGCATTACGTTTACCGTATGGATGCTGTAATATACAACATGCAGATGGATGTTTTTTCGCAAAGTCGAATAGTAGATCTCGTAATAATTAAATTCCGGAAACGCAATGCTCGGCGCTATTTTAGAAAAATTTCGTACTTTTTGACATGCAGATTAATTTTGCGATTCCCACAATTTCTCACTTTCGACGGTGATTGGGGGAATTCTTGTTCTCTTTATCAAACAAATCTCTATCACATCTCCAATCAATTAATACATCGGTGGAATAGATGGTTCTTTTCCGCGAATATAAGCATTAGCTAATGCCTCACCAACTGGAGTAATTTGAAAGTGCGATTCTAATTTATTCCACCAAGACCTTACATCCTTAAGATTTGGATAGCCTTCCCATATCTTCCAAAAAGTATCTGTCATCTCAGTGTCTTTGCAATTCAATGTAAAATTTATACTATTTGCATATTCAAAAGCCTCTTTTTGTTGTTTTGAAAGAGGTGTTGAAATTGTGCCCTGAGGTGTATTGAATAACAAGAGAATATTGTTCACTTCTCTAGACGTAGTAAGATGCACATATTCTTTTTTAAGTGGATGTGGTTCGAAACAAGATAATGGAACTCCTACTGTTTTGAATTTTTCTAACACAAGTTTGTATTCATCTGAATCTATTTTAAATCCAGCTTCAAAATAATATCTCAATTTCTCTGGCATATATTCCTCCAACGTCTTGAATGAGTTAATGCCTTTTGGACTTAGCCTTATGGCTGATAACAAATCCAAATGTTCTGTCCAAGATGAATCTGTCGGTAAGCATTTGTTCTCTATGATTTTGCCATACAAATTATTGAGAACTTTTAATCCTTCATCAATTCTTGTGCATACTGGTGTGAATTTTAAAATTGCGTACACAATAGATAGGGAAATTAAAGCCACTTCGTCTACTTGATCAACAACCTCAATTGCTTTAGATATACCCAGTCTTCTTTCTCTATTATTATTTTGTTCTGCTCGATGTAACAGTAGGTCTGACAAGATTTCATAATCATTCTCTCTTTCAGACGAAGCTGCTGCTATTTGAGCCTTTCTAAGTAATATCTGAAAACCAGGATCGCCAAAAATACTCAGATTCTTGTCATAAGACAACATTTTAGGCAACACCTTGTCTTCTAACTTCTGAATTCTAGCTTCAGCAAATGCTCCTGCTTGGAAAGCCCAATTTTGCAAAGCAATCGCACATTCGGCTCTACAGATATCCCTAGCTTGCTGTTCGGTAATACCCACATTTACATTACCCGCAACCATAATTTGTGTAGAGTTGTCACCTGCTTTCTGCTGTTGTTCTAAACCTTTATTACTTATTAGATCCATAATTAATAGAACCGATTTGAGTTTGAGAAGAATTATCACCTGCTTTCTGAGACTGCTTAGTCTTTTTGTGTATCCCTATTCTGTATCCACATAAACCACCAGTAATAGTTCCTAATAGGAACGTGATAATCTGTGTTCCTATTCCACTAAAGATCCATTCTATATGTTCCATATTCTTTTAGTTTTAATTTATTCCACATGTTAGATACTCCATAAATTCTGTCGTTGACGACACGAAATGCCCCTTAATGAGGCCCCTATAATAGCCAGTCCGTTCTTCTAGAGCATCAAGAACAACGGAGTCGCAAAGTATGTCAACTTTATTTGTATCACACAGCCAACGTATCTCTCTGAAATCTACTTTTGGAAGCAAATAATACCGCACACTATTGTCCGATTCCCAAAATGATCCCATTTCATTCAGGCAGATTTCACTTTCCCTTATAACCTTTAATACTTCGGTAAAAATTTACCGCACTAAAAATAAAACATTGGAATCCAGGTGACCGATTTCACTATAAAGTTCATTGAAATACTGTCAATAACTGTCACGTAGCAATCCGTTGAAAGGTCCGAAAAGACTCTACAAAATGTCTAAAATAGGTGTTGTCGTTCACTATTTTCAATCCAATCGAAGCCCTCACAACTTATCCTCCTACCCATTCTTTACACTGCGCAGGTCGCAATTGAAATCTTTACGGAAATCTATCTCCATCAGTAGTTCAGCCCGAAAGCCCAGAGCGGGATAATGTTGTCTTGGGCAAACTCAATGTCGTCTTTCACAGCATAGGCGTTATGGATGTTTTCAATTTGTTTTTTTCTTTTTCTGCCACTTCATCCTAATAATCACCTCGTTAAAACCACATTGCTGTTTTCTTCAGCATGATTCAACCAGAGGAAACCATCAAGACTATTCATCGCACCATAAAGTTCTGAACATTGGCCACACTTCGCCTTTAGGCAGTAGTGTTAGTTTTGCAAAATGACACTTTTGATAAAAACCGAGAGCGCTATGATTACTTGTGTGATAAGCCTTAACCGTCAGGAATATGCATCCAGCCAATGTCTGCCGTTTCGCGTATTCGGCAAGCCTGATATCAGAAAGATGGCGTCAAGTAGTGAAGACTTGCCGCAATTGTTCTTTCCGAAGAATATATTAACTTCTTTCAGTCCGTCTATTTTCGCGTGACGTATGCCACGAAAGTGTTCAATTTCAATGCTTTTAAACATGTCTTATCCTCCTATATCACTTGTGCTTCACCACCAAAAATCCGTGTCAGTTCAGAAATATCCGTATTGTACTGCTTGTCCAACAAATACTTCAAAGCCATCTTTAACGCTCTGAATTCAGAGTTGCCGTTAATTGCTGCGAATAAGTTCTTGAAGCGCTCATCCGTGTTTGACGTGATTGACTTGGATAATTTGGTGAATTCCTTCAGAGTCGACGGAAGGTTGTATTTTTCCGTATCGACTCCTTGCTCTTTAGCGCTGTCCAATACAAATTTATCCACGGCGGGAGAAATCGTAATCAGATACTGATGACGGGATTTATGCTCCAATAATGTCAGGTGGTCAGTCTTTGCAATCTCGTCACAAGCCTGTATGTAGCCGAGTTCTACTTTATCTTTATCGATAATTCCGATGGCGAACTTGTCTGCAAATGTGCTGTTCAACTGACCCACTACCTTTGAGCAGCAATGTTGATGATTTACTACTCCATCCAGAAGATATTCTATCAGGTTTGTATCAACATAGCACTCAGGCATTACATTCAAAATCTTCCGCTTCATACATACATCTCGAAATTGAAGAACATATCTACACCGTTATCGTAAGCTTCGTGCATCTCCTCATCATTGAACTGCTTTACGGAAAAATCTCTGCTGGCAGGCTTCTGTGGATGAGTGAACATTACTGACAATTCTTTCGGGGCAGCCTTGATCAGCTGATTCAGAACATACGGACTATGCGTCGTGATGAAAAGCATGTCTCCGTGCGTTTTAATCTGCTCCAGCATCCAATTCAAGAATTGGCATTGAGTCGGAGGGAACAAATTATCCTCTGGCTCCTCAAGGAATATCTCGCTATGATCAACATTGATATACTCCTGACAAATCGACTTGAACTTCTTCGCCTGGTCTGGCTTGGAAAACGAATAATCTATGCCATCAATGGTGACGACTTCAATCGTCTCGTCATGGTTGAAATCCTTTTCATAGAGATTGGCATAAATGGTCGACAATAGATTTTTGCGCTCTTCTTTCTGTTCATACGACATCTTGCCTGCTTCTGCATTGTATTGGCCTGCAGTAAGATAATCGAGATGTACATACATAGGGAGGAGCGATTGGATACCGCTGGAACTCTCCTTCAGTTTCAGCGGAGTTCCGTTCTCCAGTCTTATGTTGTCCGTATGAGTCTGTGAGTCATAAGTATAAGACATGCCCAGATTCAAGAAATTCTCCTCGCTCTTTACAAACTTCCTGGCCCGGTCCCAATCTGACATGAAGTCAAGCATGTTGCCATCCAATGGAAGGAAGCTCCACCCCGGAATTGAAGCCACCAAATTTCTGTCGGCAGGGACATAACTTACCTTTGGCCTCTTATAGTTCCAATGATCATTTTTCCATCTCATCGTAAACTCCTTTTCTGAATGGCTGTATGAGAAGAAGACATGTCCGGTTTCATATTCGATGTATGTATCTGGATGGACGTATCCTGCCATTTGATAATAGCTGGTCATGATGTCAATGAAGGAAGAGCCGTTACCGAAACCGTTGACCTTCTGAGACAATTCAAGACGTTTTTCAACCCAGGTACAATAGCACGCCGTCTTAAGTACGCAGCTCTTGCCGGAACTCTGCATTCCTATCAATACATTTACCTGTCCAAGTTGAAGGTCCGCATTGCGAATCGGACCGAAATTCTTTATGACCAAGTGTCTCATATTGTTGGGCATTTTAATCAATTAATACTTCTGAACTACTCGTTACAATCCCCTGAACTTACTTACAAAAATAACAAAAAAAGTTCCAGCCCTACCATCTAGTAGTTCAGTCCGAAAGCCCAGAGAGGAATGACGTTGCCTTGGGCGAACTCGATGTCATCTTTCACATCATTCCTTACTCGCATCTGATTATAGAAGAACGTTGCCCGCAAATATAACGAATTTTCACTCCTTGAGTGCAGGTTCTGTGTTAAAATTGCACTGTTTAAGTGCACTATTCCAGACATAACCATTTCCATATAGGTATTACATTGATGTGATGCCCATTTATGTCGATAGTTTGCTCATTATCTCTGGTGATGACTATTGCGGTAAAATCCGGATAGACGTTCAAGAACTTTTCCAGCGCGCCTGTTTCTCGTCTATAGGTCGCATCGTCTCCCAAACTGTAAGATACTTGGATAGCCATTTTGGCAGACGGAATACAAAAATCTATCTCTACGTTTTTATTATAATAGTAAACCTGCGTTTCTTCGGGTGTGTTTCTGTATTTTCTGATCAATTTGCAAGCTACTATATTCTCCAACAGCTTCGTTTCTCCACTGAAAAGAAACAAGTTAAGCAATCCATTATCCACAATGTATCTTTTCCGGATTGTGGACTGCTCCGATATGGATGAACTCATATTCGGGATAGAGAAAAACAGGTAGGACTCTTCCAAATACTCCAAATAATCTTTCAATATAGGCAGGCTTATGCTATCTCCGCTGGAATCAATAATATGTTTTAGCCTGCTGAGGGACGATGGTTGCATCACACTGTCTGCCAATTTTCTTGTGAGAAGACGAAAAGCACGTGCATTGCGCACTTTATTCCGCTCCACTATATCGCCAAGCAGTATCTTCTGACATAATGAATTCAGATACTCCCTCTTATCTTCAAGATTGAAAGATTCTGCAAGGCCGCCATTAGTGAAATAATGATCGAAAGTATTTGATATCTGAGAGCAAGCACCTTGGTCATATATCCAATTTCTGTCCAATTCTATGCCTTTGTACTCTAGATACTCTCTAAAAGAAAATGGAAAAACTTCCTTTGGAATATATCTGCCACCAAGTGTAGTTGCTATTTCACTGCTGAGCATCTTGGCATTGCTGCCAGTAATCATAACTCTATACTTAGAATCTGCAAGTCTTCTTGCAAATTTTTCCCACCCGTAAACAACCTGTATTTCATCAAGGTATATCAGTGGCTTTTTTTCTGGATATAACTCGAAATAGGCATCCAATATTTCTCCCAAACTGTCTGAAGAAATATCTGACAACCTTTCATCCTCGAAATTTATGTAGAGTATGTTTTCTTGTGTCAGCCCTGGACTCTTCATCATATTCTGGGCATCCTGATACATCATAAAGGATTTTCCAGCACGCCTTAAACCGACAAGCACATAGTTGGCATGAGTATCAAACTGGATTTCCCTTCGAATAATAAAGAATTCCGGAATGGCCTTTTGCTTCTCTATTATTAGTTTTTTTATAATCTGTTTATCCATAAGAGCAAAGTTTACTTTGCAAATATAAGAAAAAACATTAAAGTATACTTAATGGTTTAAAATATCATTTCAAAGTCGTAATGTTTTTTAAATACAATTCCAAATTGCTTATTGAAACAATATCCTATGGCACACAGAGCCAAACTCACGCCTTGTGGTCAAGGACGGTGTACTTGGAGTGGTTGGAGATGTACTCGGGGACCAGGCGCTTCATGGAGGCTACCACGGCCATGTCGTCGTAGGTGTGGGACTGGGCGATCAGGGCGTCTATCTCGCGGCTCACATCGGACCAGTCATATTCACGGACACAGGCGATGCGGATCTTTTCGTGGAACGACGGCTTCGTCGCCTCCGACTCGCTCAGGACCTCCTCGTAGAGCTTCTCCCCGTCCCTCAGGCCGGTGTACTTGATCTCCACGCCCTTCGCCCCGCTCAGCTCGATCATGCGACGCGCCAGGTCGGCGATGCGCACCGGCTTGCCCATGTCGAAGACGAAGATCTCGCCGCCCTCGCCCTTCGTGCCGGCCTCAAGGACCAGCTCGCAGGCCTCGGGAATCAGCATGAAGTACCTTATGATGTTGGGGTCCGTCACCGTCACCGGGCCGCCGGCCTTGATCTGGCGCTCGAAAATCGGAATCACGGAGCCGTTGGAGCCTAAGACGTTGCCGAAGCGGGTGGTGATGAACTGGGTCTGCCCCTTCACCACGCCGTCACGCTCCGCCTTGTTCAGGCTCTGAACATAGACTTCGCATATTCGTTTGCTGCATCCCATCACGTTCGTCGGGTTCACAGCCTTGTCGGTGGACACCATCACGAAGCGGCGAACGCCGTATTTGACCGAAAGGTCGGCCAGGATCTTCGTGCCGAGGACGTTGTTCTGGATGCTCTCGCAAGGGTTGTCCTCCATCATCGGCACGTGCTTGTACGCCGCGGCGTGGAAGACATATTCAGGAAGGAAGGTTTTGAATATGTTCTCCATCCTGTCAGCCTTGGTGATCGACGTCACCACGGTGGCGCATGGCACAGACGGGAAGTCATGCGCCATCATCCTGCGGATGTCGTGCTGCGGAGTCTCCGCGGAGTCGATCAGCATAAGGGACGACGGGCTGAACGACGCCACCTGGCGCACTATCTCGCTGCCGATGCTTCCGGCGGAACCGGTGATCAGGATGCGCTTCCCACGGAGGGACTCGGCCACGGATTCCAGGTCGACGCAGATCTCGTCACGAGGCAAAAGATCCTCGATGCTGACCTCCTTCAAGGTCGGCGCTCCCTTAATCGCATCATGCTCGGTGTCAACGACATTGTTAGCCGAGAATATTCTTGCGCCGCTTTGCAGGATGTAGTCCTGAAGAGCCGTGTCGTTGCGGAACTTGCCGATCCTGCCCGGAGCGACCAGCACGGCGGCGATCCCATTGCGGCGGATCGCATCCGGCAGACTGGCGTCAACCTCGTAGACCGGCTCGCCCATCAGGCGCGTGCCTTTGGCTCCAAGCGCCGGATCGTGGGAGATGAAGCCTCGGAGACAGTAGCGCATCGGTTTCTCGCTGC
>UMGH01039583.1_pt1 | contig 10775 bp, 9 predicted proteins | sample 1965231 | NCBI WGS metagenome assembly UMGH01 (sample SAMEA4836068, study PRJEB28245) | human gut metagenome | biome: gut microbiome; material: fecal sample | place: Denmark | collected 2008 | reverse complement strand
GCCAAACATACTCTTGTTTTTTGTTTTCGTCAGCCATGATAGTATGGATTTAGAAAGTTAATATATTTAGATGATGTCAGACTATTTTTCCTGACACCATCTGTAAATGAATTATTTAATTGAAAAAGGGATGTAAACGGATAACATCAGATCAGATAAATGTCCTTTACGGCCTTGTGATTTACCATCATTGAAATGTTTCATCACATTCAGACAACCATACTGGTAAGATAGCCCTAATTCGAAATGCTTGCAAACCCGGTAGCCCATTTTAGCGACAACCGACAAATCGAAGGCGGCATGTGGTTGCACATAAAGTTTCGGAGCAACCCCCAAACCGGCATGGAACTTATCAGTGAACCGGTAATTCCAAGTAGCAGTCATGGCTATCGGTAACAGGAAATCATTGATGTCTTCTCCTCCATCAAAGTGCCCATATCCGTTATTGGGATCTCCACCGTTCATATACGGTTTGTATTTCAATGCTCCCATGCTCTGGAATCCGGCAGTAAGATCCAAGTCGAAGAATGATTTTTGCTCGGGTAAAAAACGGAATCGGTATCCGATCATACCACCGCCGAAGAGGTCATTATTATACAAAAAGAAATCACTTGCTGGTGGAGCTGGTGTTTCATTTTTGTCTTGCAGCGGGAAACCTAAAGAGGCTCCGGCTAAAATACCATGCTCCACTTTCTGTGCAAAGACAGAAGAAGAGACTAATAATAGTAGGAATAATAACTTTTTCATCTTTATTTTTCTATAACTAAATCAACTTTTGCTGTTCCTTTTTTACTTTCTGGGATTTCATCTGACCAGACTTCCATTCTTCCTTTCAAGCTATATTTAGGATTCTGATCAAATATACCTTGTTTTATATGTTCTTTCACATGTCCCCAGTATAATCCATTTACTTCTCCATATATTGGAGCATGAACTACAAATGGCATGTTAGGAGTTTGATAGCCTCGATCTTCATAATAAACTTGTAGTTTTTCTCCACTTATATTTAAACGTGTATGAATATTAGTATGGTGTTTTTTCCATAGAATTTTCTTCTTTTGGCTCAGATAATCTAGATTTATACGTTGATATTTAAAGTTCCCCATACTTTCTTCTCCACCAAAATAAATTCTAACCCTTACTTTTACTAGCCGCTTCTTATTGTTACTATCAGCAGGTTTAATTTGAGAATAAGCAGTATTTACATCTGTTTGTTCATTTGATGCTTCTTCATCTGCATAAAATGTTATACCCGAACCAAAATATTTTTCTATAGAATTAAAAGTAGACGAATGGACCACACTATCTCCAATTAAGAATATTCCTGAACGATTTGCAAAAATACATTCTGATGGATTTTCTAATTTATAGTGAGGAATAAAATCGGTAGAATCATATGGATTAAAGATAAACACATCGTTATACTTTTGCTTAAAAGCCTCTATCTCTTGATGAGGGAAAGGTTGGCTTAAGTCATTCTCATAATTATCTACAATTAATTCTTGTTCTGTAGTTGCCTCATCCATGATTTGTTTCTGACTAAGAAAATCATATCCCTCTAATATGGTTTTAACATTCTCTTCAGGTATTCTACTAAAAGAATCAACTAAGGCTTGATATACAGAATCGTTTCTAAACTGAATACAATTTTCCCCTTGATAGTTTATAACTTGTAGATCTACTTCATTCATAAGTGATCTAGTCTGTAACTTTCCACTCTCACTAGGCAGGATTGTATTCTCCAAATCTTCTGTACAAGAAAACATGAAGAAACTACTTGCAATTGTTGCTAATAATACATTTTTCATCTTTACTTGAATTTTATTTATACGTTAAAAACAAATCTCTCCATATACTAAATTCACTCCATCGGTAACAGTAACCGTACCGTTCTGAACAGACTCATCTAAAGTTACTGTCCAATTAGACGTATTGCCGGTAGATACTGTTTCCTGATAAACAGTTCTTCCAGACGTATCCGTTACAGTTACTATAACATCACCCAAATCTTCCGTAAACGCTAATGTCAGTTCTCCGGTTGTTTCTTCCAAACTTCCCTCTATAGGGAGATCCAAGATAACAGTTTTACCTTTAGTTATCCATTCCCCATGTAAAGGGACCTTCCTTTTTCCAAAAGCCGGTACAGCTATCATACATGCTGCCACCAAGCACATCCATTTTGTTAAATTCATATTTTATGACTTCAAAAATTTACGACGGCAAAAGTATAGGAAATACAAGCCGGAAGAAGAAAATAACCGGTTTTGAATAGGAAATGCCTATTCTGATAATCAACAGGTTAACAATAAACAAATAGGATAGTGGATAGGATAATCCTATGTGTAATTATATACATATCAAGCTATTACATCATTTTAGACAAGAAATCGTATAAATCTATATTTCTGTCGTTTATTTGGAGCTTTTTACGCAAGGTCTGACGGTATTTATTGATTGAGCCGAGAGGTTGGTTCATTAAAACCGCTTCAGCATTTGCCGACAAATTGAATAAAGTCAAATAGCAAACCATCTTTTCTTTTTCAGTGAGGTCATAAATGGTTGCTACCCCCGAAATGGAAGGATAAATGGTATCGATTAATTCATAGGCAGCTGCCCAGTCTTTTGCCGACAAAGGAGATTTCGTTGCGTTCGGGACTACCTTTTCCGATAGTTTACGTACTTTTTGCGTAATCGCAGCCTTTTCGAGCATTTCTTGGTTCTTCTGCCCAATTTGCTGCCTAATCGATTCCACTTCTTGCTCTTTTTGTCGATAAAGTTGTTCCATTCGTTGATTCAACAGATCTGTTTGTCGTTGTAGTTGTTCCGATATGGCCGACATTTCTTTTTCACGGTTGCGTAATTGGTTTTTCAAGGCGTTCATTTCATTTTCTTTTTGCACCAATGTCAGTTGCCGGGATTTTAGCTTCAGCCGATACAAAACAATACAAATGATCAGAAACAAACACACCACAACAGAACACCCTACATATACCCGTTGCCTGGTTTTGAGATGGGAAAGATGTATTAATAACTTGGTATAGTTATGTTTTTTCTCTGTTTCAATTAGATTCGTTTTATTCTTGACTTCCAGTTGTTCATATACGGCATCTACATATTGCTCTAAAGCATCCAAAGCCTCTTGTAAACTGCCTTCTTCTTTGTTCAATAAAAAAGACAGATAGAACCAGTCAACAGGAACATGCTGATCGGAAGACAAATGAGAAATACGCTCCAGACATTTACGAGCGTCTTTTAAATTACTTTGTTCCAAATAAAGGTCAGCTAATGCCAAGTTATTGGGAATCCAACATGTTGAATCCAACTGAATCGCCCTTTTCAAATAGGCTTCGGCATTGGGATATTCACCTTTTTCCCTATAAATATTCCCTAATCCGTTCAATGTTCCAGCCCGATCCATGGAATCACCATACAAAACCACCATTGAATCTGCATGCAGCATATACGTCAAAGCGATATCCAACGAATCCATAAAGGCATAATTCCGACTGGCATCTCTAAAAGCAAAGGCTTGGCTACGATGGTTTCCGGCCTTCCGGAAGTAACGGGAAGCCGTCAGGTATTTCTCGACAGCCTGCTGGTACATGCCTTGAAACTGATATACATCACCCATATAACTGGAAATATAGCCCGACTGGTTCGGCTTGTTTTCCATAATACTTTGCTGCAAGGCTTCGGTGTAAGTCCGCAAAGCGGCTTCCTGGTCCTGATCGTCCATATAGGTACGGCCTAAATAAAGGGTGGTTTGCAGTTGTTCATCTACTGTGCCGTGTCGTTTCACATACCGGTATGCCCGCTTCATTTGGGGTACATAGGGCAACGGCGTGCCAATCGAATCGGCCAGTTGGCATAACATCAGGCACCAGCGGGCATTGACTTCCGGACTTAACAGCTCCGGATGGGCAACACTGTCTGCCAACAGGACATGAGCCACCTCGGGATCAGACTGCATCAAAGGTGCTGCCTGTTCCATCTGCCGGATGGCGTTGCGGTCTGCTTCATTCGTGCAGCCTTGCATGATCCAGCCCAGAGCAATGACTATAAGTGCCAGGAAAATTCTCATGAGCACAAAGATAGAGTGTTTTTCCCGATTCCTTAAACACGGAAGAAATAGTTTTCGCAATAAAATAAACGAGCCGGGTCGTGAATAAATTGACTTGTTGATTGGGAACTTGGTTCTTGTGACTAAAAACAAGTAACCTGATTTATTCGAATCGGATACTTCGGGCCGGACTTATTTGAGTGATCAGATAGGATGGTCCCAACATCATTAACATGGAAATAGCCAGTGTCCCGATATTTAATAAGATCAGTGAGGTAATACTCAGATCTATGGGAACGGCATCCAGGTAATAGATCGTTGGATCCAGTTTGAGAATATGGGTTGTTGATTGAAGTACACAAATGGCAATTCCAATCAGATTTCCCCAAAGCATTCCTTTGCCGATGAGGAAGAAAGATACATATAAGAATACTTTCCGGATGCTCCGGTTATTCTGTCCTAAGGCTTTCAGGATACCGATCATATTGGTACGTTCCAGAATAATGATCAATAAGCCGGAGATCATGGTAAAACCGGCAACAGCCAGCATAAGTACCAGAATCACTACCACATTGATGTCGAGTACGTCCAGCCAGCTGAATATCATTGGATTCAGATCTTTAATGGATCGGACATAATAACTGTTCCCTTGGCGATCTTGTCGGTTGGCCATCTCGAAGTAAAGGTCTTCGGCTGTCTGGTCAAGCTGGTCATAATCGTGTACCAATAGTTCAATACCGCTAACTTGGTCGTCGTCCCATCCGTTCAAACGTCTTACTTGTCTGATATCGGCAAAAACAAACAGTTTGTCGTAGTCGGCAAAACCCGTTTCGTAGATACCTGAAATGTGAAACTTCCGTACGCGGACTTCTTCTCCCACAAAGTAGGTTAGGAATGAATCGTTCAGCTTTAAACCCAACAAATCGGAAAGATGTTTGGAGATCAGTACGTCGGTCGACCGCTTGTCCGGATCGAAATGCAGGATATCTCCTTCTTTCAGGTTTTTCTTCAGGAAAGTCCAGTCGTACTGTTCGTCAATACCTTTCAAGACAATCCCTTGGAAATCCTGTTCTGTTTTCAGAATTCCCGGCTTAGTAGCAAAGGGTTCCACATGGGCAATTGCCGGATTGGCAGCCAACGCCTGCAATAAAGTATCCGAAAAGGCAATCGGTATGGTTTCGTAGGAGGTATTGTTGTCGAAATTGGAGATCTGGATATGTGTACCGAACCCGATGACTTTGTTCCGTACTTCTTTCTTGAATCCGATAACGATGGCCACAGAAAGAATCATGACAGCCAAGCCAAGCGCAATACCAATCATGGCAATCCGGATAGCTGGCGGCGTAGCTTGTCTGTCACCTTCCTTGTTGAAATGTATCTTTCTTGCGATAAAAAGTTCCAGATTCATCCAGTTTCTTTTGATTAAATGGTTCTGCCCGGATAGGCTTCAAGTGCCTTCTTTAATACGATCAAGGCATTGGCCAAGTCTTCTTTCTTCAGCACGTAAGCCATACGTACCTCGTCTTTTCCCAGTCCGGGTGTAGTATAGAAGCCCGAAGCCGGAGCCATCATAACGGTTTGTCCCTCGTATTCGAAGTCGCTCAAACACCAAGCGCAGAACTTATCGGCATCATCTACCGGCAATTTGACCACTGTATAGAACGCACCCATCGGAATCGGCGAATAACATCCCGGAATCCGGTTTAATCCGTCGATCAGGAATTTACGGCGTTCTACATATTCATTATATACGTTCAGCATGTAATCATTGGGTGTATCCAACGAGGCTTCGGCAATAATCTGACCAATCAGAGGCGGACTCAAACGGGCCTGGCACCATTTCATGACATTCTCTTTTACCATCTGGTTCTTGGTGATCAAGGCTCCGATACGGATACCGCATTCGCTGTACCGCTTGGACACCGAATCAACCAGTACGACGTTGTTTTCAATCCCTTCCAAATGAAAAGCAGAAATATAGGGTGCGCCGGTATAACAGAATTCGCGATAGACTTCGTCTGAGAATAAGAACAGATCGTATTTCTTGACAATGTCGCGAATCTGATTCATCTCTTTCTGTGTATATAAATACCCGGTCGGGTTATTCGGGTTACAGATCAGGATCGCTTTTGTACGAGGGGTGATCAGCTCTTCAAAGCGTTCGACCGACGGCAGGGCGAAACCTTCGTCGATGGTAGAAGGGATCGTTTTGATCACAGCTCCACACGAAATAGCAAATGCCATGTAGTTGGCATACGCCGGTTCGGGAACGATAATCTCATCTCCCGGATCCAGACAAGCCATAAACGAGAAAAATACGGCTTCCGAACCACCGGTGGTAATGATAATATCGTCAGCATCTACCAGGATATTAAACTTCGCGTAATATTTCACTAACTTTTCACGGAAACTACGGATTCCTTCGCTGGGCGAATATTCAAGCACCGTACGATCAATATGGCGCATCGCCTCCATCGCGACTTCGGGTGTTGGCACATCCGGTTGCCCGATATTGAGGTGATACACTTTGATTCCTTTAGCTTTTGCCTGATTGGCCAGCGGAACAAGTTTTCTGATAGGAGAAGCCGGCATATTGACTCCTCGTTGTGAGATATTCGGCATTATTTCTTGATTTTTGTTCATTTGAAACACAAAGATAGGGATTAATTGCTAATCGCCAAGGTAGATGGGCTTTTTATTTCTAAGTTTTCATTCCTGCACATCTTCTCTTTGGAGGATGTTTCTAACGCTTCTGGCAGAGTATCTCAAGGATCGGAGTTGAAATCTCACTTGTTTTTAATTTTTTGACAGATGTCGAAAAGCTTTAGCACATTTGTCAAAAAGCTTTATCACATATATGGAAAAGCTTTACGACTATTGTCAAAAAATTACTTTGCAGGCAATTATTCCTTGTATCCTGCCGGATAAGGAACTGCGAAGAGTTGGGCGTGGGATTATTTTTAAGTCGGAATATCGGGTTATTCCAATATTTTGAATATATTTGCCCTTTCAAAAGCATATAATTGCATAATTTAATTGTGGGTGGCAGTGATTTGGAATAATATCGAAACTAATTGGAAATATATACATTAATAATTAATAAGTAATAAAGACATGAAGAAAATTACTCAGTGGGTAGTTGGAGCTTGCGCAGCGTTTGCGCTTATCTCTACTCCCGTATCCATGAACGCACAATCTTTGTCTCCTTCCACAAAGTGGCATTGGGAGAAGGGAACGATCGTAATTGATACACCCGAACGTCCGGCTGGTCAGCAGCACGCTTTAGGTTTGAAAGCTCCTAAGTTGAATGTTGTACGCGTAGCCTTCGTAGGTTTGGGTATGCGTGGTCCGGGTGCTGTTGAACGTTTCACTTATATACCAGGTGTTCAGATTGTAGCCTTGTGTGATTATGAGAAAGATCGTGCTGAAAAGTGCCAGGATATTTTGCGTAAGGCAAGTCTGCCGCCTGCTGCTATTTATTCAGGAGCTGAAGGCTATAAAGAACTTTGCCAGCGTGAAGACGTAGACTTGGTATACATTGCTGCCGATTGGGATCATCACTTCCCGATTGCCAAATGTGCACTTGAAAACGGCAAGCATACGGCGATCGAAGTACCGTCTGCCATGAATCTGGAACAATGCTGGGAGTTGATCAACTTATCTGAAAAGACTCGTAAGCATTGTATGATTTTGGAAAACTGCTGTTACGACTGGTTTGAAATGAATACCTTGAATATGGCACAACAGGGTGTATTCGGAGAAGTAATCCGTGCTCAGGGTGCTTATATTCATAACTTGGATGACTTTTGGGATTACTATTGGAAGAACGGAAAAGAAGACAAGTTAGGCTGGCGTTTGCGCTATAATAAGGAAAATCGTGGTGACGTATATGCTACTCACGGCTTAGGCCCGGTTGCTCAGGCGTTGGATATCCATCGTGGTGACCGCATGACTACTTTGGTTGCTATGGATACGAAGTCGGTTCATGGTAAAGCTTTGGTTGAAAGAGCAATAGGTGAGAAGTGTGATAACTTCCGCAATGGCGACCATACAACTACTTTGATCCGTACTGAAAACGGTAAGGTTATCGAAATCCAGCATGACGTAATGAATCCGCAGCCATACAACCGTTTGTATCAGCTGACCGGTACAAAAGGTCTCGCCAATAAGTATCCGGTAGAAGGTTATGCTATTGATTCAAAGCAGATGGCAGCATCAGGTGTTCAGCCGAAGGTAGATAACCTGAGCACACACTCTTTCTTGCCGAAAGAAGAAATGGATGCTTTGGTTGCTAAATTCCAGCACCCGATCTTGAAGAAATACGGTGAAATGGCTAAAGAAGTAGGTGGTCATGGTGGTATGGACTTCATCATGGACTCTCGTCTGGTATATTGCTTGCAGAACGGTTTACCATTGGATATGGACGTATATGATTTGGCTGAATGGTGTAGCTTGGCTGAACTGGGTGCCATTTCTATGGATAACGGTTGTGCAGCCGTTGCTTTCCCTGACTTCACTCGCGGACATTGGAACGATGTAAAAGGATACAAACATGCGTTTGCTACTCCGGAAGAAGAAGAAGCTTCTATGAAGATTGCTCAAGAGTTTACTGCAAAACAGAAAGAACTTGGAGCAAAAGAATGGGAAAAAATAGCTAAGAAAGAAGCAAAGGCTGCTAAGAAAGCTGCCAAGAAGTAAAATAAGTAAATAAGTTGACAAGGGAACATGGCTTTAAGGAGCATTGTTCCCTTGTTTTCTTCTTGACTTGTCGATTCGCTAACTTTTTAAATCTATCTGACAGACCATGAAAATAAATCCTTTTTATTGGGCTTTGCCCTTGAGTATATGGCTGGGATGCAGCTGTAGTTCTTCTATCAAGAAGGGCGAATTGGAAACTATTGCTGTCGGATCGGCCTATTCCGCTTTAACTACCATAAAGGCATCTGATTATTTCCAGCAAATAACGTACATTCCACTCGAAACGACTGATAGTGTTTTGGTCGGCAATGCGCCATCCATTCGTCTGGCTGGAAACCGTTTGATAGTTTCTTCAGCCCAAAAACAATGCTTTTCTTTCAATAAATCTGATGGGCGTTTTGTAGCTTCTGTCGGACATATAGGGCATGATCCGCAAGGATGTCGGGAATTGACCGGCTGGCTCGATGCAGAAAATGGATATCTTTATTTTTCGAAAGGTGACGGCGTTTCTGCTGTTTATGATACGGAAGGAAATTTTATCGGCACATCGAAAGAAGTAGAATTGAGTGAAGGCTTGTTTGGAATTGATTCGAATGATTACCTGGATAAGCAAATCCAGGTGAAACATTTGCCGGCTTCTGTCACAAAACCCGACCGGATAGTTCTTTACCAAGATACTACTTTGCTGGCTTCTTTTCCTTCTCATGGAGCTGAAAAGTCGGTTTTCTCCGGAAATCCGGCAGACATCGAAAGCATCGCTGTATTCCAACAGGCCTTGATGGGACATTCGATGATTTTTATCCGTTACAAAAGCGGTGAAGAACAGGGTATCATCTCAACTGAACATCCTTTCTGGCATGTGGGAGAGAAGTTATATTTCCGTGAATACTTTAATGATACCATTTATCAGGTAACGAAAGAAGGATTAGTGCCTGAACGGCGATTTGATTTCGGGGCTATGACGTGGAAGCGGGAAGACCGGTATGATGTTCAGAAAGACGAAGCGATCTATCCGTTGGAAGTAATGGAAAACGACCGGTTCTTGTGGTTACGTTTTGTTGTCAATCTTTATCGGCAAGACAAGCGAAAAGCCTACAATGCGCTTTATCTGAAGGAAACAGGAGAAGTAAAGGTTGCTGCTTATGAGGAAGGACTAGAAAATGACCTGAACGGATTCTTGCCTTTACAACCCACTTTTGTGACGGCCGACGGTGAATTTGCCCAAATAATTCCGGCCGAAACAATAGCTGAATGGTTTGAAGAACATCCGGATGTAGCAGAACTTCCGAAAGAAGTGAAAGCCTTGAAAGAAATCACGGCAGAAGATAATCCGGTAGTTGTCTTGATGAAGTAAACTTGCAGAAGGATACAATCTGCATATATAGCAAAAGAGACTTTGACGTTCACCATCAAAGTCTCTTTTGTTTATGAACAAGTAACGATATTACTTGTTATCAGCCAAGTAAGAATCCGGAGCAACATCGAAACCAGCCAAACGATTGTTGTTGTTGGTTACGTTGATTAATGCTACGTATTTATGATATTGTTCAGTATTCAACACTTTCTTCATCAACTTCAAATTGCTGTAAATTGCTTTCTGCATTTTTACTTCTTTCTGATCTTCTGAAGCACGCAAACTTGCCTTCTGCATTTCGTGGAAGTATTCATTGATGTTTTCTACTTCTCTAACCTGATCAGAAGTTAACTGCAAATAACAGCTCAACTGATATGTATTAGCTGAGAACGGAATCTTTTTGTTATTTGCAAAACTAACTGTTGCGCTCATTAATACGGCTGCAACAAATAAACCTAAACGTTTCATAATCAAAAATCTTAAAATAATTAAACCTAAAAAACAACCTAAAATGAAACCTAAACTCATTCTACCAACATCCAGTGTTGATATCATTTTCTTTTCGACAGCAAAGATATATAGATGTTTTATAGCATAACTATCTAACACTATTAATAAATGTAAATATTGCTGTCCGGTAAAACTTTTGCAAGCAAAATAAAT
>UMGH01046618.1_pt1 | contig 10779 bp, 10 predicted proteins | sample 1965231 | NCBI WGS metagenome assembly UMGH01 (sample SAMEA4836068, study PRJEB28245) | human gut metagenome | biome: gut microbiome; material: fecal sample | place: Denmark | collected 2008 | reverse complement strand
CCTGCCACGGCAGCCCCCACAACCCCCAGCACCGGGTTGGCATCCACGCTAAACACACCGGGAAACACCAGCGCCGTCATGGCGGTATAGGGGATCAGCTGCAAAAAGTGTTCGACCCGCGCGCTCAGCCTGATGCGGCCCATCAAAAAGGCGGGCAGCACACGGGGCAGGTAGGTCACCAGAGTCATACCCAAAATCATCAGGTAGATATCACGGTTCTGCATGGCTGTTCTCCTCCCCTGCCGCATTGGGCGTTACAAAAAATGACCCCAGCGCCGCGCATCCCAGCGTGGAAAGGATCATCGACCAGCCGGAATCCAGCTGCACCACGTTGCACAGCACAGTGTTGCAGAGCGCCGTCAGCACAACCAGCGCGGCCAGGCGGCCGTTGCCGTGCAGGCCGGGCATCAGCAGGCCAATGAACATAGCATACAGCGAAATGCCCAGTGCCGCGGTGATCAGCGGCGGCAGCAGCCCGGTTGCAATGGCCCCCAGCCAGCTGCCCAGCGCCCAGGAAAGATAGGAGCAGAGCGCCATGGAGAAAAAGTACCGCGGCGTGCGCGGGGCGTTGGCCGTGGTGGTGTACACGGCAAAGGTTTCGTCCGTAACGCCAAAAGCGGCCAGCATACGCACCGGCAACCTGCCGCCCTGCATCTGGTTGAACACGCAGGTGCTCATGATGATATGCCGCAGGTTCAGGATAAATGTTGTCAGCACAATGGTCAGCACAGCAGCGCCCTGCGCCACCATACCAGCAGCCATCATCTCGCTGGCACCGCCGTATACGGTCAAGGACATCAGCACCGTCTGCCAGGTGTTCAGGCCCGCCTGGCGCGCCATTACGCCATAGGCAATGCCAACCGGCACATACCCCAGCATAATGGGCACCGCGCTGCGGGTCCCGGCCAGCCACTCCTCTTTTTTGGTCATATTCCCTCCTCTTTTCCTACTGATCCGGTCGATTGCGCGAAATATGGTTTATTATAGCACCGCCCCCTGGCCGCAGCAAGTTTTTCTTGCCGTAAGAGATAGAATAGCGTATAATGTAAAAGAATATATTTTGTTTTTACCTTGTGTGCCCTTTGGCCATTCTTCTGCCGGGCACACCCACCTATAAATTTGATCGGAGGATCTTGCAAATGTCTGGTTTTATCCCGCTTTCCGTGCCGAACTTCGGCGAAAAAGAAGCAGCTTACGCTGCCGAAGCTATTACTTCCGGCTGGGTTTCCACCAGCGGTGCCAAAGTTAGCGAATTTGAGGAAGCACTGGCTGCTTATGTAGGCATGCCGCGCGCTGTTGCCGCCAACAGCGGCACCTCCTCGCTGCACCTGGCCGCAATGGCGGCGGGCATCCGCCGCGGGGATGAGGTGATTGTGCCCACCCTGACCTTTATTGCCGCTGTCAACCCGCTGACCCGCTATGTGGGCGCGGAACCGATCTTCATCGGCTGCAACGATACCCTTTGCATTGACCCGGACGCCGTGGAGGATTTTTGTGCCAACCACTGCACCCTGAAAGAGGACGGGCTGTACAATAACAAAACCGGTGCCCGCGTGCGCGCGCTGGGCGTGGTGCATGTGTTTGGCAATATGGCCGATATGCCCCACCTGCTGGACATTGCCCGCCGCTACAAGCTGATTTTGATTGAGGACGCCACCGAAGCGCTTGGCACCCGCTACACCGCAGGCCCGCTGGCTGGCAAGGCCGCCGGCACCATGGGCGATATCGGCTGCTACAGCTTTAACGGCAACAAGATCATGACCACCGGCGCAGGCGGTTTTGTGGTTTCCAACCACGCCGATTGGGCCGAGCACGCCAAGCACCTTTCCACCCAGGCCAAGGCCGATATGCTGCAATTTCTGCATGATGAAGTCGGCTACAACTACCGCATGACCAACGTGCAGGCCTGCCTGGGCCTTGCCCAGCTGGAAAGGCTGGAGGGCTTTGTGGAGACCAAGAAAGCCCGCTACGACCAGTACAAAGCTGCTCTGGACGGCATACACGGCCTTCGTATTCTGCCGTTCAAAGAGGAATCTGACGGCGTGCGCTCCAACCACTGGTTCTACAGCCTGTACCTGAAAGATTCCGGCCTTGACCGCGATACCGTGATTGCCAAACTGCAGGAGCAGGGCATCCAGACCCGCCCGGTATGGGCCCTGATCAACGAGCAGGCCGACTACCCCAAAAACGAAGCGTACGCCCTGGAAAAAGCCCAGGACTACCGCAAGTACATCGTCAACCTGCCCTGCTCCACCAACCTGACCGAACAAGACTGCGAACGCGTGATTGCGGCAGTTAAGAACCTGTAATTTGAGTTAGGAGGGAGGAGCTAGAAGTTAGGAGTTATTGGTGTGCGCTGCCGCGCGCAATTTTGGATATTAAGTCTTTCACCTTTTTCAAAATTTGCGGCGTAAGCCGCACTTTCAACTCCTAACTCCTACTTCCTAACTCCTACCTTTCCCAAGGGGGTATTTTACCTGAAAGTCGAAGAACTTTTTATTTCGGAGTCCTGCACGGTGCTGGATACGATGAAAAAGCTGGATGAAACGGGCCAGCGCATCCTGTTTATTGCGCCGGAGGGCAAGCTGAAGGCCGTTGTGACAGATGGGGATATCCGCAAGTGTATCCTGCGTGGCGGCGCGCTCAGCGCCCCGCTGACCCAGGCTGCCAATTATCACCCCCACAGCCTGCCGGTGTCCGAGCGCGGCCGCGCCCGCGCCGAGCTGCAGCGCCTTGGCATTGATGCCCTGCCCATTCTGGACAAGCACGGCGTCATCACCGATATTGTGTTTGCGGGCGGCGTGGATGTGGACAACCGCAAAAAGGTGGATATCCCCGTTGTGATGATGGCGGGCGGCCTTGGCACGCGGCTGTACCCCTACACCAAAATTCTGCCCAAGCCGCTGATTCCGGTGGGGGAACAGCCCATTGCCGAGCTGATTTTTTCCCGCTTCCGGGATTTTGGCTGCCGCCATATGACGATGATTGTCAACTACAAGCGCGGCATGATCAAGAGCTACTTTGCCGACCTGGAAAAAGACTATACCGTTGACTTTATTGACGAAGATGTGTTCATGGGCACCGGCGGCGGGCTCTGCCTGCTGAAAGGGCGGATGGATTCCCCGTTTTTCTTTACCAACTGTGATACCCTACTGGACCTGGATTACGGCGACCTGTACCAGTACCACAAAGCCCACGGCAACCTGGTTACCATGGTATGCGCGTTCAAGCACTATGTAGTGCCTTACGGTGTTGTTGAACTGGGCGAAGACGGCGGCATTGCCGCCATGCGGGAAAAGCCGGAGCTGAACTTTTTGACCAACACCGGCGTTTACGTTGTGGAGCCGCGCGTGGTGGAAGAGATGAAGATGGGCGAAGTGATCGGCTTCCCTGATGTGATCGACCGCTACCGCGCCGCCGGTGAAAAAGTAGGCATCTACCCCATCAACGAAAGCTCCTGGATGGACATGGGCCAGATGGAAGAGCTGGAAAAGATGAGAAGAAAGCTGGAACAACAGAGCTGAGTTAGGAGTTAGGAGTAATTTATGCCTGTAACGATCATTGCTGAAGCCGGGGTAAACCACAACGGCGATTTGGAAACCGCCAAGCGGATGGCTTATGTGGCTAAGGAATGCGGTGCAGATATTGTAAAATACCAGACCGCTGTGCCGGAGCTTGTGGTGAGCAGGTTCGCCGAAAAAGCCGAATACCAGAAACAGACCACCGATGCCGCCGAAAGCCAGCTGGAGATGATTCGCAAGCTGCATTTTTCGTTTGAGGGCCACCGGGAACTGAAAGAATACTGCGATTCCATTGGCATCCAGTATCTTTCCGCGCCGTTTGATATCCCCAGTGTGCGGTTTTTGGGCACACTGGGCATGCCGCTCATTAAAATTCCGTCCGGCGAGATCACCAACCTGCCCTATCTGGAAGAGATCGGCAAGCTGCACACCCCGGCGCTGCTTTCCACCGGCATGTGCAACTTAAGCGAGATCACCGACGCCCTTGGCATTCTGGACGACAACGGCTGCCCGGAAGTGACCATTCTGCACTGCAACACCCAGTACCCGACTCCCTATGAGGATGCCAACCTTACCGCCATGCTGGAGCTTTTTGACCAGTTCGGCCTGCCGGTCGGGCTTTCGGACCACACGCCGGGCTGGGAATGCGATGTTGCTGCCACGGTACTTGGGGCGCAGGTGATTGAAAAGCACTTTACGCTGGATAAATCCTGGCCCGGACCGGATCAAAAAGCCAGCCTGGACCCGACCGAGTTCAAGGCCATGGTACAGGCCGTGCGCCATGTGGAAGCCGCCCTTGGCGACGGCCACAAGCACCTGACCGCCAGCGAAGCCCCCAACAAGGCCATTGCCCGCAAGAGCATTGTGGCCGCGCGGCCCATCAAGGCAGGCGAAGTGTTCACCGCCGAAAACCTGCTGACCAAGCGCCCCGGCGATGGTATTTCCCCCATGCTGTGGTACACCGTCCTTGGCCAGACCGCCAAGCGCGACTTTGCCGAAGACGAAAAGATCGAGCTGTGATTTTTACGGGGGGTTCTCCAGCCTTTTTGCAAAAAGGCCTCGGTGAAAAACTCTGAATAGAAATAATAGAATTGGGACTTCATCGTAATATCCGTGGGATGGCTCCCTCTTAGCCGCTTTGATGCATTTTAAGCGGCAATATTGGGCAGGGTTTATTCCGTGATTTTTTATGCACGCAATAAGGAACCACCCCTCAGGCCGCATCGCGTCCAGCTCCCCTCCAGGGGAACCAATACAAAGTTAAAACCCGCGGCAGCGCCCCTTTGAGGGGAGCTCCGGCAACGCCGGTGAGGGGTGGTTTCCTACGCAGAGCCTGATAAACAGCGGCATATGTAGCAAAGACCCGCCTGCGGGACGATGCGAGCATCGTCCCCTACAAATCAGGCCCTGATTATCACAAATTGCATTGTGCAACAAGGCAGGGTCACGGCGGGATGAGGGCATCCCGCCTTACAGATATTTTCTGATGTTCCGCCACCAACCTTACCCCATCTCCTATTCTTCATTTCTCGTTCCGAATTGATTTAAGGCAACACCGCACAATTCCCACCTGACGGCTTAAGCACCGCTCCGGCGGCTGCGGCACGGCATCTGCGTTGCCAAAATGCTCGATAATGTCGGGTTGCGGTACCCGCATCGTGCTTCGGGGGCAAAAGCCCCTCGCACTCTACGACCGCTGCCCCTGCTTCGGTTCGCTGTTTCCGCCACTGGCGGCGCTCACCTTTGCAGCATCCAGTATTATCTGCACTTTTGGCTTAGCATCTGCCGCACCTCGCTCGCCGTATCGGCACTTAGAATTATGCGGTATTGCCTTAACTCCTCCCTCCTAACTTCTAACTATTATGAAAAACATCACCATCATCACCTCCACCCGTGCGGAATATGGGCTGCTGCGGCCGGTTATCCAAAAGGTTGCGGCGGCACAGGACCTGCAATTACAGCTGGTTGTTACCGGGGCACATCTCTGTGCCCGGTTTGGCAATACGGTGCAGGAAATTGAGGCTGACGGCCTGCCCATTGCGGCCCGCCTGCCGATTTTTGAAGAAGAGAACCCCAACGAACCGGTGGCCCTTACCATTGCACGCACCATCACGGTATTTGACGGCTATTTTGCCGCCCACCGCCCGGATGCGGTGCTGCTTCTGGGCGACCGCTTTGAAATTTTTGCGGTGGCTACAGCGGCTGCGGCACGGCATATCCCCATTGCGCATATTTCCGGCGGGGATGTAACCCTTGGCGCGGCGGATGAATACTACCGCCACTGCATCACCAAAATGGCGGCGCTGCACTTTCCCAGCTGTGCCGAAAGCGCGGCCCGGCTGGTGCGCATGGGCGAAGCCCCCAAAACCGTGTTCTGCGTGGGCGGCCTGGGCGATGAAAACATCCGCACCCTGCCCAAAATGACGCGGCAGGAATTGTGCGCTTCCACCGGCTTTGACCTGATGCAGCCTTTTGCCATCGTGACCTACCACCCCGAAACTTCCGCCGCGGCGGGCGATCCTGCCGCGCAGGCGGATGCCCTGTGCGCCGCAATGGAAGCGGTTCCCGGCGTGTTCTGGCTGATCACCGGTTCCAACGCAGATGCCGGCGGCGCTGTGTGCACCGCCAAAATGCAGGCGTTTGCCGCCGCCCACCCGCAGCGTGCCGGGTTCATCAACAGCCTGGGGCTCAAGCGGTATCTTTCCGCCATGCAGTGCGCTGCGCTGGTGGTGGGCAATTCCAGTTCCGGCGTGGTGGAAACGCCCACGTTCGGTGTGCCGACTGTCAACATCGGCAGCCGCCAGGCCGGGCGCATCATCTGCCAGAACGTGCTGTGCTGTGCTGCCGCTGCCCCAGCAATCGAGGCCGCCCTGCGCCGTGCCCTGACCCCGGAATTTTCCGCCGTGGCCCACGCCGCACAAAGCCCCTATAACGGCGGCGATACCAGCGGCAAGATCTGCCGGGTTCTGGCCCAATTTGACTTTGCCAAACCCAAAACGTTTTATGACGGCCCCGTGCCGGAATTTAACCCCAAAAGGAGCATCTCCCTATGAAAATTCTGATCGTTGGTCTGGGCAGCATGGGCAAGCGCCGTGCCCGCCTGACCAAAGGCATTGATTCCAGCATCCGCATTGCGGGTGTCGATACGACGGAATCCCGCCGGGCGGAAGCCACCGACCTTGGCCTGATCGACGCCGCTTACCCCAGCATCGCTGAAGCCGTTGCCGCCGAAGCCCCGGACGCCGCCCTTGTTTGCACCGCTCCCCTGACCCACGCGGCCATCATCAGCGAGCTGCTGGACAACAGCCTGCCGGTATTTACCGAGCTGAATCTGGTTGCTGACGGCTATGAGGAAAACATGGCAAAAGCGAAAGAAAAAGGCGTGCTGCTGTTTCTTTCTTCCACCATGCTTTACCGGCGCGAAACCCAGTACATCAAGCAGCAGGTGGCTGCATTCGGCAAGCCGGTGCATTATATTTACCATATTGGCCAGTACCTGCCGGATTGGCACCCGTGGGAAAACTACAAAAACTTTTTTGTGGGCAACGCCCGCACCGGCGGCGTGCGCGAGATTTTTGGCATTGACCTGCCCTGGCTGCTGGATGCCTTTGGCGATGTGACCCATGTGACCGTGCAGGAGGACAGCATCAGCGACCTTGGGCTGCCCTATCCTGATTGCGTTACCCTGCTGCTGCGCCATGCTTCCGGCGCGCAGGGTGTGCTGGCAGCAGATGTGGTAAGCCCCAAGGCGGTGCGCAACTTTGAATGCTTTGGCGATGGTCTGCACCTGTTCTGGGAGGGCAACCCCAAAGCGCTGTATGAGTTCAAGAACGGTGACAAACAGTTTGTGGACACCTACACCAGCTTTGAGCATGACAACCGCTACAGCGACAACATTGTAGAGAACGCCTATGTGGATGAGCTGACCAACTTTTTTGCCTGCCTGCGCGGCGAAGAAACGTCCCGCTGGAGCTTTGAACAAGATTTGGCCGCCATCCGCATTATGGATAAAACCTGAAAATCAGGTAGGAGGTAGAAGTTAGGAGTTGAATGTGCGGCTTGCGCCGCGATTTTGAAATAAGGCAAAACCTGATATTCAAAATATGCGCGGATGCGCACACCAATAACTCCTACCTCCTAACTTAAAAGGGGGTCACCATGCTTACTGCCCTGTTTATCGGTCTGGGATCTATCGGGACCCGGCATTTGAAAAATCTGACGGCGATCTGCGCACAGCGCGGGCTGGCGCTGCGGGCTGATGCGCTGCGCAGTGATTTAGCCCGCCCGCTGCGCCCCGGCGCGGCGGAGCTGCTGCACAGCCAGTTCACCACCTTGCAGGATTCCGCCGCCTTGCCGCACTACGATTTGGCGTTTATCACCAACCCCACCAGCCTGCACGCGCAGGCATTGGAGGAAATTCGCGGCCTGGCAGACGCGCTGTTTATCGAAAAGCCCATTGTTTCCGCCGAGCAGACGGATGTAGACCTTGCCACCCTGCTGCCCGCCGGGCAGAAAGCCTATGTGGCTGCACCCATGCGCTGGTGCGGCACCATGCTGGCGCTGAAAAATCACCTGCCCGGCCTGCGCCCCTACAGTGCGCGGGTGATCTGTTCCTCCTACCTGCCGGACTGGCGGCCGGGGGTGGATTACCGCACGGTGTACAGTGCCCACAAGGCCCTGGGCGGCGGCGTGACCATCGACCTGATCCATGAATGGGATTACCTGGTCGATCTCTTCGGCGTGCCGGAAACAATTTGTAATATACGCGGAAAATATTCCGATTTGGAAATTGATTCTGACGACCTTTCCATCTATATTGCCCAATATCCCACCCTGCTGGCGGAAGTGCACCTGGATTACTTTGGCCGCACCTACCGCCGCTCCATTGAGCTGTTCTGCAAGGATGGCAGCTGCGTGGCGGATTTTGGCGCCGGAACGCTGACCCTGACCAACGGTGCGGTGGAACACTATGAGGAGGACGTCAACGAGCGCTACCTGCGCGAGATGAATTATTTCCTTGACTATGCCGCCGGGGAGGAAACCGAGAGCCTGAACCCGCCCGCCACGGCACTGCAAGTATTAAAACTGACATTGGGGGAACAACAATGAACCGTCTGTTGATCACCATCTGCGGCCGTGCAGGCAGCAAGGGCTTTAAGAACAAAAACCTCAAAACCTTCTGCGGCCACCCGCTGGTGTATTATTCGCTCAGCGCCGCCGAGCTGTTTATCAAAAAGCATCCCGAACTGCACATTGACATTGCCCTAAACACCGACAGCCCGGAGCTGGCCGAATTGGTTGCCGCCAAGTACCCGGAAGTCATCTTCCTGCCGCGCGGCGAGGAACTGGGCGGCGACCGCGTGCCTAAGATGGCTGTCTATCAGGACAGTCTGCACCGCATGGAGGAACGCACCGGTCAGCCATATGACTGGTACATGGACCTGGACATCACCAGCCCCCTGCGTACCGAATCGGACATCGAAAACGCCTTCGCCAAAAAGCAGAGCCGCGATGATCTGGATCTGGTGTTCAGCGTGTGCGAAGCCCGCCGCAATCCCTGGTTCAATATGGTCAAAACTGTGGACGACCATGTTGAACAGGTCTGCAAGAGTGAGTTCACCGGCCGCCAGCAGGCTCCGGATGTGTATGATGTAAACGCTTCCATCTATGTCTTCAAGCGGGATTTCCTCGCCACCAACACGGACGGCATGCTGTGGCGCGGCAAGATCGGCATCAGCGTGATGATGGATACCGGCATTATTGATATCGACTCGGAGCACGACTACCTGTTGATGGAAGCCATTGCCCAGCACCTGTATGCCCATTACCCGGAGTTTGCCGCTGTGCAGGAGAACATTCGTGACTGACCTGGCGTTCAATCTGATCATGGACTGCGGCCAAGCTATGCTGGCCAATGGCGGCGAGGTGTTCCGCGCGCAGGACACCATGGAGATCATGGCCCACAGCTTCGGCATTGTGGATTTCCATGTTTATGTGCTGACCAACGGCATTTTTGCTTCCGCCCAAAACGGAACGGTCAGCGCTGTGCGGCATGTTCCGGCGGTTTCCACCAACCTGGGCCATGTGGAGGCCATCAACGCCATTTCCCGCCGTGTGGCGGATGGCGAACTGGACCTGAACAGCGCCCAGCTGGAATTTGAGCGGATGAAGCGGATGCCCACCCTCTCCCCACTGTACAACTGTGCAGCAGGCACCATGGGGGCCGGCTGCTTTGCCATGCTGTTTGGCGGCGGCCTGCCGGAAATGCTGGTGGGTGCGCTGGGCGGGCTGCTGGCCTCCGCCAGTTCCTGCGCGCTCAGCAAGCACCATATCAGCCGCATTTTCCGCGATATGCTTTCCGCCATTGCCGGCACGCTGACCGCTTTGATTGCCCAGCTGGTCTACCCGGCCCTGCAGGTCAACTTTGCCATCATCGGCGCACTGATGGTGCTGACCCCCGGCGTTGCCTTAACTATGGGCATCCGTGATATCATCAACAGCGATTATCTTTCCGGCACCATCCGGCTTGTGGATGCCCTGCTGGTTGCGGGATGCCTGGCTGTCGGCGTCACTCTGGGGTATACCTTATTAAGCACAGTAACGGGGGTGGTATGGTGAGTGCTGCTCCTGTCTGGTTTAGCATGCTGGTTCAGTTTGTTGTTGCCATGGTTGCAACCATCTCGTTCGGCATCACCTTTCAGGTGGGCCGCCGCCATTACTGGACCTGCGGTTTTGTGGGGGCCGTTGGCTGGACGATCTACATTGCCTGCACTACCCTTGGCGGTATGACCGCCCCCATGGCCACACTGATTGCCACACTGCCGCTGGCCGCGCTTTCCCGCTTTTTTGCCATCCGGCACAAGGCCCCCATCACGGTATTTCTGCTGACCGGCATTTTTCCCCTGGTGCCCGGCGCGGGCATTTATTACACGGCTTACTATTTTTTGCGCAACGACCGCGCCCTGTGCACCAGCAAAGGCATTGAAACCTTAAAAGTTGCCGTTGCCCTGGCCCTTGGCATTGCCATCGTATGCTCCATCCCCCTGCCCAAGCGCCACGCCGCCAGCAGGCAGGCAAAATAAAAAATATGAAGCCCGGTGCTTCTTTGATATGCTACCCCTAGAGTAGACAGAGAAAAAACTCTGAAAGCTCTGGGGGTATTTTCATGTCAAGGATACAACCAAAAACACAGCGTTCCATTATCGCGCAGAAAAGCACCTGCGCACCGTCTGGTTCGATTCCTCGCTCGGGATACACA
>UMGH01038571.1_pt1 | contig 10783 bp, 7 predicted proteins | sample 1965231 | NCBI WGS metagenome assembly UMGH01 (sample SAMEA4836068, study PRJEB28245) | human gut metagenome | biome: gut microbiome; material: fecal sample | place: Denmark | collected 2008 | reverse complement strand
ATTTCTGATTTGCGAGTGCAAAGGTACGGGCTTTTTTAATAACAGCCAAACATTTTGTGAAGTTTTTTTGAAGATTTTTTTAGTGATTTTCCAATATCCCTTGATAATCAATGAGTTTTGGAAAATAAAAAAATCAATCAATTTCAGCTTCACGTTCCATAATACTGGCTGCAAGGCAATCAGCGGTATGAATTATCATTACTAAAGGATGGAGAGAGTGAGCCGTATCATAGTTACGCTGATCCTCGAAAGAATTCATGTTTACGCCCCAAGGTCCCATATGCCAACGAATAGCAAGCATTTCGGGGTCGGTAAGTTCAAGTCCACTACAAAGCAAAAGGATTACAGACTTTTCGCCATGTCCCATAGGAAAGTTTTTGTACGAAACATTATAGCCTGGCACATCCTCCCATACTCCCATAGCATTTTTCTTGCGTTTAGTTGTAGGTTGATATATATCAGCTTTACATACATCGTGCAAAAGACTTGCAATAATCACACTATCGCGTGGTACTTCACGTTCTACGGTCGGTTCAAGTTTTTTCATACCCTCCCATACTTGCAAGGCAGCCTTACAAGTATTAAGTGAGTGCAAAACCAAGCCTCCTTTAATATTAAGGTGATGCCCAGCCGAGGCAGGTGCTTCAAAGAAGCCCCATTCCTCTAAATCACTAATCACATCTTCCAATCCATCTCGATTGCAACTACGGAGCAACTCCAGAAATTCATTTTTATAAGGAGTAATATCTATATCCATTCTTTATATATTATATGTGTCAATCCATTTAATTACGTCTACATGCAGCTTGCAAAGTATTCAACATGAGCATGCAAATAGTCATAGGTCCCACACCCCCTGGCACAGGCGTTATAGCAGAACAAAGCGGAGCCACATGTTCAAAATCCACGTCCCCCGAAAGTCGAAATCCCTTTGGACGCGAAGCATCAGGCACACGCGTAGTACCAACATCAATAATTACAGCTCCAGGTTTAACCATATCAGCCGTAACAAAACCAGGGCGACCGATAGCAGCAATAATAATATCAGCTTGTTGGCATTCCTCTTTAAGCGTAACACTGTGGCTATGACATACCGTTACCGTAGCATCTCCAAAAGCCTTTTGCATCATAAGCATAGCCATTGGTTTGCCCACTATATTCGAACGTCCCAACACCACACAGCGTTTTCCACTTGTACTAATATTATAACGTCGTAACAATTCCACAATACCCTTAGGTGTTGCAGGAATAAAACAAGGCAAACCAATCACCATCTTACCCACGTTAATAGGTGTAAATCCGTCTACATCCTTTTCAGGAGCAATACGCTCCGTCACTTTCTGTTCATCGATATGTGCGGGTAAGGGCAATTGCACAATAAAGCCATCCACCTCAGGGTCAGCATTCAGACGATCCACACAAGCCAAGAGTTCTTGTTCTGTGATATCCTCCTCATAGCGTATAAGCGAAGACTCAAAGCCACAAGCTTCGCAGGCCAACACTTTGTTTTTAACATAGGTTTCGCTTCCCCCATCATGCCCCACCAGTATGGCAGCAAGATGCGGACGTTTTTTACCTTGAGCAACGAGGTTTTTTACCTTCTCTGCGATTTCAGCTTTAATGATAGCGGCAGTAGCTTTGCCATCGATAATTTGTGGCATAGACAGATTTTTTTAATATAGACACTTTGTTTTGAGGGTGATAAGTTAGAAGAAGTTAGAGGTAATTTATATGCACACTTGCTACAAACCTACCTCCAACTTCTTCCAAATTCTTTCAACTTCAAAACGAAGAAAAGACTTCTAAACGCGAAAAAATTACATTTTAGGCATACTTGGCATGCCAGGCATTTTGGGCATCTTAGGCATTTGTGCCATCATACGTCCCATTTTTGACCCAGTAAGCATTTTCATCATCTTGCGAGTTTGATCAAACTGCTTAACAAGGCGGTTCACCTCTTGGATATTAGTACCCGAACCCTTAGCGATACGCATCTTGCGACTTTGGTTGAGCAATTCAGGATGCTGACGTTCTTTAGGCGTCATCGAAAGGATGATAGCTTCGATACCCTTAAAGGCATTATCATCGATATCAACATCTTTAAGCGCCTTACCTACACCAGGAATCATTGCAGCCAAATCCTTGATATTACCCATTTTCTTAATTTGTTGAATCTGAGCAAGGAAGTCATTGAAGTCGAATTGATTCTTCTGAATCTTACGCTGCAACTTAAGAGCCTCTTTCTCATCAAACTGCTCTTGCGCACGTTCAACCAACGAAACGATATCACCCATACCGAGTATACGGTCAGCCATACGTTCGGGATGGAACACATCAAGCGCCTCCATTTTTTCGCCCGTACCAACAAACATAATAGGTTTGTCTACCACGGTACGGATAGAAAGAGCAGCACCACCACGCGTGTCACCATCGAGCTTAGTAAGAACCACACCTTCGTAGTCCAGACGATCATTAAATTCCTTAGCGGTATTCACAGCGTCCTGACCAGTCATGGCGTCAACCACGAAGAGCGTATCGTCGGGTTGTGCAACTTGCTTAATAGCAGCAATTTCGTTCATCAACTCCTCGTCAACAGCCAAACGACCTGCGGTATCAATAATCACAGTGTCGAAGCCCTTAGCCTTAGCCTCTTGAATACCCTCGCGAGCAATTTTCACAGGATCTTTCTCCTCAAGGTTCATATAGATAGGCACCTCAATTTGCTCAGCAAGCACACGGAGTTGCTCAACAGCAGCAGGACGATAAACGTCGCATGCTACGAGCAAAGGTTTACGACTCTTTTTAGCTTTAAGGAAGAGTGCCAACTTACCCGAGAGAGTAGTTTTACCAGCACCATTAAGACCCGCCATGAGAATAACCGAGGGACGACCTTGCAACTTAAGTTCAGCAGCGTGTCCACCCATAAGTTCAGCCAACTCATCGTGAACGATTTTCACCATGAGTTGTCCAGGCTTAACGCTTGTAAGCACGTTTTGTCCGAGTGCTTTTTGCTTAACGCGGTCAGTAAACGACTTGGCAACCTTATAGTTAACGTCGGCATCGAGCAATGCACGGCGCACATCCTTTAAAGTTTCAGCCACGTTGATTTCGGTGATGCTACCTTCACCCTTCAATATTTTGAAAGACCGTTCGAGTCTTTCGCTCAGATTTTCAAACATGTATGGGATTCTTTTTTGTATATGAGTGCAAAGTTAGTGCAAGGTGAGCGAAGTACAAAACGAAAGTGCAAAAAACTTTCGTTTTTACTTCCGAACCGCAGCCTAACTTCGCGAAGCAGAGTTAGTGCAAGGTGAGCGAAGTACAAAACGAAAGTGCAAAAAACTTTCGTTTTTACTTCCGAACCGAAACCTCCCCCTCGACACATCCCTCTATTTAGCACAAAATACGTCACATCCCATTTACATACCTCGTTTTTGTTAAAAAAACCTTTGCAGTTTAATTTTGTTGCATTAACTTTGCAGTTTTAAGAGTAAGAAACGTGATGTACTACAACAAAACATAAAAAGAACATTGTAGCCATGAAAATCATTCTCAATCCTAAATATGAAGCGCTACGTGAATATCTCACCCAACTCGAATACCACTTTGAGCACGATGGGCATGAGATACACAATGGCAGAAATGTAATACGCACCCTAAAAGCCAATAGTTACACCCTATGTGTAAAACGTTTTGCCCCTCCCCCTCTAAAGCGTAGAGTACAACAGTTGATTTATAAAAAATCGAAAGGGAAACAAGCCTATCTCAGTCCACTACTCCTGCGTGAACGTGGATTTGAAAGTCCAGAGTCAGTAGCTTTTGTCAGATATCGTCACGGACTGTGGCGCACAACAACCTATTTTGTCAGTTTGTTGTCAACCTATCGCTATGACATGCAAACCCTACTAAACGAAGACATCGATGTGCAGCGCGAAGTAATCACCCACTTTGCTCGCTTTGCCGCTCACTTACACGAAGACGGATTCCTACATCGCGACTTTTCGTCAACCAACATACTCTATGATGTCATTGACGGACGTTATCACTTCTCATTAGTAGACACCAATAGCATGAAGTGCGGTTCAGCAGTAGGCATTGAAGCAGGTTGCAAAAATTTGGCACAACTCTCAGGCGACGATGCCTTCTTTGCCAACTTAGCAGAATGCTACGCAAAAGAGCGTAAAGCCGACCCCATAAGATGCGCTCAACTTATAAACCAAGCCAGAGCCAAACAAAGAAGTCGCCTAAACTTTTCTGACGAAGATTAGATTTAAACTTTTATCTCTTCTAAATTCAATCTTTACCTTTCTTTTTGACCGCTTTTTGACATTTCATCGGTCGTGTAGCTCGCTACACTCCCTCTTCAATATACAAAAATCGCTTCAAAAATAAAGGCAAAGATTGAACTTCATAAAAGTTTAGACGACTTCAAAACAGACAAAACATAAACTAATGAATAACAAAAAGAACAATCGTAAAAACGCAGCCTCAGCTCCTGCACAAAAGTCTGCCACCCAACAAGGCAAAGACACTAAATGTGCATGGGGCATAAAGCCACGCACAGCCCGATGGCTTACTTATGCCTTAGGCTTTATAGCCCTCTTGGTATTTGTAACATGGGGATATGGCGACGTATTTGAACGTGCTGAGCAAAACAGCTTTGTAACTACCGACGCCGAGCAAATGCACTACTTACTCAGTCAACCCATGGGACAAGTATATTGGCTCACACGTTGGGTTTTAATTCTCTTTAAGTGGTCGTGGTTAGGCGGCATCTTGCTGGCAGCCATCTACACACTTACAGCCCGCTTCGCAGATTATGCCTTGCAACTTCCACGCAAGTGCGAAGGCATAGGCTTTATAATTCCAGTAGCCGAATTAGCTTGGGTGTTATGGCGTGGCACAAACGTCTATTACCAAAACGAACCCTCCAAATTCATTCTTGTGGCAATAATCACTTTTGCCCTTACCGCATTATTAGCACTCGTAACATGGCTCATCACACGCAAACGCACATCTAAAGCAATCCCAACCCAAGTACGTCCTTGGGGATTGTGCATAAGTTTGTTGATGATCTTTGGCACATTAGCAGTAGCACGCACCGTAAACGAGAATGTCATTTTAACCGCACGATTTAAAAACTTAGAACTCCGTCAGGATTGGGACACGATTATCGAAGAAACCAAAACCGCCAAGCGTCCCACCCGTGCCGTAGCAGCCTACTATGCCATTGCCCTTGAAGAGACCGACCAACTCTTGCAAAGCATGTACGACATTCCCTATGACTTTCCCGTTGAAAAGCTCGACAGCATAAACGGCACCAACGAATATGGCATCTTTACAGCCGACTGCAACTATCATGCAGGTTTGCTAAATGCAGCCTATCGTTTGGCTCTTGAGCACACCGTGATGAATGGTCCCCGCTTAGACTGCTACAAACGTTTGGCAGTTTGCGCCTTGCTGATGGACGAGAAAGAACTCGCTCGCAAATACTTGAGTCTTGTAGCACAGATGCCATTCGAAAGCGACTTTGTTGAAAAATACACCGCCATGCTCAATCATAAAGAGCGCATCAAAGAGGATGCCGAATTAGTGCATGTGCTCTCACTCAATCCGCAAATGGACGATTTTGAGCAAAACTATCGTGCCCCTCTCTTTTTGGGCTACAACTTTGGTTTAACGCAAGGCACAGATGCTTCACTCATCACCTCAGCCGCAGCATGCTTGTATGGCAAAGACCTACAATCGTTCTTAGTACGTGCACAAGTCATGGCACAAAAAGGCATATCCTTCCCCTCGTGCATGCAGCAAGCCATTTGCATTTTAGCTTTGCGCGATCAGTCGTTGCTCAAGCAATTTCCACAAGTTAGTCCTTATGTCATGAACGAGATATCAACATTCCTTACCGACGCACGTCCCTACGCCAAAGAGCGTTTAAAGTTGCGCAGCGAACTCAAGGAACGTTGGCTTGGCACCTACGTATATTACTACTACACGGAGAACAACGACCCCGACCAAGTTATCAAAGCTGATAACCTCAGTGGCAAACAAGCACACAAAAACACTGTAAACTAACGAAACTCTGAGCGTAATGATTTTACACAATCTCTATAAGCATACTGCACAATGCTTGGCAATAGGTGCTGCAGCCTGGGCTCTTGTAGCCTGTTCACCTCAAGCCGTTGTGCCCGAAAATGCTACCACCATCAACGAAAAAGTTAGCATTTATCCCGATTATCGCGACATTACCATTCCTGCCAATATTGCTCCACTCAACATTCAAGTAAAGTCTGCTGGCAGCGAATATGTAGGTTGCGTAGAATGTGGCAGCAACCGCGTAGTAGCTGCTGCAGGTAAAGATGGCATTTTGCAATTCGACTCTCTCGAATGGAAAAAACTCCTAACTGATGCACGTGGCAAAGCCCTTAACGTAACACTCTATGCTGAACGCGACGGACAATGGGTGCGTTTCCCTTCCTATAATATAGAAGTGGCAAAGGAGGACATCGACCGTTACCTCTCTTACCGCCTCATCGAGCCCTCCTACGAGCTTTATCGTCAGATGGGACTTTATCAACGCGATTTAGAAAACTTCAACGTAAAAACCATCTACGAGAACAACCGCACGTTCGAGAACGAGAACAACCACTGCGTAAACTGCCACAACTATCAAAACTACAGCACCAAGCACATGCTCTTTCACGTACGTGGCGAACATGGCGGTACCGTATTTATTGAAAATGGTAAGGTCGAGAAACGCATCATGAAGAGCGACTCTATCTTAGCAGGTGCAACCTACCCAACCTGGCACCCCACACGCAACTGGGTGGTTTTCTCATCTAACCAAACCGGACAGACCTTCCACATTCGCAACAAACAAAAGGTAGAAGTGGTAGACTATGGTTCTGACCTCGTTTTTTATGATGTCGATAAAAGAGAATTCAGAAACATCCTGAAAACAGATTCCGACTTAGAAACCTTCCCCTGTTGGAGTCCCGATGGCAGCAAAATCTTCTACACCTCAGCCCATGTGCCTATATTTGCCAATGTGCCCGACACCGTGCGACGCGACAATGTGTCGAAAATCTACAAAGATCTTCACTACAATGTAATGAGCATCAGCTTTGATGCCGCTACGGGCAAGTTTGGCACCCCTCAAATGGAGGTTGACTGTGCTGCTCTTGGCAAGAGTGCTGCTGTGGCTCGTGTTAGTCCCGATGGACGTTATCTACTTTTTACTTTAGCAGACTACGGACAATTCCACATTTGGCATAAAAGTGCCGACCTTTACGTCAAGGATTTACAAACCCAGCAGGTTTATCCGCTTAAAGCAACGAACAGTCCTGACGTAGACAGTTATCACACCTGGAGTTCAAACGGACGTTGGATTGTATTTAGTTCACGTCGCGATGATGGTTCGTTTACACGTCCCTACATTGCCTACTTCGACAAGAACGGACAAGGACACAAAGCATTCTTATTGCCCCAAGCTGATCCGCTCCAGAACATCCGACTCACCAAGAGTTATAATGTACCCGAACTCAGCAAAGACGCAGTTCCCACAACTGCCGAAGAGGTGAAGGCTGCTATCTATAAATAAAGATTTAAGTATTAAGTGTTAAGTATTAAGTATTACAAACTATAGTATCGTGCTAGTCTGTAACATCTCATACTTAACACTTTATGCTTTATACTTCACACTATTTTCTTAAAGTATTAAGTATTACAAACTGTAGCATCGTGCTAATTTGTAACATCTCATACTTAACACTTTATGCTTTATACTTCACACTATTTTCTTAAAGTATTAAGTATTACAAACTGTAGCATCGTGCTAACTTGTAACATCCCATACTTAACACTTAATGCTTAATGCTTAATACTTCACACTTAAAACTCCTTACTTCATACTATTTTCTTATGAAGCATATCAAATACAAGTTGTCGGCCCTGACACTACTATACTTACTGCTTTTTCTACCATTCTCAGCCCATGCCGTACTGAAGGAGCGCGACCTTTCAGCAACATTGGCTGTGCTACGTGCTGAACTATCTAACACCTACAACGAACAAAAACAAAGTTTGGTGCGCTACAGCACGGTGGCAGAAATGCAACACGAACAGATGATTTCGCTTATGCAACGAAGCGACCAAATCGGTTTGATGCTCTACTCGCAAAAACAAGATTTTACCTTCGACATGACTTATGCTTGTCACGAGGCAACTTCACTTTATCGCGAGTTCAACAAGCGCAGTGTGCCTTATCAAAAGATTCTTAATCGCATTAACACCGAACTCAATCGTTACAATGCACTCATAGCTTCCTTGCAAGCCATCCCCCCAGCCCTACACAGCAACCAAGCACATCCACAGGTTAAAGTAAAGGGCGGACAAACCACGCCCCTACTCTTTGGACCTATGGCAGACCCTTCCCTACTCTCCCACAACAAAGGGAAACGACCTTTTGTGCTTAGCAAACAAGGACAGGCTGACCGCGACTCTTGTTTGTCGTTTGCCATTAAATTGCGCGATGACCTCGAAACACTTAAAAATGCCATTGTTGCCGACAATGAGCACTACAAAATAACAGCAGACAAGTTAGGCAAACTCAACAATTATGCCTTGCAACGCTACACAACCATTCAACACAACATTTTCTTGAATGGCGATGCCAACTATTTTGAAATTCTCGGACAATTCTCGCGCTACATTCAAATGGCAAAGGACGATGCCAACGAAAAATACGACACCGAACAAGTACACGACCAAGGCAAAGTGCGCACCGTTGAGTCGCAATGGCGTGGTCCCATCGTAGTGGGTTTGGCATTCTTTGTGTTGTTCTACATTATTTTGGCAGCCCTACTCAGCAACATCTTTGTGCGTTGGTTCGTGCCCAAACGCTTCCGCACCGAAGAGTTTATGAAGAAAAAAGTGTGCATCATCCTTTTTGCTGCCATGCTCATCTTTGCCATCTCCATCATGGTGTGCCGTGCATTTATGTACCACAACTTCTTCCTCATGGCTTCCAAACTACTCATTGAGTACTCTTGGTTGCTCTGTGCCATCTTCTTGTCACTGCTCATCCGCTTAGCGGGCAATCAAATCAAGAGTGGTTTCAGCATCTACACCCCCATCATGTTGATGTCGTTCATCGTCATCACTTTCCGCATCATCTTTATCCCCAACAATTTGGTGAGCCTCATATTCCCACCCATCTTGTTATTGTTCACACTTTGGCAATGGCGTGTGGTGGTACGCCACAACAAGAATATTCCCAAAAGCGACATCTTCTACACCTGGGTATCGCTCACCATCATGGTCGTTTCCACCTTTGCCGCATGGTATGGCTACACATTGCTATCCGTGCAAATACTCATCTGGTGGATGTTTCAGTTGGCATGCATCCAAACCATTACAGGTCTCTACGACATTTTAGCCGTATACGAGGAACGTTACTTAGTTCGTCGCATTGGCGAGAACAAAAATGGAACAGTTAAAGTGGCACACCTCAACATTCTCGAAGCCATTCGTGTGCGTCACGAAAAGCACATCAACAAAACATGGTTCTACGATCTTGTAGCCATGGTTATTGTGCCCGTGTTGGGTGTTTTCTCCATTCTGCTTTCCATTTGGTGGGCTGCGGATGTTTTCGACCTCACGGCTACAGTCTTCGACATTTTTATGGCAAACTTCCTCAATGTGCCTGGTGTGGTAGAACTTTCTTTGGCAAAGATAGTACTTGTAGCTTCGCAATATTTTGTGTTCCGTTATCTCAACTATCTTATCAAAGCTCTCTATCACAAATACCACAAGAGCAAGATTGTGGTAAATGGTCAGCCCAATTTCACCCTTGCCAATAACATCATTGCCATTTGTGTTTGGGGATTTTATGCCATCATCTCCATTCGCATGCTCAAAATTCCTTCCACAGCCATTTCAGTCATCTCTGCGGGTTTAGCTACGGGTGTTGGTTTTGCCATGAAGGACTTGCTCGAGAACTTCTTCTACGGCATCTCGCTTATGACGGGACGTGTACGTGTAGGCGATTTCATTGAGTGCGATGGCATTCGTGGCAAGGTTGATAGCATAACTTATCAAAGTACGCAGGTAGTTACAGCAGATGGTTGTGTCATAGCCTTCTTAAACAGTTCGCTTTTCAGCAAGAATTTCAAGAACATTACCAAGAACCACTCTTACGAAATGGTGAAGGTGCCTGTAGGCATTGCCTATGGTAGTAATATCAACGAGGTACGCTCTTATCTCATTGAGGCTGTAAAGAATTTGGCTGCCAAAGCCCCCGATGGTCGCGACATTATCAATATGGAGAAACCCATCAATGTGGTATTAGATGAGTTTGGCGACAACAGTGTCAATCTCTTTGTCACTTATTGGGTGCTCGTTGAACAAAAGTTCGCCATGACAGGACAAATCAAAGAGGCTATCTACAATACCCTCAATGCCCACAACATCGAAATCCCTTATCCGCAGAGGGAAGTAAAACTTAAGTATTAAGTATTAAGTATTACAAACTATGTGATTTTTAAGTAATAAGTAATACAAACTGAAGTAGGTAAGTAGGTATTCAAAATTAGTTTATATTGAATTATCGTGCAAACCGAATACAATCAAGCTTGCTTGAATTGTTGAGGTGCCGCCGATAATGCACGGGCTGAATTGTCGTATTGTTTTGTTCCTACTTTTTTCCGCACGACTAATGATAGAATCATCAATATTTCATGCGACAGCCTCACCCCATTCGGGGTGATATATGGTAGCCAGGTAT
>UMGH01054758.1_pt1 | contig 10824 bp, 6 predicted proteins | sample 1965231 | NCBI WGS metagenome assembly UMGH01 (sample SAMEA4836068, study PRJEB28245) | human gut metagenome | biome: gut microbiome; material: fecal sample | place: Denmark | collected 2008 | reverse complement strand
GAAAGCCAGCACCGGCTGCCGTCCGCTGACGATTTCGCCGATAGCACCCTTACGTGGCGGCCACTGCGCGATGCCTCGATGGGTTGCCTCTTCGATCAGCCGCATGAACACGCGGGACCATGCCCACACCACGGCGACGCACACGATCTGGATCACCGGCCAGCTCCAATACATCACGCCCGGATTCTCCACTGGGGCACTGCCCCATGCCAGTTTGACCACACCCATGATCACATCGCCAAGGCCGGCGCAGAACAGCACGAACGTGGCCATAGTGGCGATAGTCAACGTGACCAGCGAGTTTTTGAACCCTTGCGCAAGCCCCAGCCGATACCGTCGTCCGTGGGCACGCGCCCAGATCTTACGCATCAGCACGGCGAGCCACAGCACGCCTGCGGCAAGCAGCAGCACCAGCATGCTGGCATGCAACGCGACCAGGTAGATGGTCAGGCCGCGATTGGCTTTGAGGTCCAATGGCACTGCGATTGACTGGTACATTCTGGTGCCGGCCACGCGTTCGCTGGTCTGTTTGAGTCCGTGCGTGGTGCCGACGGCCCAGTCGACCACATCGTCCACGTACGCGTCGGCGAACGGGGTTCCGGAATTGGCTTCGTCGCCGAGCCTCAGCACATGGTTGGCGATGGGGTACGTGCGTATGGTGACGTCCCAGTTGCCGGCCTGGTGAGCCAGATCGACGATTTTCTCCGTGCCTTCCACCTGCGCGGTCATGACGTCTTTCGTGCCATATGCCACCAATGTCGGAATGGCATACGCTTTCGGCGTCAACGTGTCGATGTCGAGGTTGGTGAGTCCGAACAGGGACGCGTCGATATTGAATACGCGGCGGACGATCGACTGGTAGCCGTCATGCGCGCCGACGAGCGCGAAGTCCTGTGCGGCGAGGAAGCCCAGCGAATACCGCGGCTCGTAGACCATCGGACTGAGCAGCACCTGAAAAGCGACGTCCGGATCGCGCTGCAGCAGATACGATGAGATCCATGTGCTTTCGGAAGTGGCGTAGATGCCCACTTTGGAGGCGTCCACCGTATCCATTTTCCGCAGGAGGTTGATGACCTGGTCGTAGATGGCGGCGGAACCCGGGTAGTCGCGATTGGCGTCGTTGGTGGACCAGACCGGCTTGTCAAGCACCGCCGTCACGAATCCCGCCGAAGACAGGTCGGAGGCCATGTCGCCGAAGGAATTGTCGCAGGTGCCATAGCCGGCGCCGTGCATGAAAACCACACCGGGACGTCCGTTCCCAGCCCCTTTCGGTTTGCGGATCAGCACTTTGATGTTCTGTATCTCACCGGTGGAAGGCCGTTTCGCTTTGATGGTGACGTACCGTTTCGCCACCTCGTAATCGCCTTTTTTCGCCAGTTTTTCGCCGGATGGATTGGCGAAGGTCACGGCGGTGTTGGCGTCAAGCGTTTCGATGGTCTGCTCGGTCGGCTCGTAGTTCCATGTGGATGCCGTCAAATTGGCCACGGACACCAGAATGCCCAGCAGCATGATGAAAATAGGCAGGTTGACCATGAGTCGCCGTCCGCGCGTCCACGGTTGATGTTGCGGTTGCGGACGCGCGGGCGATGAAGCCGATTCTTGCCGTAATGATTGGCTGGTGGCTGATGATTGACGTTCCTGCTCTGACACGCCGCTCATTCTACCGGCCTTTGCTGAGAAGCCTGCGATTGCATGCTACCGACGGCACGCTGGAACATGGCTTTCAGCAGTTGCCGTTTTGCGTCACCGGCACGACCACCGGACCGGTGGCGGTGGCAGGCAACTGGCCGTCGGCCTCCATCTGCGCGGCGATCTCCTGCGCCTTGGCGAGCAGGGTTTCCACGATCTGGTCTTCCGGCACGGTCTGGATGACCTTGCCCTTGATGAAAATCTGCCCCTTGCCGTTGCCGGAGGCCACGCCCAAATCGGCTTCGCGAGCCTCGCCCGGACCGTTGACGATGCAGCCCATGACGGCCACGCGAATCGGCGCGGTCACGTCCTTCAACCCTTCGGTCACCGCGTTGGCCAGTTGAATCACGTCCACCTGGGAACGGCCGCAGGACGGGCAGGAGATGATGTCGAACTTACGCGGGCGCAATCCCATGTATTCCAGCAGCTTGCAGCCCACCTTCACTTCCTCCACGGGAGGCGCGGACAGTGAAACGCGGATCGTATCGCCGATGCCTTCGGCCAGCAGCGCGCCGAATGCCAGGCAGCTTTTGATTGTGCCCTGCCAGGTCGGGCCGGCTTCGGTGACGCCCAAATGCAGCGGCCAATCGCCCTTGGAAGCCAACAGACGGTACGTCTGCACCATGGTGACCACATCATGGTGCTTGACGGAAATCTTGAAATCGTGGAAGCCGACGTCTTCGAACATGCGCGCTTCCTTCATCGCGGACGCCACCAGCGCCTCCGGTGTCGGGCCGCCGTATTTGGCGTACAGCTCCTTATCGAGCGAACCGGCGTTCACGCCGATGCGCAGGGAAATGCCCGCATCCGTGGCGGCCTTGCAGATCGAAGGGCCGACCTCGTCGAATTTGCGAATGTTGCCGGGGTTCACGCGCACGGCCGCGCAGCCGGCGTCGATGGCCTGGAACACGTACTTGCTTTGGAAGTGGATGTCCGCAATCACCGGAATCGGCGATTTTTTGACGATTTCCGGCAATGCGTCGGCATCATCCTGGCTTGGCACGGCCACACGCACGATATCGCAGCCGGCCGCGGTCAGTTCCGCGATCTGCTGCAGGGTGGCCGGCACGTCAGCCGTCAGCGTATTGGTCATGGATTGCACTGAAATCGGCGCTCCCCCGCCGACCGGCACCGGGCCGACCATGATGCGGCGGGACTTGCGGCGCGGATGCAGCGGGCTTTCGCTGATGGCCGCGTCACCGGTTTTGCGGAACGGTTTTTCGATTTCTGGCATACGTGATCCTTGCATGTGCGAGGCGCGTTATGCGCCCCGCGATGGTTCTTACGGCTTGTGCTCTTTACTTGTTTATCAGCTTGTCGGCGCGGGCGCGAGCCTCCTGCTCGAGTCGGCTCATTTCCTCCACGGAAGCGAACAGCGGGTTGCCGCGCAGTTCGGCGTCCATCTCGTCAAGCACTTCGCGCACGGTGTCGACGATGCCGAGGTATGGCAGACGGTGTTCGAGGAACGCGTGGACGGCCTGCTCGTTGGCCGCGTTGAGCACGGCCGTATGCTTTTCGGACGATTCGAGGCAGTGCCGGGCCAGGTTCACCGCGGGGAACGCCTCGTTGTCGAGCGGCTCGAACGTCCACGTGGCCGCCTTCGTCCAATCGCATGCGGCGGCGACGTTTCCGAGACGTTCCGGCGCGGACAGGCCGAGGGCGATCGGCAGGCGCATGTCCGGCGGCGAAGCCTGCGCGATGGTGGCGCCGTCGCGGAATTCCACCATGGAATGCACGATGGATTGCGGATGCACGGTCACGTCGATGCGGCTCGGTGGCACATCGAACAGTCGGCTTGCTTCGATGACTTCAAGACCTTTGTTCATCAGCGTGGACGAGTTGATGGTCACGACCGGCCCCATGTTCCATGTGGGGTGGTTCAAGGCCTGTTCCGGCGTGATGTCGGTCATTTGGTCGCGCTTCCAGCCGCGGAACGGACCGCCGGACGCGGTGACGACGAGCTTGGACACTTCGCCGTGCGTGCCGGAACGCAACGACTGCCAGATGGCGGAATGTTCGGAATCGACCGGATTGATCTGCTTGTCGCGTACCTGCGCGCTAAACAGCAGGTGTCCGCCGGCCACCACGGATTCCTTGTTGGCCAATGCCAGCTGGGAGCCTGCCTGCAGTGCCGCGATGGACGGTTCGAGGCCGATGGAGCCGGTGATGCCGTTAAGCACCACGTCGGCGCCGGAGCCTGCCATGGCGATCACCGCGTCAGGGCCGGCTGTGATGTTGACGTTGCCTGCGCCGACCTGTTCCAACGCCTCACGTAGCGCGGGGACGGCTTCCTTGTAGAAGATCGCGACGGTTGGCACATGGAATTTCGCCGCCTGCTGCGCAAGCAGTTCGACATGTGCTCCGCCCGCGGCGAGACCCGTCACGGTGAAGCGGTCGAGATGACGTGAGATGACGTCAAGGCCTTGGGTGCCGATGGATCCGGTGGAGCCCAGAATTACTACGGTTGATGGTTGCATGGGTTATGCGCTGCTCTCCGTATGATATGCCGATGTTCCGGCATTGGTTTGGACTATGTAAGTTGGGACTGTGTAGTCGAGGCTGTGTAGTTGGGATTGTGTAAACGCGAGAACAGGCTGACGATTCCGCCAGCCTGTTTATTACCGTTGGTTCACTCGAAGGACGGGAACGACAGATCCGGAATATCGAGATTGTCGTCGTTGCCCGACGCCGGGAAAATCGACCTGAAAGCCGGGCTTGGTTCCGGCTTTTTGTCCTCCTGCTGCTTGTTCGCATCGGGTTCGGCGAACGGTTCAGTTGCCGGGGCAACTGCCGGTTCTACGGCAGGTTCAGCCGGAGCGGCCGGCTCGGCCGGAGCCTGTTCAACAACCGGAGCCGGAGTGACAGTTGGGTTCGAATCCGGAACCGGAGTGGCCGGAGCGGCCGGTTCAGGCGTGAAGGATGGCGGCACCGAGGCTGCGAGGGAGCTCAGGCTCGTCGAACCGGTGGTGACCTGAGGCAAGTCGGACGCGGACAGGCTCGGAACCTGCGGCGTGAACGTGTTTTCCGTCTGGTTCGTCTCATTGATGGTGTGGGCCAGATGCGCCAACGCGGCCAAAGACGGATCCTGCTGCGGCTCGGGTTCAACCGGAGCCGGCGGGAATGCCGGAGCGGCTGGAGCCTGCGAATCGGTCGCGGTCGGAGCCGGAGCCTTTGGCGCGGCATCTTCCATCGCATCATCGGCAAGCGGATCGAACGCCTGGGTCTCTTCAACGGCGCTCGGCGCGGAAGAAGCGGAATCGGTCTGCGGCTGGAACACCGGAGGAACCACCGGAACCGCAGGCGGAGTGTTCGTCGGCGTGGCAGGCACGCTCACCGGGGAGGTGACCGCGGACGTGAAGATCTCATGCTCGGCCTTGTTCAGCGCGTCGAAGGAATCCTCTTCGCTCGGCGTGACGGTTGGCACAGTAGGAGGAACCGGAGCAGCCGGAACCGTGGCGGAAGGAGCTGCGAACAGCGGTGCGATCATCTGGGTTTCGCCAGCTGCGGAATCACTGGAAGCCGGGGCAACGAACGGTGCGGCCGCGGCCATCGCCTCTTCGGAGGGTTCACCGACGAAATCCGCGACGCGCGCATACGATTCGAGTCGGGTCAGCAACTGCGCGCAGGCGGCCAGATAGTAATCCACCTGACGTTCGTCGTATCCCCTCTTGCCTTTGCGCTGAGTGAAGATCACGTTACTCAAGGTCTGGGAATTCGTGTCGGCGATCGCCTTGGCGTCCGCTTCACTGACTTCCTCGACACCCAGCTCGCCGGCGGCTTTCGTCAGGCACTTGTCGATCACGCTGTCGACCTGCTTGCGGTCGTAGCTCGGATTTTTGCCCTCGCCCGGCTTGAACCGTTGGCCGTGCTCGCGTTCGGCATGCGCGTCGAGCTTCTTGAACAGGTCCTCGGTCTGCGCCTTCCACGCCACACGGCCATGCTGGGAGATTTCCCACGTGGTCTGCTTGTCGACCACGGCACGTTCCAGACGGGCAAGCGCGGCATCCACTTGGGCGATCACATAGCCGCCCTTGACCAGTTCGAAGGAGACGTTCTGAATATCATGCTGGGTGAGTTGCGCGCCCTCACCTTCATACAGCATGTGCGCACGTTCAAGGAAAGCATCCACCTGTTCCGCATCGTAGCCCCACTTTCGCTTCGCGGCATGAGCGATTCCCGATGCGTTCTTCTCGGTTTCAGGTTCCTGTGCCATTGGCGTTCGACCTCCTGCTACACGTATTAACGTCACTACTTTACGTGATTGATTCGACGCAGACGCCGCAAAAGATGAAAATTCAGTGAATCGACACGTGCGGCTCATCGCTCACACGGCGGTTTCGTACCGACCAAGCGGCATCATATCCGCCATGCCGACACACGAGTGCGGCTCATCGCGCGGATACGGTACAGTAGTTCGTTGCGGGCGATTAGCTCAGTTGGTTAGAGCGCCACCTTTACACGGTGGATGTCGGGGGTTCGAGTCCCTCATCGCCCACTTTTCGCAACGCCGTGAAAAATCAAGGAATCGCATATCATCCTGCGTAATATCAACGCGCGCACCCGTGTTTTGCCCACATTCCGCCCACGTTTTGTTTGTGTTTTGCCGGAAAGTCCACGTAATAGCAAAATCCCCCAAGCCCAATGGACCCGGGGGATTTTCGTATACGCGAGAAAATCGCGAAAAGTCTTGGTTTACTTGCCCTTGCCGAACGCGCGCAGGTGAATACCGTTCCAATCGGAGCTGACGGTCAGCGGAGTGGCGGCGTTCATGCCGGCGGTCTTGGCCGCGGACTGCACGGTGCTGGAGCTTGCGGCACCCGGACGTCCCGGCTTCGGGGTGAGCACCCACAGCGGGCCGTCATCGCCGAGAACCGCATAGGCGTCGACAATGGTGTCGGCCAGTTCGTCCTCGTCATCGCCATCACGCCACCAGATGATCACACCGTCGACTGCGGAGTCATAATCCTCGTCGACCAGCTCCTCACCGGTCAGTTCCTCGATCTTGGCGCGGATCGAGTCATCCACATCATCGTCCCACAGCCATTCCTGTACCAGGTCGCCGGCGTGGAAACCGAATTCTTCAGCGTTATCAGATGCCGTTTGATTCACGTTCGTCAATATACCAACACTGCTCGAACATATACGTTACGAACGCCGGAATCGCCCACTTTTCGAGATGAAACGGCGATTTCCGCCTGTATCACGCCTATCTCCTTCCGCCGCACGCTCATTGCTTGACGGTGCATTGCGGCAGTGAACCGCCTTTACCATCGCGGATGGCGACCAGCGCGTCGTACGCCTCGTCCAACGTGCCCACCTTCACCACGTGGAGGCCCTGTGGCACGTGCCCGACCACGTCGGAGCAGTTGGATTCCGGGGCAAGGAACCACGTGGCCCCGTCACGCTTCGCGCCGATCATCTTCAACCGGATGCCGCCGATCGCGCCAACCTTGCCTTTGGCGTTCATCGTGCCGGTACCCGCGATGGTCTTCCCGCCGGAAAGCTGCTCTCCGGTCACCTTGTCGATCAGACCGAGCGTGTACATCATGCCCGCGGACGGGCCGCCGATGTCATCGACGTGCATGGACACCTTCATACCGGACACGTCATAACCGTGCGCCTTGAGGAACCGCTTCGCGGCCGTGGCCGCGGCGCTCTGCGATGAGGACATCTCCTTGTTGCTTTCCTTCGCATAGTCCTTGGCGCTTTGTCCGACGGGGAACACGGCCTCCTGCGGAATCACCGTGGCCTTCGGATTGGCCCATGCCAGCAACGCCTGCGCGTTGGTCACAGGATATCCGGGAACGCCTGAGGCGTTGACGGTGACGAGCAGTAGTTTGCCGGAGTCCTTATGCGTCTTCACGCCGGACACGTCGATGACCTGCTTGCCTTCGACTTTTCCGAGCACGTCCTGGGTCGGTCCCGGCTCCTGCACCACGTACGCGCTGGGCGCAATAAGCACCAGCACGCAGAGCACGGCCACGATCGGTCCGGCGAGATATCGCCAAGGGCGAACATCGAACCACCGTCCGACCTGACGCCAACGTCGTCTGATACGTGGCAGAAGGCCTTGAGACGACCCGTTACGTGTGCTTTTGGCGTGAACTCGCTGTGTTTCCTGCATATCGGCCATGCCTCCCATACTATGGAAGGCAACGAACTTAACAATCGCGTGGAACAAAGGCAGGAAACGGTATGGATGAGAATGCGATCCGCCAGTGGCTTATCGATTGCTTCGGACCGATTCAGGGCGAGATGGCATGGAACCAGCTTTCCAACATGCCGGAAGCCGTACGCGACCAGCTGATGAGTCAGGATCCGAGCACGCTGCCCAAGCCCGAAGAGGTCAAGTCCATGATGCAGGCGTTCACCGCCGGCGGACTCAACACCATGGGAGATATGCAGCAGGCCGTGGAACAGGGGCCGATCAACATCAAACTGGCGAAATCGCTCGCGTTGCAGCAGGCGAATGGTGCCGGATCGGACAGCAGCGTGAACGCCGAAACCGGCGAAATCGCAAGACGTGCCATCAGCGAGGCGAACCTGTGGCTTGATACCGCTTGCGAGTTCAACCCGGCGCAAGGCGAGACGCAGCTGCTCACCCGCGCCGGCTGGGTGGAGGACACAATCGACGCGTGGGCGCAGTTCGCCTCCCCCGTGGCCGAATCGATGAACGACGCTCTGGCTTCGATTCTGTCGCAGCGTTTCGGCGACGGCGAAATACAGACCGAGATTTCCGGGGTTTTCGCAGGCCCCATCGAAATTCCGATTCCGGACGAGATGAAGAATCCGGCGAAGCTGATGCGATTCGTCGGCAACACGTCGTTCGCCATGCAGTTGGGGCGTGCCGCCGGCGACCTGTCCCATGAGGTGCGCGGCAGCTTCGATCAGGGCATCGCGCTGCTGAAGAATCCCGCCGGCGGACTGATCGTGCAGAACGTGACCGAATACGCGAAGTCGCTGGACATCGACGTGAACGAAGTGATGGGCTATCTTGCGCTGCAGGAGCTTGCGCATGCCAGGCTGTTCGCCTCCGTGCCGTGGCTAATGCCCCGCTTCGAGGCGCTGCTGGGCAAATACGCGCGTGGCATCACCATCGACATGGATGCCATGGAGGAGCAGATCCGTGAGGCGGAGTCCATCGATCCGGATTCCATGGCCAGCGCGGTGAACATCACCAAGGTGGCGTTCCCGGACACTCCGGAGCAGAAGCAGGCCATGAAGGCGTTGGAGAATCTGCTTGCCTTGGTGGAGGGCTGGGTGGATGCCGTCGTGTGGCGTGCGGGCATGGCGCATATTCCGCATATCGAACAGCTTCGTGAGATGTTGCGCCGCGAACGCGCCATCGGAGGCCCTGCGGAACGCACGTTCGAAAGCCTGATGGGCATGCAATTGCGCCCCAAGCGCATGCGTGAGGCGGCCGCGCTGTGGGAAAGCATCGGCGCGCAGGAAGGCCCCGAGGCGCGCGACGCGAAATGGTCGCATCCGGATCTGCTGCCGCAACTGCCGGACGAACAGTCCGAGGATAGCTCCAACGAAGAGAACGGCGCCGCATCCGCCACTACCGGTACGGAACAGACCACGGCGCAACAGGATATTCCGGACAGCATCGATTGGGATGCCGAACTGTCCAAGCTGCTCGACGAGGAAGAGCACAAGGGCGATGACGCCGACAGCACGAACGACGCCGACGGCACAGATGACGCCGGCGATACGAACGCTTCCGGCGACCCGCAGTCACCGGAAGAAGCGTGATTTCCTGCGCCCTCGATCGGACCCATCGTCCTCGCGGGCGCGCGCATAGGATACGTCGAGCGTGTCTTCGGCACGCGTGACCGCCACGTACATCAATCGCCGTTCCTCTTCCAGAAGGTCGCCTTCGGGCGGTGAACCGTATGGAATCAGCCCTTCGGAGCACCCGATCAGGAACACGTGTTTGAATTCCAGGCCCTTGGAGGCATGGATGGTGGAGATGGTCACGCCTTTAACGTCGCCGCCTGCGCCAAGTGCTTCCAACATGGCCAAGCGGGTCTGAGCGTCATCCGCGAGCGCGGAGTTCTGCCATCCGCTGTCTCGTTTGACGCGGTAGCGCAGGTGTTGTTCGCCCAGTGCCCGGCAGAGGATTTTCTGCTGCGCGTTGACTCGGGTGAGGATGGCGCAGTCGCCCGGAGATGCTCCCTCGTCCACGAGTCTGCGGATGCGTGCAGCCACGCCCCGGGCTTCTTCGAGATCGCTGTTGTAGACGGTTTGCGCGACTCGGCGGCCTTGGTCTCGCTTGGAGTTGAGTTTGAGATAGTCGGCGCGTTGCGGTGAGACTTCGAGCACGCGGTTGGCGTAGTTGACGATCTGCGGGGTGGAACGGTAGTCGTTGTTGAGTCTGACGTCGGCGGTGAGGGGTCCGAATTCGGAGGCGAAGTTGAGCAGGTTGTAGCTGCTGGCTCCGGCGAACGAGTAGATGGTCTGTGCTGGGTCGCCTACCACGCAGATGTTGCGGTTGTCACCGAGCCATCGGGTGAGCAGCCGATGCTGCAGGGGCGAGACGTCTTGGTATTCGTCGACGGTGAGCCATGTGATGCCGGAGCGGATGTTGGCCGCCACGTCTTCGTCGCTTTCGATGAGGTGGCAGGTGATGAGCAGGATGTCGTCGAAGTCGATTTCGTTGCGATTGGTTTTTTCGGTTTCGTATGCTCTGTAGATGTCCACGAATTGGCTTGGTTCCAGTCCTGCCGGCGGCTGGTGGTGGATGGCCGCGCAGACGCGTTCATAGTCTTCCGGCGCGATGAGCGAGATTTTGCACCAGTTGATTTCGGTTTGCAGGTTGCGCACGGTGTCGTCGTCCACCTGCTGGGTGGTGACTCGGCGTAGGGAATGTTCCACGATTTCGCGCGGATTGCGTGAGATGAACGGCATGGGCCCTTCGCATACGTCTGGCCAGATCCGACGGAGTTGGTGTAGTGCCGCGGAGTGGAAGGTGGCGGCTTTGACGTCGGATGCGACGTCGAGTTGGGATAGTCTGTTGCGCATTTCCGCGGCCGCTTTGACGGAGAAGGTCACGGCGAGCGTGGCGCGCGGATCCCATGCCTTGGTGGCGCATGCGTAGGCGATTCTTCGGGTGACGGTCCGCGTTTTGCCGGC
>UMGH01073325.1_pt1 | contig 10833 bp, 12 predicted proteins | sample 1965231 | NCBI WGS metagenome assembly UMGH01 (sample SAMEA4836068, study PRJEB28245) | human gut metagenome | biome: gut microbiome; material: fecal sample | place: Denmark | collected 2008 | reverse complement strand
TCCTTTTCGCTATCGTTTTCTTCGGAATCCTCCAAATCTTTATTGGGTTTTGCCTTTCTGGAAGTGGACTTCTTCTTTTTGGGTTCAACGAACACAGCAGACAAATCATAGGGTGAAACTGCGATTGCCGTTACCCCTTCATTCATTTCCGCCGCATGGTTCAGAATCCAAATAAGTTTTCTCCACTGCCATTCGACCATATCGGTTCCGAGCTTTGATACGATGACGGAAGCCTCAGCTTGTTTGGCCTTGACCATCGCCTGCAAGAGACACCCGTACAGATACGGGAACTGAATTTTCGAGCCGTACTTGTCGGCGGTTTCAGTACTGCAAATCATAATTGCCACAATCGTGTTCTCGTTATTGCCCGGACAGAATAGAACCTGACCGGGATACCGGAGCTGTTCTGGCAGCTTATGTAAGTACCACTCTTTTGCTTTCGGGAATCTCTTTGCAAATTTCTCAAGAGTCTTGGTATCCCAAGTCCCCTTGTCATTGCAAAAGCAGCAAATGATTCTGCGGCCCTTGATATCTCTGGGGATTGTCTCCCCTTTCATCAATGAAATTCTCATGTCAGGCATATTAGTCGAGCTCCGAATGATAATAGAGTTCAATGCCAAGACGCTCTTTTGCGAGTTTCTTGACAAGCTCTGCGCCGTATCTCTGAACATTAACGCTCTGACTAAAAGTCGGAACCGCAATATCGAGCCAGCTCAGCTTGCGCCTGTTGGCACCGACCAGCAGGCTCATGTCCTTTTCGAGCTGAGAATCAGCTTTCGGATACCAGAAAATGAAACCACAGTCAAAGCCGCCCTCCTCATTGAGATGAGCAGTTTCGATGTCTTTGATTTCGTTTTCGATTTCCGGAGTGCGCAGGAAAAGGCGAATCTGGGTTTCGACCTGCTTGACGCGGCTTTCCACTTCATCGATTCCCTTCTCGGCTCTCGCTTTCTGAACATTGTTCAGCAGCTGCGAGATTACGCCATCCGGGTTCAGATGCTTGCGTAGTCCTTCGATTTCCTTGTCTTCAATATCGTCTGCGATGACAGTATCGACATAGGAGGTATCGACCAGCGGGCTTTCAAACAGCGGAACCGCAGCGCCAAAGCCGTTCACGGAAAGCACTTTCTGATTCGTGCTAAAGCGTTTGAGTGTAGGACAATCAAGATTGACCCATTCCTGAACAAAGCTTTTTGCGCGGGACAAGTCCGTGCAGCGGCGTGTGGTGGTTGCGGAAGAATACTCGTACCAGACGACTTCCTTCTCGTTCGCATACCGAATGCTGCCAACGGGCGGATTCTTGAGGTCCTGGCCGCGAATCAGCTGAACATAATCAATCTGATTGGCTTTCAGAAATGCTTCAAGAACCCAAGGGCTGACGGCTACCATGTAGTCCTTTCCTTCTTCGTAGTTACCTGCAGGCTTGATACTGCGCATGTCTTTTTTGTATGCCTTGAGCGGCGTGCTCATAGGAGTCCAATCATCGTCAAAAGTCTTGACAAAGGCTTTGGGTCCATTGTTTGTGTTTGCAAATTTAATTTCAGCTTTCATAAATCAGGGCAAGGAGACCCGCGACTTTAGTCGTGGGAGGAATTGCCCGTTCACATCCTTTCTATTAGATAATTTGTTGCAGGCTCTAATAGCCGCAATTTTTTAAATGTTACACCTTTGGAAATACGCGTGCCGTCTAGCTTTTTGAGGGTAAAACTTCCCGATGCACGACGACCGGAAACGAAGCACTCTTGTCCTTCTTGTTGTTCAGGGCCGGGATGTTGCCTGCCGTTTTTAATGCCATCAAAACCAGATACCAAACTGAGGTTCAGCGTCATCCAGCAGCCAATTTTTCCAGTCACGGCAAGTCATCTTGCCAAAGACTTCATGATTTCGCAGAATGTAGCACAAAAGCTGCGATTTCTGCGTTGTGCTCATGCCGTCAATAACATGTTGACGGTCATTTTTCCTGCCCCAAAAATCCACAGAGTTGCCAAGAGAATTGAGGTTTTTGAGAATGTATTGTTGCGTATCGTTGTCGGAATCCTCTTTATCGCAGATATACTCTATCATAAAGGGATAAAACTTTTGAACCGCTTCCTGAATGGTAGCTGCCGTAGTTGCGCCATGCGATACTGCCCAGCCACATTCCATGCCAGTCATTGGCAATGGAAACATGACATACATCTCATATCCATCAATCTCAATTTGACGATAATAAATACGATAAGGAGCGTTTTCGTTACAAAATACATTCCATTTCATCAAATTATGTGCGCAGGGTACACCGTCCATAGTCGCTTGCGACTTAGGCGGTGAGGAATGCGCTAACCAAGAGGCAATTTGAAGTGTACTCAGTTAGCACAAATACCCTGCTACTCCTTTCTTTAAATGATTAAGATATTTTTTCCCATGCAGAATGCATGGAATCTGTCGTATTTACGATTTTAAGCTTTTTAAGGCTTGCAGATTTTTGACCATTTTTTGCAGGTACTTTGAACTCTACATTTACGGCACCCTTTTTATTGGTAAGGAGGCAAGAGCCTCCATGTCGCCGTCCGTATCCCACTTGATATTCTTGATAAGCATAGCTCACACCTCCGTGTTGCTTTCAGAAATAGCGCCGTCAATACTGGCAGCTTCAACGAGTTCACGAATGTATGTTTCTACCTTTTTGCCATAAGCCACATTGTCTAGATAATTCTCTACAACGCGAGCCGCATGTGCGCACCTGATTCGTTCATCATGGTCAAACTCTGTGCCGCCAAAGGGAATGAAGAAGCAAAGCTCATGACCATCCTTATCTGTATTTTGGCCAACCAAAATTCTGAGGTCGGGGCAGTTCGAACAATGTTCCGTCTTGTTAAGTGAGGCATGGATATCATTCCACATTATCTGTGCCAGACACGGCAAGGCAGCGCCGAACAGGTTCATGATGATTTCGTCTGGAATCTCACAGTTGAGATTAGAGAAAGTCTCCGATACCCAGTCCTTATCGTAGAGTACATCCAACAGCAAACCGCAGTGGCCGTTCAGGGTGACAACACGTTCTGAAACACCACTATCGGTGTTCAGCGCACTGTAAACGGCAGCCACGAACCGAGGAAGGTCCGATTTGGTCCGATACGTTAGGGCAGTATCTCCGGGAAGAGAAACAGCACCGTTATTGTCGGTCCAGTAGAAAATGTTTTCGATGTTGTTGAGATTCATAATGTTGAACATGGTATTTACCTCCTGTAATTTTTGATGCAAAAAGGCGGGCCTCCCGGTATGGGAAGTCCGCCTTCAAGCGAAATTATGAATTGTACGAACGCAAAACGCGCCTAGTAGATGGTATCTATCGTACAATTTTTATAATATCCTGTTCGCACATCTGCGCAAGTGCGGTAACTCAAAGAGTTTCGAAGAAGGCGTTTGCCAAATCCTCATCGGACAGGTTGTTCAGGTATTCTTCGAGCACGCATTCGGCTTCCGACATATTCACGGGATAGCCGAGAAATTCTTCTACCGTCTCAGAGCCGCGAGCAAGCAGCGCATCAACGAGAATTTCGGTGCGGCATTCACGAATGGTCCGGTTCAGGTCTTTATCGGTGGTAGTACACCAGTAGTCCCCGTCGATATCACCGTGAGCTTCGATGGAATACAGAGCATCCAAAGCATTGTCAATATCATCGTCGTATTCATCGAGGATATCATCAATGCAGTGAACCTGATGCCAGTGTTCGCCGTCATCCAGCGAAACAAGGCGTTCAGAAATATCATCATTATCAGAAGGAGTCCCGGAAGCCTCAACGTCGAACACTTCACGGCTCTTTTGATTCACGCGGCATTGTGAAGTGAACGAAGCGCCGGACGAAAAGTTCGTTGCAAATTTTGCAACAATCACATCCGGTTCAGGGTCTTTGAGTGCTTCCTGGTATTCCGGCAATCCGCGATAGGCAACCCGCTTGGAGGTCCCATCTGGTTCCAGTTCATACACAGCTGAAATCACGTGCCCTTCATTGGCGAAATTCACGATTGCCCGGCACAGATTCAGCATCACGAAATGCTTATCGTTCAGGTCATGGGAGTCTCTGTCCGCCTGAACGGTAACGAGCTTGGACGAACCGGTCATAGTCGAGATACGGTACAGATAATCGATGTTTTGCAGCTGATACATAGAGTCATTCTCCTTTTTGCTTATCAGAGGTGGTTGCGATTTTTTCTTCGGTTTGCTTCTGCCTTTTAGCCTGTACTGCCATGCCAGCCTTATAGGCAGCATAGATGGTGAAAGCCATATACAACGTCATGACGTCATCCACCTGCCGGACCTGAATCTCACCGTAGGTGAGGATTTCCAGAAGCTTCCAGATGGTGGTGGAGCACATAACGAGCAGACACATGATAAATTTCCAGTCCATAAAATTCCTTTCGTTTTTAATCAGTCGTCATAGAACAGCACCGGAATGATGATGTAGTCCTCAGCATGAGCTTCGATGTCTTTCAGCTGAAAACCGTTTGGGAAACACTTCCAGGAGTCGCCGTCATAAAACAGCTCACCGCATTCCGGGTTTGGATGGTTGTCGAACAGTTCAGCGGCGTAGCGAAGAAGATAAGATTCGTTGGAATCCATTTCAATGGAGCGCAGGCAGGTATACATTGGCTTGGTGATGTCGATGCCTTCCGCTTTATGTTTCTGCAATGCTGCACTGAACTCAGCCATTGCCATGCACTGCGTGCGTTCCTTCATGGTTTTCGCCCATTCAATGAGTTTTTGCGGTTCGCGAAGGCCCAGGATAACATCCTCGTCTTCGATGTTTCCTGCAATCTCGGATGTTGGGTAAATATTGAGGAGAGGGTCGTCGAAAGATGTCAGACGAGACGCAAAGTTCTGAAGAAAAGTCTCAGGATTGTAGGGATTTTGCCCCATACACTTGTTCACGGTATCGATGTCGGTCTTGATTAGGCAGGTTGCGTTAAACATACAATTTTTCCTTTCTCTTGATATTTGTTTTTTCGGAAATGGTTGACAGAAAACTGTCGGCACTCCTTTCTTGCAAATAAAAAAGCAGGCCCACCGAATTGGTGAGTCTGCTAATTTAGCTGCAGAATATGAATTGTACGCATTGGGCCAAAAGGCTGTTATCTATCGTACAATTTTTATGATATGCTGTTCGCACAATATTGCAAGAGATTTGTGAGGCCGACAGCACTGCGTAGCAAAAAGAAGAAGCCGCTGCCCCCAGCATAGGCAACGGCTTATTGTTATTTACTGAGCGCTTTCTCAGCGTTTTCTTTGACAGTCGAGCGAATATCAGCAGACACCTTCAAAATGTCCAGTGCTGCTTCAATGGAAAAATGTCCCGAACGAACGAGGTTCGCAACGCTCTCAGAAAGAGATTCGAGATGCCCTTCTTCGCGGCCTTTTTTGAGTCCCTGCTGCTCGACAAAGTCACTGTAATTGCACATTTGATTGATACCCTCCTTGATGTCAGTTGTAACCGGCAGACCGCATTCGGTTGCAAGTTGCAGCTTTTTCTCCACAGGCGTTTTATTATCAAAAATCGTAGAAAAGAGAAAAGGCGGAATGCCCTTTTGATTGCTGGTATCTATCGTACAACTATTATTGTACTTGTTCCGCAAGGCGCTGCAACCGCAAAAGCCTTGATTAAGATTCAGAATTGCCAAACACGCCAAGCAGTTGCTCCACGCTCGGAGCCAGCAGATAATATCTGCAGCCATCCTGCTCAATCACAAAAACAATATCCCCAGACCCGGTTCGGGCAGTGCTGTTGTATTTGGCTTCAATGCCGGATGGCAGAACCACAGATTCATCGAGAGGCTTGGATTCCTTGATAGCGGCCGAGCTTGTGATAAATACCCTGCCCTGATTCGTTTCGATTTTGCCAAGAGCGTTATCCACTTCAATCATCGAATTGTTCTTAACTGGAACGCCAAAGATTGTGATGGTCGGTGCGACATCACAAAGAACTGCTCCATCCAAAAGCTGTTGTATCACTTTGGTTTGCTGCTGTTCTTCATTCACCTTGACAAGTGCCGTGACGACAAGGCTGGTATCCTCATTGATGTTCCTGGTTCCGGATATCAAGGCGGAATCATTTATCAGAAGAAAGTTGACGCCTTCTTCCTTGTGCCCATTCACAAGAGTCATATGATAGGCCCCAACGCAGGCCGTATGGTCTTGCGTCTGATACGATACCAGGCTCCTTTCGCCGATGCTCTGTATCGGAATGCAGACCGTTGTATCATCCAAAGAGAGCGGCACACAGGAATTGGGAGTCAATTTGAGTCTTTCTTTGCTTGCAACAAAATTCATGTGCGGGTCACTTGCATCAAATGGAGTGATTTCTGCCGTTTCCGGCGTTGCTGGCAATAAATGAGATACAAACTCTGCAAATTCAGCCGTTTCCGGCGTCTGCTGTACCTTCTCCGCCAACTTTTCGTGCATTCTTTGAGCGTCCCTGAACGCCCAGATGCTTGTGACAAAAATCAGCAGCATCGCCGCAATCATCAGCCCTTCAAGCTTTTCTCCGTTGTTTTTCATGGTTCTCCTCACCCGATTCCACGCAAAAAATACTGATTCAGTTTCTAATGATACGAGCATCGCAAGAACTGGCAAGCATTGTCCCAAAACAAAAGCCACCCACCCGAAATGGGCAGATGGCTCAATGTAAGATTGGTTCAGAACGTATTAGCCCTAGAAAAATTTCTGCAGCACTTCCGCACCGGTAGAAAGAATCTTGACATTGCGGTTATTTACCGTAGAGACAAACGGGATATACCCGGTCTCTTTGTCCTGCACGTTCCCGTATCGAACAGTGAGTCCACCGGGAAGGTTCATGGTTTTAGAGAAGGCGTTTTTATCAAAATTGAAATTGAAAGTTGATGCCAAGACAATGTCATCATTCAACTGCAGCTGCAAATAGCCATCGTCCGCTTCGATTACGACATCGTCTTTTACGGTTTCCCCAAACACAGTTGTCGCAGGAGCTGCATCGGTGATTACTGCATCAGCAAGCAGCTTTTCAATCACTGCCTCTTGTTCTGTCTCCTGCCCTTCCTCGGCTTCAGCAGCAACGGTCAAAGTCAATCCTTTTCCCATCGTCCTTGTCCCCGACAGGATTTCCTCGTCATCGTTCTGAAAAGTCGCGATAGAATCCTCTGTGGTTCCTTCCACCAGTACGATTTTTTGACGCACTCCCACCCCTTACGGAGTGGGATTCTCGCTCTCTGCAACAAAAGATGGTTGGAGGCTTTTCTTCGCAACCGCGTTGAATTCACAGCCATGTTAGAGCTGACCTTTGACTTGCTGAACTACAGGCTTTCGCCTCTCGTTCAGCAGTTTCAATAAACCGATGCATAGACTCATGTACCGCGCAAAGCCGGTTGCATGTATGCTGGTGGTTTAACAACTTATCTTTATGCCGAAAGTAGCGCTTGGGTACACATCCTCCAGTTAAGGAGTTTCACTGACCTCATGCATCCGAAGATGCAATCACCCAGCAGTGCCGAGGGCGGCGTCGTCTCCCTTTGATACTATAAAATTGAAACTATATAAGTTTCAGAATCCTACGCTAGAAGGCAGCCACTCGTGGCTGTTTTGCAAGCGTTCTTTTGCCTCGTTGTGCAGTTTCATAAACTGTTGAAAATCTTTATCGATGGCTTCTTTATCGTAGCCTTGAAGGCTTTCATCTAAATGCGTTAAAAGAAATGCGGAATACATATCCCGCTGGACAACGGTTCCGTTGGAGAGTTTAGCAAAACGCTGGGACAATTTCTTTTTGGTATAGCTGTCATCGGTGTGGTCAAACTGCGAGGCTTTCGTTTCAAAAGTGCTGACCTTGATAATGTTGCCGCCACTGCACTTTACTTTTTGTCCTAAAATGGCGATAAACAAAGCCGGGGCACAGCGACCGATAGATTTACCAAATCGCTTTTTGGTATACGCTCTACCAGTTTTGGGGTTGATTTTCGTTTTCTTACTGCGCTTCTGCAAGGCTTTGTAGTTCATATCTTCAACCACGAATTCGTTGCCGTATGTCAGCAACTCGTTGGCAAGAATATAGTGTTCCGTCTTGCGTACGGCAGCAAGCTTACGGTTCAAATCCTGCAATTTATGCAGCAGCCGATAATAGTTTTTGCTATAGTTCCAATGACGAATTTGCTTATGTCCATTCTTGCGCTTTAGCCGTTTGATGGTTCCGTTTTCGTTATAATACTGCGGATTCATTGCCCGGCGCGAACGGTCCATTTGCCGCATAACGCGAGCGATTTCCTTAGTGAGACCATTGCGGACTTCTGCTATAGCAGACGATGCAAGCACACGGAGGTCGCAAACATCATTACCGCTAAACGCGATGGTTTGTGTTCCGATATCTATACCAATGCGGCCTTGCTTAACAGGATGCTTCATAACGCCGTTACTGTCGCATTTGATGGGGGGATTGCCTTCCAAGGCGAGCTGTACAAAGTAGCGCCATTGTCCCCGAATCATTTCGCGCTTGATGGTGCAGAACTTAACTTTCCGTTCGAGCGCTTCCTGCTGATACCATGCGGTATTGCCTTTGCGCAGCTTAACCGGAATGCAGTGTCCACGGAATTTGATATACAAACCATTATTGTCGAGGAACTGAATGCCTGTACCGTTAGTTTTTGCTGCAAAGCTAACGAAATCGTCTAGCTTTTTATAATGGACGGATTTTCCATTCTTATAGAAGAACTTGTACCACGCATCCCAGACACGAGCAGCAATCTTTTGCGAGATGGCTGAATGCAGATGGTAGTATTTCGCATACGCTTTAAGCTTCTTCTCGAACGATACGCTTGTGAAACCGTACGATTCGAGCAGCTTTGTGCGTTCCTTATATAATGCTTTTCGTTCTATGCTTTTTGGAGCCGTATCAGCAATAGCAGAAACCAAATCGCGATATTTGCGAGTTTTGCGCACCTGATGCCACATCTCCGTGGTTTTTTGAACGAGCCAATTATATGCTTTGCAATATTTCTCAAAGCTGGAATACAGTACCGCCTCATCGTGCGAATTCGTAATAAGCGGCAACGTCAGGATAAAGGTATCCGTTTTTGATTTTTGACCGTATGGCAAATTACACACCTCGAGTCTTTTGGGTTTCTATATAGCGGCGTATCATAGCAGCAGATACATCACCGGCGGTACTGACAAAATAACTGCGTGTCCAAATGGTTTTTGTTTTAATCGCTTCAGAAAATTCCTTGAGCAGCACCCTTGATGTATTCGTTTTAATGATACGCATGACATCAGAGGGACTTACTGTTGGAGGAACATTCAAAAACAAGTGGCAATGGTCAATGTGGCATTCCATAGCTAATATATCAAAATCGTTTTGCTCGCAAATTTGGTGTACAAGTTCTTTGAATCGCGCTTCTACACCATTTATTAAGAATATTTTTCTTCGATAGCGCGGGCAAAACACAAAATGATAATTCACCATAGACACAGTTGTTGCAGTTCGTCTATAATCTCTAATCATATAGCATATTATACCACAAATTGCTACAAAGTCGGTTAACACCTTATGAATTTCTTGAAATTTCCAACGCGCCTTTCATCCCACCCCTCACGGAGTGGGCTTTCCCGGCGCAGGGGTTGTAATTTCCGATTGCGGCAGTGGAATTGCCGGAACGATACGTCACGATGCATCCGTCCTGCCCGGCAGAGGCAACAGGGATGCAGACAGTCACGTCGCCCAGCGTGACCGGAACATAGGAGCCATCATCTGGAACAATGCCGCTTTTCGTCACGGTGAAGTTCAGCTCCGGCTCCAGAGTCTTTGCGGTTTCGGCTGTTGCAGCCGTCTCGGCAGTTTCAGCGGTTGCGCCATAGAACAGCAAAGGCTCCAGCCGCTCTTCATAATTCACCGTTTGCTGCAGCTCAGAAAGACTACGATTGATGCGGTTCGCGTCAATGATAGCGAAAATCAGCAATGCAGCAAGTGCTGCCATGAGAATCGCCGCAAGGCATGTCATCTTTTTATTATTCTTCTGCATAAAACTCAGCTCCAAAAAGTCAATGTGATATCGTGATAATTCGAACCGTTGCAGGTATACATGATGGTTCCGCTGCCTGTCGTAGCGCTCGACCCATCCTCATACAGCAAATCATAATCAGCGTTCACGCCGCGACAGATGCCGGTACATGTAAGCGTTTGTATCGAAGCTCCGCGATAAATATAAGCTTTCGTTCCAACCGAGCAACGCTTGATTTTCCAGAACCCCTGATTCCAGTGGTCCGCAACCAGCATATAGTTTTTGAACGGAAAATATGTAGCGCTGTCCTGTGCATCCGCTGCTGCCTGGCTGAAGACTGCAAACAACGCCACATTGACTCCCACGGAAGGAATCACGAGCCGCCCATACATATTCGGTCTTCTCGCCATCTCTTCCAGAATCGCGTCATTCGACACCGATGCCGTAATGGACTTCTCTTTGATGTTTGCGTTGCAGAGAGACGCGAGTCGTTTTGCTTCCCCCGCTACATTCTCATTTGAGAACGAAGCAATCGCGATTTGGGTATCGGCTCTCGTTAGAGTGGAAGCAGCCGCTGCGTTCAACGTTGGTTGTTCTTGTGCTGCCTGTACCGCTTCCGCATGAGTTGTCAGGATTCTTGCCGTGCTATCCAGCTGCCGGATTTCGAATTCCGTTTGCTTCAGCCCCAAAAAATTGAGGATTGCGAAAATAAATATCAGGAAATACCCGACTTTCATAATTATGGAGCAGGACATCCTCATCTATAGCCGTAAGGCTTAGGTGGGGAGGAATGCGTTTCTTAGAAAAGACTAAGATACAGCATTTCCTGCTTACCTC
>UMGH01019619.1_pt1 | contig 10841 bp, 7 predicted proteins | sample 1965231 | NCBI WGS metagenome assembly UMGH01 (sample SAMEA4836068, study PRJEB28245) | human gut metagenome | biome: gut microbiome; material: fecal sample | place: Denmark | collected 2008 | reverse complement strand
TCAGAGCGGGTATTATAAAGGCGGAACTGGTAATGAGTATGGATTTGTGCTGTCAGGTACTCAGATGACTGTTGCTATTAGTACGACTTATAACGTCCGCTGCGTAATGGACGTGGTCGATTAGGACCTCGGCCCGTGCGCCGGATAACGGAAAGAACTTGAAAGATCGTTTACCAACGATTATTATATACTATTTTTGTGCAGAAGGAGCCCGTAGTGATACGCGCTCCTTCTTTTCTTTACTCATATAACTTCATTCCGCCTACAGCCTCCATCCCCATCCGCACTTCTCCAAGACCTTCGCTCTTATCCCCTCAACCTCTCCACCGGAATGAGCGGAACAATTCTTCAGGCAGTGGTTGCCCCAAAATCATCAATTTGTCCGTAAAAAGGGGTATCTCACGGACAAGTGGCTCAAAATCAATAACTTGTCCGTGAAAAGGTGGGTTTTTACGGACAAGGTGTGCGTCGGGTCTATGCTTTTCCCGTCATTCAAAGCTTTTCCCATCATTCCGCCTTGGCGATGTCTCTCCTAATCAGAAGACAGGCGGGAGAGAGGACATTGACATGGTCGAAGCCTTCGAGTTCAAAGAGGGACGCCTCGTGACCGAAATGCTTCAATATCGCCAGAAGGTGAGCGTTTTCCTCATATCTGGCCAGCATCTCGAGATTACGGTCACCGGTTATCAGCATCAGCGGCGCACCCTCCTTCCTGACATGAAAAGACGGCGCCATATCATCGATAAACGGAAGATCCACATTCAGGCCGCGCTCCTTCTTGATAGTGAAATGCGTCATCGTCTGTCCGCCCACAGGATAAGCCTTCGCGATTCTGTCCGCGTCAATGCCGTATTCCGCAAGCCATCTCTTGTCCAGCGTCAGCATCAATGTCAGCCAGCCGCCGGCCGAATGCCCGCCGATGAAAATCTTTGACGGACTCCCGCCGTACTGTGCAATGTTGTTGAAAACCCAGCTGACTGCAAGAGCCGCATCTTCGAGATATCCCGGACATTTCACCTTCGGGTAAAGACGGTAATTCACATCTACGACAGCGAATCCCCGGTTGCGGAACTCTTCCCGCAGCCCCTTGCTTCCGCCCTCCAGACCGCCGCCGTGGAACCAGACCAATGTCTTGAATTCCTTCACGTCCTCGGGATAATAAATGTCCAGTCTGCATCTCTCCTTACGATACGCATCCTGCTCATTGACAGCAGTATAGGAAATGTCCTTCAGATGACGGTAATGCTCTTTTCCTGCCACCGGATTTTCTGCTATAGGATTCCCAACTACTGGATCCTCAATCACCGGATTCCCGGCGAGCGAGTTCAATGCCAATGCCACATACAGCACCACGGCCGCAACTGTTCTTTTCATGATTCTTTGGATTTATACAGCAAATCTACGGAAATTCCGTCAGATTTGTCCGGGCTAAAACGTTTTCCGGCGGACAAACTGTACGATTTTCCAACTTGTCCGGATTAAAACGTTTTTTCGCGGACAACTTGTTCATTTGATGTGACCCCCAAAGTTTGGACGATTTATAACCCTTGATTTGTTAAAAAGAGTATTCTTTGTTGAACTGCAATGCAAAGATACTTATTTCCGTGATTAGAGCAACGAGTCGGCGGGAGGACGGCCATTTGGCCGAGCCGCCCGGACCGCCGATTTCGTAGCAGCCGGAGGACATATATTCCGGCTGCGGTGCTCACCTTGCACAAGAACATTGTTGCTCATATGCCTTTCTGTATTGTATAGGACTTTTTCCTCCTAGACGTGATTTGATTCGCTTTTCATTATAGTATTTTATATACTCGTGCAATTCTTGTTCAAAGTGACTGACATCACGAAAGTCTTGAAGATATAACAGTTCTGACTTCAGTAGTCCGAAGAAGTTCTCCATCATGGAGTTGTCCAGGCAATTTCCTTTTCTCGACATGCTTTGTTGTATTCCACTGCTTTTGAGCAGCTGTTGATATTTTTTGTGCTGATATGCCCATCCTTGGTCTGAATGTAGTATCACCCCGGTTCTCCGGCCTATTTTTTTGATGGTCTCTTCCGTCATCTCCAAGACCATATCCAACACAGGATGTTCATATAGAGTGTAATGAATAATCTCTCCATTGAACATGTCAAAAACTGGAGACAGATACCTTTTTACTCCGAATAATGAAAACTCTGTGACATCTGTGGCAAGCTTTTGTAATGGCCTGTCTGCTCTGAAGTTGCGGTCAAGAAGATTGGGCGCTATCTTGCCTATCTCGCCTCTATATGAACGATATTTCTTCATCCTTACAAGACACTTTAGGCCAACTTCCTTCATCAGTTTTTGCACCGTCTTGTGGTTTATTGGATAACCTCGATTATGCATTTCAGCGGTAATTCGTCGATATCCATAACGGCCATTGTGTTCTTGAAAGATCCTGACTATTTCGTTCCGCTCCTCATCCCATTTGTCAGACATGCCGAGAATATTGTAATAAAATGTAGATCTGGCCATCTTCTTGATCTCAAGAAGAAGATCAAGTCTGTGTTTTGGCCTTAGTCCTTGGATGACCTCCGCCCAATCGCGCGTAGACGGGCTTCCTTTTCTTCGACTAAGGCTTTCACTTTTTTTAGCAACGCGTTCTCAGCCTCAAGATACTCGTTCCGTTGCCTTAGCTTCTCGAGCTCATCCAACTGCTCTTCTGTGTAAACCTTCTTTTTTGACATACTTCCTGCTGCGTTCTTGCGGTTTAGTCCACCTTCGCCATGCTGTTCATATATGTCCAGCCACCTTTTCAGCGTATCCTGTGGAACGTCATATAACTCTTCTGCATTACGCAAAGGTATATTATCTTTCAATATTTCTTTTATGATTTGAACTTTCTCTTCAGCATTCTTTTGGCTTATGCGCTCAGGCTTTAGTAGTGCCAATTCTCCGCCCCTCTTATATCTGGCATACCAAAAACGTAATGATTTGAAACTAACATGAAGTTCCTTCATGATCTTCGATTGTGTCTGACCCGATTCTAGCATCTTTACAGCTTGAACCATAATTGGATACCTATCGTTATTCATAAACTGATTACTTGTGTCCAACTTTTGGGGTGCAGTTCAATTTGATTCACTTGTCCGTAAAAAGGGCATATTTTACGGACAAGTTGCTTTCAGGAGGTGCCATAACCGGGGCAACCTAAATAAGAAAAGTGCAGCGCGACCTATCTCCTGCCGCAGTTGCGTATCAGCGTCCGGAGATAGCCGGTGATGTCGTCATTGATAAGAGTCTCGATGGTCGTCTTCATCCTGAACCGCCAGTAGAACGGCGAGATGGCAGGTACATTGATCCGCTCCTTGTCAGGGTCGTCGAAGCACAGCTCCGGCTTCAGCGACAGATAATCCTGAAGCGGCAGGATGGCAAGCATGGACGCTGACTGGAGGTGCATCATGATGATACTCAGGGAGACGTCCGGCGTGCAGTCGGCTGGAGCCTCGCCCGGTTTTCCGAGAATCTGGTTCCAGAAACGCTGTGTGACGCCTCTGTCCTCCTTCCACCACGCGCGGAGAGGACTCATGTCGTGCGTGGAAGTCGCGCATACCGAAAGGTACGGATAGCTCCACGTGTCTGCAAACTCGTGACGGGTATCCTTAGGCATACGCTGGATTTCCAATGACAGGATGCGCAGTTCCCTCATCACGTCCGGCACGCAATCCGGAATCATGCCCAGGTCTTCGCCGCAGGTCAGCATTCGCGTGCTGGCGAGAAGGTCAGGCAGTTTGCGGAGTGCGGAATCACGCCAGAAAGCATTGTGCCTTCTATAGAAGAAATCGTCATGCAGCCTGTTGAACGCATCCTTCTGCCAGTCAGGGAGATTGCGGTAGTGCTCCGTATTCTGCGCCCCGATGCGAGGATGCCAATACCCGGGCTTGCGCGGGTCTTCCAGGAAAAGCGTGTCCACACCATCGGAGGTGTACCATCCGGAATTGATGTCGAAACCATTGTCAGCCAATTCTTTGGCGCTATACGGCAGCGCAGGGAAGAAATGTCCCAGCAGACCGCTCTTCGCATTCGCCGGAATCTCCCAAATCCTGAAAAATCCGAGTATATGGTCAATGCGGAAGAAGTCGAAGTACTGCTCCATATTCTTCAGTCTGGCCTTCCACCATGCGAAATTGTCCTCTTCCATCTTGTCCCAGTTGTATGTCGGGAAACCCCACATCTGGCCGTCTGCAGAGAATGCGTCAGGTGGAGCACCGGCCTGTGAATTCATATTGAACTGGGACGGATGCTGCCATGCGTCCACACTGGTTCTGCTCACGCCGATAGGGAGGTCGCCCTTGAAAGTGACGCCGTGCTTTCTCGCATAGTTCCTTGCATCTACAAGCTGCTTGTGCAGATGGAACTGGACAAATGACTGGTAATCAGCTTCTTCTCTGTTTTCTGCCAGAACCGATGCAGCTTTCTTGGCACTGTACGTGGCATATTTGCCCCATTTGGCGGAATCACCTGTTCCTGTCTTGTGAAGAAGAATCCTGAACGCGCAGTAGGCATCCAGCCACTCTGCATTGTCCTTTATGAATTTCTGATATTCCGCCGAAACGCTAACCTTGGCCCATGTGGAGGCGAAAGCCTTGCGCATCAGCCTGTCTTTCTCCTGGTTCACTCTTTCGTAGTCAATCTCCGTAAGTGCTTCAAGCTCAGCTTTCAATGCCTTGTATTTGGCATCCCTGCGGACTCCTGCGTCCGGAAGATACACGAACTGCGGGTGCAGGGCGTAGATGGAATTCGCGCTGTACGGATAGGAATCCGTCCAGGTCCCGGTCATGGTCGTATCATTGACAGGAAGCAGCTGTATCACCCTCTGGCCGGTAGCCGCCACCCAGTCCACGAGTTTCTTCAGATCGTGGAAGTCTCCGATTCCGAAGCTGTCCTCTGTCCTTAGAGAGAATACCGGAACCGCTGTGCCGGCGCATTTCCAGCCGCTGCGGTACATATCCTGCGGAGTAGCCTCTTCATTGACCTTGAAACTGTCCTGGTCAATGCTGAAGACCTTGTCGGCGAAGGCCGAAGTGAAGAATGGAGCGGCAGCCGGGATGTCTGTCCACTGGTCATACAGCTCGGTTTCCTTCGTGTCCGGAACGATATGGTTTTTCCATTCGCGGCGCACTCTACGTCCGTCTTTCCAGCATTCGTAATGGTATTCGGCCCCGGCAGGCAGGCTCTTGCCCGGCAGGGACGTCTCCCAGATTCCGCCAGGCAGGTAATGCATATCGGTCTGTTTCTCACCGGATATCAGTTTGATTTCTTCGCCCCAAGAAGTCTGGTATGTGATTCTGAATGTACGTGTCATGATTGTACTGTTTTGTGGTTTGTTACCTCTAATTTATATACATTCACCAACATCCGAAAATGACTTGTCCAGTTTTTCGGATGAAATGACGTATTTGAAGGATGAACTGTCAGCAGGTCGTGTTCTCAAGCCATTGCAGGAAGTCGTCTGACCGGGAGCGGCTGACCAGAATCTCGGTATTGCACTGCGGCGTGGTATTGATGCGGAGCCGTCCGCCCTGTAGTTTGATGATGCTGCGCACTGCCGCCGATGAGATTATGCAGCCCCGCGAAATCCTGAAAAAGCGGGAAGGGGACAGCTGTGAGGACAGTACGTCGAGCGACTGGTCCAGCACATATTTCGACCCGTCGGACGTGAACATCCAGGTGACCTTGTCCTCTGAAAGGAAGTATGAGATGTCATTGACGGAAACCGGCAGGATCTTGTCGTTCAGACGGACCATGATTTTCTGGCGGTATTCTGCCTGTTGCTGGTTTCCGGCCAGTGTCGAGAGCAGCGCGGACATGTCCGTGACGCCGGACGAATTGCGGCAGCGCTGGACCGCCCTGTCCAGGTCCTCCTTCTCTATAGGCTTAAGGAGATAGTCCACGCTGTTCACTTCAAAAGCCTTTACGGCGTAACTGTCATAGGCAGTGGTCATTACGATCTTCGCATCCACATTGATCTGTCTGAAGATGCTGAAGCAGTCCCCGTCGGAAAGTTCCACGTCCATGAAGATGACATCGACAGAATGCACCTTCAGCCACTCCACCGTGCCGCTGACCGAACTTGTCGTACCGATGATTTCCAAATCGGGGTAATACTTCTGTAGAGTTCGGCTCAGATTGGCCTGAGCCATCGGTTCATCTTCTACTATCAATACTTTCAATGCCATAATCTGAAATTTTTATGTGGTTTTTTCTGCGGGCAGCAGCGGAAGCGATACCGAGTACTCGGCCCCGTCATCGTTTATTTCAATGTCATTGCCCGACAGGTCAATGTATTGCTGGCGGATATAATTCAGTCCGACCTTGGTGGAATCCTCCGAAGCCGCCAGTTTAGGTGATTTGTTGTTGGTCACGGTAATCTTCTGTCCGCTCGCCACTATATGGATGCAGAGCGGATTGTCAGGCGATACCTGGTTATGTTTGATCGCATTCTCCACCAGCATCTGGATGGAGCATGGAACTACATTGCAGGACAGGCAGGACTCCGGAACATCTGCATTGACCTCGAACCCGGAGGCGAAGCGCACCTTGAGGAGGTCTGCATACATTTCAGTGAATTTCAATTCTTCCCGCAGACTTATAAGTGTAAGTGCGTCATTCTTGAGCATATACCGGAAGATGCCGGCGAGCTTGTGCACGAACAGGCTCGCTTCCTCGTTCTTGTTCTCGCAGATAAGACAGTCGAGGACGTTCAGCGAATTGAACAGGAAATGCGGGTTCACCTGCTGCTTGAGTTTCAGGTATTCGAACTGGGCCTTGTGGCGTTTCGTCTTTTCTGCTCTCACGTCCTGATGCGTAACCCACACGTAGTCAGCCATGTAGGTCAATGCGTAGAACAGCATTTCGGCGATGAATACCACGACGGCGGTTTCAGCCAAGTCGTGAGCCGGTGGCAGCGGCTGTATGGCGAAAGGAAGCCCGATGCCGACAGCAAAAGCCGAACCTGTGACGGCCAGAATCAGGAATGAGGTCAATGCCGTCCAGCGGACATATGCAGGCTTCTTGCCCAGGCGTGTTCTGGCGAACCTTACATATATTATATTGAGGCAGACCAGTATGATGCAGACCGGAACATTGTACAGCAGCCTCAGCAGGTTCCGGTACAGTCCGCCGTCGGAGATGATGTTCATGTCGCTGAAAGCGATGATGGACAGTCTGAAAAGGAAGATGGCACATACGACTGCGATCAGCCACGGAAGGTGTGGCATTCTGGTGGTGTTGGAAACCAGGTGCAGCCGCTTGAGTATGTCCCCGACGAGGATGGTGCACCAGCCTAGAAGTTCTGTGGTGAATGCAGTGGAGATGGCATGCACGGCCAGTTCGGAGCTGAAAAGCAAACCTATGAGGTCCGCTCCGGCTGTTCCCAAAAGGTAGCCGGTAACATTGATGACGATGATTATCCCGGCTGTCAGTTCCAGGTTAAGGTTCTTCTTCAGGCAGACGAGAAGAATCATTGTCATCGTGAGCACAGTGAGAAACAGTTCATCCCCGATTCCGGCCTCCCGACACAGGATGGTCACGGCGGCGTGCAGAAGCGCGAATATATGTACAATGCCTGACGGCTTTATTTTCGACCAATTCATAAGCATAAAGGTAGAAATAATTGATGAAAACCCAAAAAACGTTTTTATTTCGTCGTCTGATTTTTTCCATCCGTCCGCCAATTCCGCCCGTCCGTCGGTTCTCATATTAAATATGAAATTTTAATTGATAAATTCGCAAACGTTTTATAACAATGATACGATTTGCGGAGCTGTACTGTTCCGCTACCGCATAAACAGGATAATAACACGGAAACCAATGAGTAAAAAACCGAAATTATCTTTTTGGCAGATATGGAACCTGAGCTTCGGATTCCTGGGTGTCCAGATAGGATACTCTCTGCAGAATTCCAATACGTCCACCATCTTCGAGTCACTTGGCGCCGATGTAAGTCATCTGAGCTATTTCTGGCTCGCTGCCCCGTTGGCTGGCATGGTTATCCAGCCTATAGTCGGCATGTTCTCTGACGGTACCTGGACCAGGTTCGGCAGACGTATCCCGTATATACTCGGGGGTGCATTGATCTCGACATTGGCATTGATGCTCATGCCTAACTGCCCGACGCTCCTTGCCTTGGCCCCGCTCGCGATGGGCGCGTTCATCCTCCTCTTCATGGATCTTTCGTTCAATGTCACGATGCAGCCGTTTAGGGCGCTCGTAGCTGACATGCTGGACGATTCGCAGAAGACGGAAGGTTATGTGGTTCAGACATTTCTCATCAATATCGGTGCTGTGATCGGTGCTATGCTGCCGCTGATCATGACTTGGTTCGGGGTGAGTGACGAGGCTGTCCCGGGACAGGTTTCATCTCACATCGCGTGGTCATATTATATAGGTGGAGCCATTCTTCTTGCCACAGTATTGGTGACTGCGTTCAAGACCAGGGAATATCCTCCTAAGGAATTTGCAGAATACAATGGCCTTGCAGTGGAAGAAGGACCGGCTGAGAAGGCCTCTTTCATGACATTGCTCCGGAATACTCCTTCGGCAATGGTCCGTCTGGGCATCACCCAGTTTTTCTCATGGGCGGCATTGTTCATCATGTGGACATACCTCAAGCCTGCCATCACCGGTTCCGTGACTGACGGGGGAGTGCTCCTTTCAGAAGGCGCGACGCAGACCTGGGTGGGTGTGCTCAATGGTGTATATCCGATTCCTGCATGTATCGCGGCGCTTTTCATGACTAAACTGGCCTCCAGATTCGGTAACAAGACCGTCTATGCATCCTGTCTGCTTTTCGGTGCCGTCGGTTTCGCCGGGCTGGTTCTCCTTAAAGACAAATATGCGCTCATGCTTCCTATGCTGTGCATCGGTATCGCCTGGGCAGGTATTCTCGCCATGCCTTACGCTATCCTTTCCAGGGCCGTGGACCCGAAGCGTATGGGAGTTTACATGGGAATTTTTAACTTTACGATCACTATACCACAGATTGTCATCGGACTTACGGGTGGAGTTATTGTAAAGTACTGTTTCGGCTCGAATGCCGTCATGATGCTGGCGCTTGCATGTGTCTTCATGCTGCTTGCGGCGCTCTCTGTCGCATTTGTAAGAGAAAAATAACAACAAGAAATACAATATTTAACAAACTAATAACAAAAGGACCCTATGAACAGATTTTTATCTTTTATAGTTGGACTGATAGGACTATTCCTCATCATTCCTGACATGTCCGCTCAGAACGGATATGAGATAAGGGGTACCGTCACGGACAAGACCGGTCAGCCAGTCATCGGCGCGACTGTTCTCGAGAAAGGTACCACCAATGGATTATCTACCGATATCGACGGCAATTACACCCTCAAGGTGTCATCAGCTGATGCTGTCGTGGAGGTAAGCTGCATCGGATACAAGACCGTGACATTCGTTGCGAAGACCAATCCGGCCAAAGTCGTCATTGAAGAAGATACGATGTATCTCGACGATGTAGTGGTCATCGGTTACGGTTCGGTCAAGAAAAGCGATATGACCGGTTCCGTTACTGCCATCAATGCAGAGGAAGTGAACCGTGGTGCCGTGACTTCTCCGAGCTCAATGCTTCTCGGTAAGGTTTCCGGATTGAACATCACTCCTGCCAACGGACAGCCGGGAGCTTCTTCTACCATCAGAATCCGTGGCGCAGCATCACTTACCGCGTCAAATGACCCTCTAATCGTCATTGACGGCGTTCCTGTCACCAAGGACGGCGGCGCAGGTATGGGTGATCCTCTGGCTACTGTCAATCCTAATGACATTGAATCTTACTCTGTCCTCAAGGATGCTTCAGCTACAGCTATCTACGGTTCCCGCGCTTCCAACGGTGTGATCATCATCACTACCAAGAAAGGCTCAGGCAAAGGAATCCATGTAAGCTACAGCGGCAGTGTCTCAGCTAAGCAGAACAAGGATGTCATCAAGATGATGAACGGCGACCAGTTCTTCAACTACATACAGGAACATCGTCCTGAGGCAGTCGGCCTCCTCGGAGTGGACGGTACAATGTACGACACTGACTGGCAGAAACAGATTTACCGTATCGGCATAAATACCGACCACAACATCAGCCTTTACTCGGGGGGGGTAGTTCCGTTCCGTGTCAGCATGGGCTACAACCTCGATCAGGCCACCATCAAAGTCGGTGACAACCAGAGAGGCAACATCGACGTAAGCCTTTCTCCTAAATTCTTCGACGAGCATCTGTCAATCAATTTCAATGCGAAGGGCGTTTACCAGCATACGAACTGGGCGAACAACCCTGTGGAGAGCGCTCTGTCATTCGACCCTACCAAGCCGATCTATTTCACGGATGCTGACGGCAACATTGACAAATCTGTCATCTCCAACGGTTACTGGAACTGGATCAGTGCAGGCGTGCCTAATACGATGGCGGCTGCCAACCCTCTTTCTTCCGTTTATGACTATGTGAACTACGGTCACACCTATCGTGGTGTAGGCAACTTGCAGATCGACTACAAGGTCCATGGACTTGAGGCGTTGAGGGCAAACCTCAACTTGGGTATGGATATCGCCAAGACCAACGGTACCAAGTATAATGAAATCGGCTCCCGCGCTTCTCTCACCAGTGCTCCGGACCTCTATGAGAAATACCAGAACTTCAACAAGAACATGCTTCTGGAGGCCTACCTCGACTACAACGAGACTTGGGGAAAGCACAATTTCAATGCGATGGCAGGTTATTCCTGGCAGCACAACTACATCAAGTACGAGAACTCCCAGTACTACAACAACGACAGGGCGACCGAGTACCATATCGCTCCGGTCAATGCCA
>UMGH01050033.1_pt1 | contig 10851 bp, 5 predicted proteins | sample 1965231 | NCBI WGS metagenome assembly UMGH01 (sample SAMEA4836068, study PRJEB28245) | human gut metagenome | biome: gut microbiome; material: fecal sample | place: Denmark | collected 2008 | reverse complement strand
TGACGAACGTCCTCTTCTTCGGTTTCCGGGTTTACACCCTTAATAGACGGAACATCCGTCGGGGCCGGCATGTAATCAACAATCGCGTCCAGAAGCTTCTGAACACCCTTATTCTTATAGGAAGTACCGCAGGTAACCGGAACCATCGTGTTGTTGATGGTGGACTTGCGGATGCAGGTCTTGATCTCATCGATCGTGAGCTCTTCACCCATGAGATACTTCTCCATGAGTGCGTCGTCCTGCTCGGCGACATGCTCGATCATCTCGGTGTGATACTTCTCTGCGAGCTCTTTCATGTCTTCCGGAATCTCTTCGCAACGGATATCCTTGCCGAGATCATCATAGTAGACATAAGCCTTCATTTCCACGAGGTCGATGAGGCCCTTGAAGGTATCTTCAGAGCCGATCGGCAGCTGGATCGGTACAGCGTTGCACTTCAGTCTCTCGCGCATCATGTTGACAACGCGGTAGAAATCAGCGCCCATAATGTCCATCTTGTTGACATACGCCATACGCGGAACCTTGTATTCCTCAGCCTGACGCCAAACGGTCTCAGACTGCGGCTCAACGCCGCCCTTTGCGCAGAAAACCGTTACGGAACCATCGAGAACACGCAGGGAACGCTCAACTTCAACGGTGAAGTCAACGTGGCCCGGGGTGTCGATGATGTTGATACGGTTCTGGTGACCGTTTCTGTCCGGCCAGAAGCACGTCGTAGCAGCGGAAGTGATCGTGATACCTCTCTCCTGCTCCTGTGCCATCCAGTCCATCGTAGCGGAACCGTCGTGGGTCTCGCCGATCTTGTAGTTGACGCCTGTGTAATAAAGGATACGCTCGGTCGTTGTTGTTTTACCGGCATCGATGTGCGCCATGATGCCGATATTTCTTGTAAATTCAAGTGGTACCTGACGGGCCATATAATCCTCCTTAATACGTTTACAGGTAAATTACCATCTGTAATGTGCGAAAGCCTTGTTGGCTTCTGCCATCTTATGCGTATCGTCACGCTTCTTAGCAGCGCCGCCGGCGCCGTTCAGAGCGTCAAGGATCTCTCCGGCCAGTCTCTCCTTCATCGTCTTTTCAGAACGAAGTCTGGAATAGCTCGCCATCCAGCGCAGACCCAGGGTCTGACGTCTCTCCGGACGAACCTCGATCGGAACCTGATAGTTCGCACCGCCAACACGGCGTGCCTTAACCTCCAGGCTCGGCATTACGTTCTCCATAGCCTGCTCGAAAACCTCCAGAGCGTTCTTGCCCGTCTTCTCTTCGACGATCTCGAATGCTTCGTAAACGATCTTCTGAGCTACGCCCTTCTTACCATCATACATGATGTTGTTAATCAGGCGTGTGACCAGTTTGGAATTATACATAGGATCCGGCAAAACATCGCGTTTTGCTACATTGCCTCTTCTTGGCATAGTCTTCCCTCCTTCACATAATAGTATGAATTCATCGGTACTCGAAAGCACAAGCTCCCGCCGGCTAAGAAAAGGTATTTACGCACGATAATCAGTAGCTTATCTATTATAAATACCCTTAAAGCGAATTTCGCTTTTCCGGTCAAAAGTTCATTGTGTAACGATTAAATTTGGCTCTTTAAAGAAATTACTTCTTTGCAGCGCCGGCCTTCGGTCTCTTAGCGCCGTACTTGGAACGAGCCTGCATACGCTTTGCAACACCCTGCGCGTCAAGCGTGCCGCGGATGATGTGGTAACGTACACCAGGAAGGTCCTTAACACGACCGCCACGGATCATAACAACGCTATGCTCCTGCAGGTTGTGACCAACACCCGGGATGTAAGCGGAGACTTCGATACCGTTGGAAAGACGGACTCTGGCAATCTTACGAAGTGCGGAGTTCGGCTTCTTCGGGGTAGCAGTCTTAACAGCAGTGCAGACACCGCGCTTCTGGGGAGAATCCTGATCGATAGCAATTCTCTTCTTGGAGTTCCAACCCTTCAGCAGTGCCGGCGCCTTTGCCTTCTTCTCGGAAACTGCGCGACCTGTGTGAATCAACTGGTTAAATGTGGGCATATTGCACCTCCTTACACAATTTCTATATATGTCATGCGGGTTTATATTGCCCGCAGAACATGCGCCTATACAAAACAGTATCCTGTCCGTACAAAAATCGCGCGGACAGGTCTGTTTTATGCGGTTTCAAAAGCGGTTCTGGCAGAAATTCTCAGATTTCATGCCCACAACACACCATTTGACATTATACACCGCTCATTATTCGTTTGTCAAGCCCTCTTCTGCATTCTGTGCGGAAGTTTTTTCCTCAAAGCTGCTCAAAGCGGCTACGGCCTCCTGGCTTAAAGAGCTGCTCGGCGCCGTCGGCGCAATTTCAACATTGGTGTAGCAGTCCATGCCGGTGCCGGCCGGAATCAGCTTACCGATGATGACGTTCTCCTTCAGGCCAAGCAGCGGGTCTACCTTGCCCTTGATGGCGGCGTCGGTCAGCACGCGTGTGGTCTCCTGGAAGGAAGCAGCGGAAAGGAAGGACTCGGTCGCCAGAGATGCCTTCGTGATACCGAGCAGCGTCGGCGTGAACGTCGCCTCGCGCAGGCCGGTCTCGCCGTTTGCAATTCTTGCGGCGATCTTCTCGTTTTCAAGAAGCGTGTCGTTCTTATCGACGAGCGCGCCGACGAGCAGCGGCGTGTCGCCCGCGTCTTCAATGCGCACCTTGCGCATCATCTGACGAACGATAACTTCGATGTGCTTATCGTTGATATCAACACCCTGCATACGGTAGGTGCGCTGCACTTCCTCAATGAGGTAATCCTGCACCGCCTCCGGGCCGCTGATGGCGAGCACGTCGTGCGGGTTGACGGAGCCTTCGGTCAAGCGGGTGCCCTTTTCAACCACGTCGCCCTCTTTTACGCTGAGGCGTGCACCGAACGGGATGAGGTAGCTGCGCTGGTCGCCATCGCCGCGAACGACAATGTGGCGGTTCTTCTTGACCTCTTCAAAACCGATCGTACCGCCGATCTCTGCGATGATTGCGAGATGCTTCGGCTTGCGGCTTTCAAACAGCTCACTGACACGCGGAAGACCCTGCGTGATATCTTCTGCGGATGCAACACCGCCGGTATGGAACGTACGCATCGTCAGCTGGGTACCCGGCTCGCCGATGGACTGTGCGGCGATGATACCAACCGCCTCGCCGACCGTGATCGGCTGGCCGTTTGCAAGGGAGGAACCGTAGCACTTCTTGCACACGCCGTGACGGGTGCGGCAGTTCAAAATAGAGCGGATCTTGATGTGCGTCGTGCCGCGGCTGATGATGAGGTCAGCTTCGGCGTCGCCAATCATCTTATCCTTAGAAACGAGCACGTTGCCATTCTCGTCGCAGTAATCGTCAAGCAGGTAGCGGCCCACAATACGCTCCTTAAGCGGCTCAATGGACTCGTTACCGGATTTGATCTCGAACACTTCCAGACCCTCGGTCGTACCGCAGTCATCCTGACGAACGATAACATCCTGAGAAACGTCAACCAGACGTCTGGTCAGATAACCGGAGTCAGCCGTTCTCAGAGCCGTATCCGCAAGGCCCTTACGAGCACCACGGGAGGAAATGAAGTATTCCAAAATGTTCAGGCCTTCACGGTAGTTCGCCTTGATCGGAATTTCGATCGTCTTACCGGACGTATTCGCGATCAGACCGCGCATGCCGGCCAGCTGACGGATCTGGTTCATAGAACCACGGGCGCCGGAGTCTGCCATCATGAAGATCGGGTTGTAACGGTCAAGGCCGTCCTGCAGGGCTTTCGTAACGTCGTTCGTCGCCTTTTCCCAGGTCTTCAGAACCGCGCTGTAACGCTCGCCGTCGGAGAGGAAGCCGTCGCGGAAATCTGCGGTAATCTCGCTGATCTCTGCCTCTGCCTTTGCAAGAATCTCCTGCTTCTGCGGCGGAATAGTCGCATCGCAGACAGCAACCGTGATTGCGCCGATGGTGGAATACTTGTAGCCCTGTGCCTTAATGGCATCGAGCATTTCGCTTGTGATTGCCGTGCCGTGCTTTTTGATGCACTTGTCGATGATCTTGCCGAGCTGCTTCTTGCCGACGAGGAAATCGACCTCAAACTTGAGGATGTTCTCCGGGTCGGTGCGGTCAACAAAGCCGAGATCCTGCGGGATCGGGCGGTTGAAGATCATGCGGCCCATCGTCGTATCGACAAGGCCCATATATGTCTGGCCGTTGTACTCCACGGTTCTTCTGACCTTGATCTTGGAATGCAGCGTGATATATTTTGCGTCATACGCCATGAACGCTTCGTCCATGTTGCGGAATACCTTGCCTTCACCGGTCTCTCCGTCCTTATCGAGCGTAAGGTAATAAGAACCGAGAACCATATCCTGCGACGGGACCGCAACAGGGCTGCCGTCGGAAGGCTTTAAGAGATTGTTTGCAGCCAGCATGAGGAAGCGTGCCTCTGCCTGTGCTTCTGCGGAAAGCGGCACATGCACAGCCATCTGGTCGCCGTCGAAGTCCGCGTTGAACGCGGTGCAGACGAGCGGATGCAGCTTAATGGCGCGACCCTCAACGAGGACCGGCTCAAACGCCTGAATGCCCAGGCGGTGCAGCGTAGGTGCACGGTTCAGCATGACCGGGTGGTTCTTGATGACAATCTCCAGTGCGTCCCAAACCTCGCTCTTCGCGCGCTCTACGGCCTTTCTTGCAGCCTTGATGTTGCCGGCGGCACCGGTCTCGACAAGGCGCTTCATAACAAACGGCTTAAAGAGTTCCAGTGCCATTTCCTTCGGCAGGCCGCACTGGTACATTTTCAGCTCCGGGCCAACAACGATAACGGAACGGCCGGAATAGTCAACACGCTTACCGAGCAGGTTCTGACGGAAGCGGCCCTGCTTGCCCTTCAGCATATCGGAAAGGGACTTGAGCGGGCGGTTGTTCGGGCCGGTGACCGGTCTGCCGCGGCGGCCGTTGTCGATGAGGGCATCGACGGCTTCCTGCAGCATACGCTTCTCGTTGCGCACGATGATGTCCGGCGCGCCAAGCTCGATGAGTCTCTTCAGACGGTTGTTTCTGTTGATAACGCGTCTGTACAGGTCGTTCAAGTCACTCGTTGCAAAGCGGCCGCCGTCCAGCTGTACGAGCGGACGGATATCCGGCGGGATAACCGGCACGGCATCGAGAATCATCCACTCCGGGCGGTTGCCGGAGATGCGGAAGGATTCCACAACCTCAAGACGCTTGAGAATGTGCACGCGCTTCTGTCCCTGCGCGGTTTCGAGGTCTTTTTTGAGCTCCTCGCTGAGCTTTTCGCAGTCGATATCCTCGAGCAGCTTCTTCACAGCTTCAGCGCCCATGGACGCCTCGAAGTCGTCCTCATATTTTTCACGCATGTCGCGGTATTCCTTTTCGGTGAGCGTCTGCATCTTAGAGAGCTCACGGACGGAACCCGGATCCGTAACGATGTAAAGTGCGAAATACAGAACCTTTTCCAGTACGCGCGGGGAAAGGTCAAGAATCAGACCCATGCGGGACGGGATGCCCTTAAAGTACCAGATGTGCGAAACCGGCGCTGCAAGCTCAATGTGACCCATGCGCTCACGGCGAACCTTGCTGCGCGTCACTTCAACGCCGCAGCGCTCGCAGACCTTGCCCTTAAAGCGGATGCGCTTATACTTACCGCAATGGCACTCCCAGTCCTTTGTCGGTCCGAAAATGCGCTCGCAGTAAAGGCCGTCGCGCTCCGGCTTCAATGTACGGTAGTTGATGGTCTCGGGCTTCGTGACCTCACCGTACGACCAGGAGCGAATCTGCTCGGGCGATGCAAGGCCGATCTTTATTGATTCAAAAACGTTAAACTCCATATATGCGATCCTTTCCTTTCACCCGAAATTAGAACTCGTCGTCGATGCCGTCAAACAAATCGTTATCGGAGCCTTCAAACTCATCATCGTCGCCGGTAGAGAAGAAGTCGTCCTCTTCCCCGTCTTCGTTCTCGATGGAATAGCCGTCGAAATCGCCGTCCGTTGCGACGTTTTCTTCATCAAAGACCTGATCGCCCGGGGTGAGACCCACATCATCGTCATCGTCGAAGCTCTGGCGCAGGTCAATCTCCTCGTTGTCCTTATCCAGTACCTTGATGTCGAGACCGAGTGCCTGCAGTTCCTTGATAAGAACGCGGAAGGATTCCGGAATGCCCGGCTTCGGCACGTTCTGGCCCTTAACGATGGCTTCGTAGGTCTTTACACGGCCCACAACGTCGTCGGACTTCACCGTCAGAATCTCCTGCAGGGTGTAAGCCGCGCCGTAAGCCTCCAATGCCCAAACTTCCATTTCGCCGAAGCGCTGGCCGCCGAACTGCGCCTTGCCGCCCAAAGGCTGCTGGGTAACGAGGGCATACGGACCGGTGGAACGGGCGTGAATCTTATCGTCAACAAGATGATGGAGCTTGAGGTAGTACATGTAGCCAACGGTAACCGGGTTATCAAAATACTCGCCGGTACGACCGTCACGCAGACGGAACTTGCCGTCCTCACTCATGCCCGCCATGCGGAAGCACTCGCGGATATCCGCTTCGTGTGCGCCGTCGAATACCGGGGTCATAATCTTCCAACCGAGTGCGTTTGCCGCCATGCCGAGGTGAACCTCGAGAACCTGTCCGATATTCATACGGGACGGAACGCCCAACGGGTTCAGAACGATGTCAAGCGGTGTACCGTCCGGCAGGAACGGCATCTCTTCCATCGGCAAAATACGGGAAACAACACCCTTGTTACCGTGGCGGCCGGCCATCTTATCGCCGACGGAGATCTTTCTCTTCTGTGCGATATAGCAGCGCACGACCTTGTTGACGCCGGGGCTCAGCTCATCGCAGTTGTCTCTCGTGAAGACCTTAACGTCCACAATGGTGCCGTACTCGCCGTGCGGAACACGGAGGGACGTATCGCGGACCTCGCGGGCCTTTTCACCGAAGATGGCGCGCAGCAGGCGCTCTTCGGCGGTCAGCTCGGTTTCGCCCTTCGGCGTGACCTTACCGACCAGAATGTCGCCGGCGTGAACCTCCGCACCCACACGAATGATGCCGCGGTCATCAAGGTCGCGCAGCAGATCTTCGTTGACGTTCGGGATGTCGCGGGTAATCTCTTCCGCGCCGAGCTTTGTATCTCTGGCTTCCATCTCATACTCTTCGATATGGATGGAGGTATAAACGTCGTCGCGTACGATTTTCTCGTTCAGCAGGACGGCGTCCTCGTAGTTGTAGCCTTCCCAGGTCATGAAGCCGATGAGCGCGTTCTTGCCGAGCGCAATCTCGCCGTTCTTAATGGCCGGGCCGTCCGCCAGAACATCGCCCACTTCAACGCGGTCGCCGCGGTTGACGATCGGGACCTGGTTGATGCAGGTGCTCTGGTTGGAACGCATGAACTTTGTGACGACATAGTCGTCGATATCGCCGTTATCGGTCGTCACGCGAATGAGGTCTGCGCTGACGCTCTTAACGACACCTGCGCGTTCGCACAGGACGCAGACGCCGGAATCAACGCCTGCTTTATACTCCATGCCGGTACCGACGATCGGAGACTCGGTGCGGAGCAGCGGAACTGCCTGACGCTGCATGTTCGCGCCCATCAGAGCACGGTTCGCGTCATCGTTTTCGAGGAACGGGATCATCGCCGTTGCAACGGAGAAGACCATACGCGGGGAAATATCCATGTAATCGACGCGGGTCGGCTCAACCTGAATGAACTCGCCCTTGAAACGTGCGAGAACGCTGTCGTTTGCAAAGGTGTTGTCTTCATTCAGCTTTTCGTTTGCCTGCGCAACGATGAACTCGTCTTCCACGTCCGCCGTCATGTAAACGACTTCGTCCGTGACCTTGCCCGTCGCCTTATCAATCTTTCTGTACGGCGCCTCAATGAAGCCGTAGTGATTGATTCTTGCGAACGTTGCAAGGTAGGAGATCAGACCGATGTTCTGACCTTCCGGGGATTCGATCGGGCACATGCGGCCGTAGTGTGTGTAGTGAACGTCTCGAACCTCGAAGCTCGCACGGTCACGGGAAAGACCGCCCGGGCCCAAAGCGGAGAGACGGCGCTTATGCGTCAGCTCTGCCAGCGGGTTCGTCTGGTCCATGAACTGGGACAGCGGAGAAGAACCGAAGAACTCCTTGATCGCTGCAACGACCGGACGGATATTGATGAGAGAATGCGGTGTAAGGGATTCCATATCCTGACCCTGCAGCGTCATGCGCTCGCGGATCACGCGCTCCAAGCGGGAGAAGCCGATGCGGAACTGGTTCTGCAGCAGCTCGCCGACGGAACGGATACGGCGGTTGCCGAGCTGGTCGATATCGTCCGTAAAGCCGAGACCGACAGCAAGGCAGGTCATGTAGTTGATGGAGGAGAAAATATCATCAATGATGATGTGGTTCGGGATCAACTCGTCATGGCGTGCGGTGAGCTGCTCTTTGAGCTTCTCTTCGTCGTCGCCGCACGCTTCGAGAATCTCGGAGAGCACTGCGTAGCGCACACGTTCGTTGATGCCGCACTCCGCCTCTGCATCAAAGGAAACGTATTTTGCGATATCGACCATACCGTTTGAGATGACCTTCGTCTCCTTGTCGTCCTCAAGGGCGACCCAGGCGGTGGTCACACCGGCGTTGTCGATGTCTTCGGCAAGCGTGCGGGACACAACGGTGCCCGCCTCTGCCATCACCTCGCCGGTCGCCGGGTTGACGATCGGGCGGGAAAGCTGACGACCGGTGATTCTGCCGGCAAGGTTCAGCTTCTTATTGTACTTATAACGGCCGACTCTGGAGAGGTCGTAGCGTCTCGGGTCGAAGAACAGGCCGTTCAAATGGAACTGTGCGCTTTCAACCGTGGGCGGCTCGCTCGGACGGAGCTTTCTGTACACCTCAAAGAGGCCTTCCTCCATGGTGTGCGTGGTATCCTTATCGATGGTCGCAAGAATGCGCTCGTCTTCGCCGAAGTATTCCTTGATCTCTTCGTCGGTGCCGAGACCGAGTGCGCGGATGAACGCGGTCATCGGGAGCTTTCTGTTTTTATCGATACGCACGTAGAGTACGTCGTTCACATCGTTTTCGTACTCCAGCCATGCGCCGCGGTTCGGAATGACGGTGGAAGAGAAAAGCTGTTTGCCTGTTTTATCGTACTCCATCTTATAATAGACGCCCGGAGAACGAACAAGCTGGGAAACGATAACACGTTCTGCGCCGTTGATCACAAAGGTGCCGGACGGTGTCATCAGCGGGAAATCACCCATGAAGACTTCAGATTCCTTGATCTCGCCCGTTTCCTTGTTGAGAAGGCGTGCAGTGACGCGCAGGGCTGCCGCATAGGTAGCATCGCGCTCTTTGCATTCCGTTACCGTGTAATTGGGTTTTTCGTCGAGCTTGTAGTTCACGAAGTCCAAAACCAGATTTCCGTTGAAATCCGTAATGCCGGAGACGTCGTCAAAAACTTCCTTCAGACCTTCCTTCAGGAACCAGTCGTAGGAATTTTTCTGAATCTCGATCAGGTTCGGCATATCGAGAACTTCATTGATGTGCGAGAAGCTCATGCGTGTGTTCTTGCCAAGCTGTACCGGCTTAACATTCACCATTGACTCAACCACTCCATTCTTAGTATTTGACCCGTGTTTTTAAGCAAAATCACTTAAAAACGGCGGAAAGAATATCCGTTCATGTGAATTTTATAGATTATGCTTGATTATTTTTCGGAACTGTGTTATAATGCAGATCAGAGAAAGAAATGGCATATCTATCCATGATGATACATTGTAATATGATACACCGTATCTGTGGATTTGTCAAGCCTTTTCCCGAAATTTTTCGAGTTTTATTCCCTTTTTCTTTTCTCAAATTCCAAAGCAGAATAAATTGAATTTTGACCCGTATACCCGATAGCACATGGACCTTGTAAACTGCAATCGGGCTTTATTTTTATCCGCTGCTAATCATTTTAATTTGAAGAGGAACACTGTATGAAAAAGCATTTCGCAAAGCAGATTTTCGCCGCGGCCCTTGCAATCAGCTTCGTGTGCGGGCTTTCGGCATGCCGTGAACGCGAAGAAGAGCAACTCTCGTTAAAGCCGGTGATTTATCTTTATCCGGAAGAAGAAACGGACGTCTCGGTTACGCTCGCGTACGACGGAACGCTCACTTGCACCTACCCGAATTACAAAACCGGCTGGCATGTTTCGGCGAAACCTGACGGTACTCTGACGGACGAGGACGGCCAAACGTATAACTACCTGTACTGGGAAGGCACGGACAGCGCGGAATACGACCTTTCCCACGGCTTCTGCGTAGCGGGCAGCGACACCGCCGCTTTCCTCGAAAATGCCTTGCGCGACCTCGGACTCACCCGCAAAGAAGCGAATGAATTCATCGTGTACTGGCTTCCCCAGATGCAGGAAAATCCCTATAATCTCATCGCGTTTCAGTCCGACTGCTATACGCAGGTGGCGCAGCTGGATATCTCCCCCGCGCCCGACACGCTCCTTCGGGTCTTCATGGCGTGGAAACCGCTTGAAGAGAAAGTCGACATTCCCGCGCAAACGCTCACCGCTCCCGCCCGCGACGGCTTCACAGCGGTGGAATGGGGCGGCAGCCGCATAAACTGAGCCGTAGCTCTTGCCCGTGCAGCGTCTCACGGCGTTCATATCGCTTAAAAACACGCAAAACCTTCCCGGTTTCCAAACGGAAACGAAACCGGGAAGGTTTTTGTTTTGTTTATGTTGAATTTTGGATGCCGAAGAAATTAAGTTAAAAAGCGAAAGCCGCTTTCAAAACGAATGATTGCGTTTTAAGTATGTACTTGCCTGTACTTTTACGCGGATTCGCTTACATTTCTGCCTCT
>UMGH01049390.1_pt1 | contig 10851 bp, 8 predicted proteins | sample 1965231 | NCBI WGS metagenome assembly UMGH01 (sample SAMEA4836068, study PRJEB28245) | human gut metagenome | biome: gut microbiome; material: fecal sample | place: Denmark | collected 2008 | reverse complement strand
GACCGTGACACGTGGAAAATGGAACACTGGGACGAGTACATAAAGGGCGTGAATTTTGATATTCCCGAAAATCTGCGTATACCGGACGACCCAGAAAGTCTTTTGCTGTACTACAACTCGACCGACGACCTTGCGGACGCTTCATTTGCCCGCATTTTACCAATGCTGAACCAAAACTGATTTTAGGAGCCTACTCATGCAGAAAACCGATACCCTGTATACCGCATACGTTGAAGTTTTAAAAGAAGAATTGCTGCCCGCCATGGGCTGCACAGAGCCGATTGCCATTGCCTATGCGGCGGCAGCGGCACGGCGCATTTTAAACGAGCTGCCGTGTGAAGTCTGCGTCACGGCGAGCGGCAATATCATCAAAAACGTGAAAAGCGTTTTTGTGCCGAACACCGGTGGCCTGCGCGGCATCCCTGCGGCGGCTGCGGCGGGGATCATAGCAGGACATGACGAGCTTTTATTGGAGGTTATCTCAAAGGCGACCGAAGCAGAGCAGGCGGAGATCAAGGCTTATATGGAGCGCACGCCGATCACCGTGAAGCTTTCGGACTCTCCCTATATTTTCGACATTGACATTACGGTGAAAAGTGAGCATCACACGGCAAACGTGCGTATTGTGGGGCACCACACGAATATTGTGCATATGGAAAAAGACGGCGAAATATTGCTCGATACCTGTGCCGATACTCCGGCGGAAAGCACGGACAGCGGCATTTGCGACCGCAGTGCGTTTTCGGTGAAGACGATTCTTGAGTTTGTTGAGTGTGCAGAGCTTTGCGATATTGAAACGCCCGTAAAACGGCAGATTGACTACAACACACGCATTGCGAAAGAAGGTTTATCGGGCAGTTGGGGCGCGAACATCGGCAAGGTATTGCTCGAAACCTACGGCGATGATGTGAAAATCCGCGCCAGAGCCATGGCGGCTGCGGGCAGCGACGCGCGTATGAACGGCTGCCCCCTGCCGGTCGTCATCGTTTCCGGCAGCGGCAATCAGGGAATGACGGCTTCTCTGCCCGTTGTGGAGTATGCAAAAGAATTGAACGTCGGCTATGAAAAAATGATTCGCGCGGTGGCACTCTCCGACCTCGTGACGATCCACCTGAAGTCCGGCATCGGACGGCTTTCCGCGTACTGCGGCGCTGTGAGCGCAGGCTGCGGCTGCGGCGCGGGCATTGCGTATTTATACGGCGGCGGACTGAAAGAAATCGAGCACACAATCGTCAACTCCATTGCTATTGATTCCGGGATGGTATGCGACGGCGCAAAAGCCTCGTGCGCGGCAAAAATTGCATCTGCTGTGGATGCCGGCATTTTGGGCTACCACATGTACAAAAACGGGCAGCAGTTCCGCGCGGGTGATGGCCTTGTCACGAAGGGCGTTGAGGAAACGATACGCAACATCGGCATACTGGCCCGCGAAGGTATGCGCGAGACCGACCGCGAGATTTTGCATATCATGTGCGATTAAATGTGATAAACAAAGAGACGTTTCTCTGTAGTTTTACAGGGGAACGTCTCTGTTCATTTTACATAAAGCGCTCCGGCAGACGAAAACAGTCCGCTGGGGCGCTTGGTATGTTATAGACTTTGCTTCAAGATTTCTTCTGCGCAGCGCAGGCCGTCTACGGCGGCGCTGGTGATACCGCCGGCGTAACCTGCGCCCTCTCCGCACGGAAACAGACCGCGCACCGTGGGGCACTCGCGCGTCTCGTTTCGGAGGATGCGCACGGGTGAAGAGCTTCGGGTCTCGGGAGCGGTCAATAAAGCGTCCGGGTCGTCAAAGCCCCTCAGCCGCCTGCCCATGCGGCGGATACCCTCCGCCATGGAATCGCAGATATAATCGGGCAGCACGGCCCTTAAATCACCGGGCACAACTCTGGGCCGATAGGTCGGCTGCACGCTGCCATTCAGCGCAGTCGTTGCGCGGTTTTCAAGCAGGTCGCCAACGCGCTGGCACGGGGCACTGTATGCTCCCCCGCCCGCTTCAAATGCGGCGCGCTCGATTTTACGCTGAAACGCAATGCCGGCAAGCGGATGCGCGGAACCGAAATCCTCCGGCGTGATGCCGACAAGCAGCGCGGCATTGCTGTTTTGACCGTCGCGGGCGTATTCGCTCATGCCGTTTGTCACGACACTACCCGTTTCGGATGCCGCACCGACGACGTAGCCGCCCGGGCACATGCAGAACGTGTACACGCCGCGGCCGTTTTCAAGGTGAACGTTGAGTTTGTAGTCCGCCGCGCCGAGTGCGGGGTCGCCTGCAAAATCGCCGTACTGTGCGCGATCTATCGTCTCTGCGCGGTGCTCGATGCGCGCGCCGACGGAAAACGGCTTCGGCTCCATAGGTACACAGCTTTTTTCAAACAACATTTTAAATGTATCGCGCGCACTATGGCCGATAGCGAGAATGACGTGTGCGGTCTCAATCGTCTCATTCACACCGTTTGTCTCGGCAACAACCCCGCAAACAGCATTGTTTTTGACGAGCAGGTCGGTCATCTGCGTGTTGAAGCGCACTTCGCCGCCGAGAGATTTGATCTCCTCGCGAATGGCGCGGACGGTTTGCGGCAGCTTGTCCGTGCCGACGTGCGGCTTTGCGTCAAATAGAATGTCTTCGGGTGCGCCGTGCTCGCAGAGCGTTTGCAATACGAAAAAAATGCGCTCATCTTTCGTGCCTGTATTGAGTTTGCCGTCCGAAAACGTGCCTGCGCCGCCCTCACCGAACTGCACGTTGCAGCTTGGGTTTAGTTTTCGCATCTGCCAGAAGGTGTTTACGGCCGCTTGGCGTTCTTCTACGGAGCCGCCGCGCTCTAAGATGATCGGGCGCAGGCCGGCGCGTGCGAGCAATAAGCCTGCGAACATGCCCGCCGGGCCAAAACCCACAACGACCGGACGCTGCGACAATGTACCGTGCGGCGGTATTGCATAGGTTCTTTTCGGCGCTTTTGTGACGTGGCTGTCGCGCACGCGGGAAAGCAGCTTGTCTTCGTTGCCGTCCGTTTCCACATCCACGGTAACGACAAAGCGCACGTCCTGCTTTTTTCTGGCATCGACAGAGCGCTTGACAAGTGCCAATTTTTTGAGCTTCTGCGCATCGGTACGCAGTTTTTTGGCGGCTGCGCGGCGCAAAGCTTCGTCCGTATAGTGAAGCGGCATGGAAATGTCGCTGATGCGTATCATCGTTTTTCCTCCTTCAGGCAGCGATAGGCTGCGCTTTTTCCGGCTGTGATGCCGCTTGCCCACGCAAAATGCAGGTTGTAGCCGCCGCAATCGCCGTGGATATTCAGCATCTCGCCCGCAAGGTAAAGCCCCGAGGCTTTTTTAGATGCCATCGTGTGCGGGTCGAGCTCCGTAAGCGGCACGCCGCCCGCCGTGACCTGCGCCGCAGAAAAATCTTTCGTGCCGATGATGTTCAACCTCCAGCCTTTAAGGAGAGAAGCAAGCTTTTTAAGCTGTGGTGCTTTGATTTTTACCGCCGGTTCGCTTTGCGCGACGCCCGCCACTCCGACAAGCATGTAGCCGAGACGCATATTGAGTAGGCCGGAGAGCAGATCGCCCGCTGCACGTGCGGGATACAATTTTGTCATCTCAAGGAGATAATCAAGCACGTCCTGATAGGCCATGTCCGGCAATAGATCAAGCTGTACGGCGAGTGAAGTGTACTTCTTATTACGGATTGTGCCGAGCGCAAAGAACTCGCCGGCATACACGGAAAGGCCGAACACGCAAATACCGGAGATGCCGGTATCCGTAAACTGCACCTCGCCGCTTTCTTCATAGACGGGTTTGCCGTCTGCCAAAAGCACGGCGTTTGCAGGGGCGCGCGTGCCGGAGAGCGTTTTCCACTGCTTTGCGCGCACGGTAAGCTGCGTTAAAGACGGATACAGCTTTGTCACCGTGTGGCCAAGCTGCTTTGCGAGCGTGTAGCCCTCGCCGCAGGAATGGCGCGGAGATGCCGCACCGCCGCACGTCAAAATGCACTGCTTTGTGAAAAGCTGCGTGCCGTCCGTACAGATAAGCGTAAATCCGTTTTTGACTTTCTCGATTTTTGAGACGGTATGTTCTTCCGAAAACGACACGCCGTATTTTTCGGCATCCCACCGCAAAGCGGAGAGCACGGCCGCCGCCTGCTGATTCTGCGGGTATACCCTGCCCTCGCTGTCCGGCTTGGTGACAAGCCCCATTTCGCGGAACACGGCACAAATAGCTTCGGGCGTGTATTCATGCAATAGGTCTTGAATTGCCGTAACATCGCCGTGGTAATGCGCGGGCGAAACGTTTAAATTCGTTAAATTGCAGCGGCCGTTGCCGGTGGCGAGCAGCTTTCTGCCAAGCTTTGCGTTGCCCTCCAAAACAAGAACAGAACCGCGTTTTTTTAAAACATGTGCGGCGGCACACGACGCCATAAGCCCCGCTGCACCGCCGCCGATGATGATAATGTCTTTTGTTTCCATTTAAACTTCCTTATTAAATGAACATGCCGAGCAGGCCGTAGGAGAAGATCGCCATTAAAATATCCGCGATGAGCGTGCCGCCGATGACGGAGAAAAGCGCGTCTTTAATGGGCATTTTCATCAGCGCCGCGGCAAGCGAACCCGTCCATGCGCCGGTGCCCGGCAGCGGAATGGCGACAAAGATGAGCAAGCCGAACGTCTTGTATTTTTCAATCTGCGCAAACTTGCTTCTGCCCTTGGCTTCCATGCGGTCAACAAGCTTTACAAAGCGCGTGTTGCGCATCCAGTCGAAAATCTTATTGATAAAGAGCAGAATGAACGGCGTCGGTAAAATGGTGCCGATGAAGCAGATCAGCATGGCAGGCAATAAATCTACGCCGAGCATTTTCGCCGCAACAAGACCGCCGCGCAGCTCGATGATGGGCATCATGGAGAGGATGAACACCGTAAGCTCACCCGGAATAATATTTCTGAAAAAATTGACAAGTGCTTCTACCATACTGAATTGTTCCTTTCATGATCCGTTCTTTTTCAAGTTCCTTAAAAGTTCCGCAAATAAGTATACTAAACGTCATGGTTTTTATTTTTCTTTTTAAGAATTATAACTTACGTTTTGCTGACAAAACGTGCTCAAGATGTTTTCTGTGCGGCACAATAGGCTTCAAGGTCGCCGAACGAGTAGCCCGTTTCTTCCCATTTTGTAAGGAGCTCATCTAAGATTTCGGCGTTCGTGCTCGACGTGCTGTGCAGTAAAACGACCGCGCCGGGGTGAATGCGCGGTAATAATTTAGAAAATGCCTGCTCGGGTGTGGGCTGGTCATCCGTATACCAATCGACATAGGCAAGGCTCCAAAACACCGTGGAATACCCGAGCTGCTGCGCCATTTTGAGGTTTTCCTCACAGAATTTGCCCTGCGGCGGGCGGTAGAGCTTCGGCATTTCGCTGCCGAGAATGTCCCTGTACAGCGCTTCATTCTTTTGCAGCTCGGTCTGAAAGCTTTGGATATCGCCGATCTTCGACATATCCGGGTGCGAATACGTGTGGTTGCCGATGGTGTGGCCTTCCTCTGCCATGCGTTTTACAAGCTCCGGCTGCGTCTCAAAATAATTGCCGACAAGGAAGAATGTCGCCTTTACGCCGTGTTTTTTGAGCGCGTCCAGAATTCTCTCCGTGTTGCCGTTTTCAAAACCGGCATCAAACGTGATGTAGATCTCTTTTTGGTTCGCGTCGCCGACATACAGCGCGTCGAAATTTCTTAAATACTCCTGCGAGGCGTTTGCAACGGGCGGTGCGCCCTCGCTTTGAAAGCTCAACCCCCAATCGGTAATACCTGCGGCGGCCTCTGCCGCACCCAAACGGTTGACTGCGCGCAAAGCGCAAACCATACCGATACACAAGAGAATGATTGCCAAAACAACATAGAGCACCTGCTTTTTACCGAATATGTGCACTTTCATTCTGCGTTCCCCCTATTTCTTTTTATAAAGAGTATGTGCAGCCGCATAAAAAAGAACCGGGATAGCATTGCGAAGCACATGAAAATCCTGTACAATGATAAAAAGATGAATTGTAAGCTGATTGTAAGAATTCTATTCCCGATTTTGTAAGAGGTATTCTGTATACTTTCAGCATGGAGTGAAAAGGAGGGCATTTTATGCCGGATATGAATAAGAAAACCATTTTGGTTGTGGATGACGACCACGAGATCGTGCGCGCCATTACCATTACACTGGAGCGCGAGGGCTACCATGTACTGAACGCTTACGACGGCTTGCAGGCGCTGGATTGCGTGACCTCCCGCGAAGTGCATCTGATCATCATCGACGTGATGATGCCGAAGCTGGACGGACTTTCCGCCGTGATGAAAATTCGCGAAAAGAAAAATCTGCCCATCATCATTCTTTCCGCAAAGGGCGAAGACAGCGACAAAATTCTTGGTCTTTCCATGGGCGCGGACGATTACATTTCGAAGCCATTCAACCCGATGGAGCTTGTGGCGCGGGTGAAATCGCAGCTGCGGCGCTACACCGACCTCGGCGACATCAACACGCGCAGCGACAACGTGATCGTGAACGGGCGTTTGACGTTCAAGCTGGACGAACACGTGCTGTATGCGGACGGCGAGCCAGTAAAACTGACGGCGACGGAAACGAAAATCGTGGAGCTTTTGATGAAACACCCGGGCCGCATCTTCCCCGCCGAGGAAATTTACAGCCGCATCTGGAACGAACCCGCGTACTCGGCGGAAAACACCGTGATGGTGCACATCCGCAGAATTCGCGAGAAAATCGAGCTGAACCCAAGCGAGCCGGAATACTTGAAAGTGGTATGGGGGATCGGTTATGAAATTGAAAAGCACTAACCTTGCCCGCGGTGTTTTCGCCTGGTTCTGCTTTTTGCTGTGCGCGTTTTCTATTATTGCGGGTTTGATATTTGCCATATACTACGGGCGAAGCATTTTTGACGAGGGTAGCTATTTTTTTACCGAGATCGGACAAGCACTTTCGGGTGATCTGCGCAAAACGGATACGTATAAAGAAAATGCTTCCGCGCTGTTTGAGCGATTGTATTACAGTACGCAAGGCGATACCGCCGCGAATTCAAATGCGGCTCCCGACGAAGATGCAGACGAAAACGCCGTAGCATCGAGCAGCTATCATTACTATGTTTCGCGTGACGAAACCGGCACAACGGTCTCCACGGTCTATGTGGAATCGATTTCTAAAGACGACCTCTATTCCGTAACAAGCTATGGCACAGACCCTGCCGGTAAAACGGTGACGAATGACTCAAACTGGGATGCGCAGACGTTGCCGGAGGGGTTCAATTACCTTTTCATCTGCGAAGAAGGTGTAGCCAGAATTTATCACAGCGATAAAGACGGTGCTTTAGACTGTGTTTTCAGCAGTGATACACCGGGTGCAGTTTATACAAATACGCTTTCGTATACACTGGAAGCATTGAGACAAAGTAGTGTTCAATCGCCTAAAATCAGTTTTGCGGTGCGCACAGAGCCGACCTCTTACTACTCCTCGAACGAAATTGTCAGCGCAGCGCAGTTGCAAATGAAAACCATATATTTTTATATGGGATTGATTATGGCAGCAGTGATTATGTTCGTTCTGGTGCTGCTGTTCTCCATTTTGTTCCGGCAGGACAGAAAGCTGTTTGAACGCTACATTGCACACGGCCTCAAGTGGATTTGGATCGAAATCAAAGTCATAGCCGTATTTGTATGGGCTTTTGTTGTGCTCAATACCATTTCGTATGGGTTTGACCTTGCAGGCACAGCTGTTACCCTGTTCTCCGTGTTCTTTGTTTTCTATTTGCTCGGCATCGATATTTCCCACAACCGGCGTATCTACCGGCACAACATCATTCATTCCGTTTTGAAGCTTGTGCTTGGCAACCGCGAAGGAAAAAAATTCGAGCAGATTGTTTACCGCAAATACATGGCGACTGCCGGTATTTTGGTGGGGCTTTGCATCGTAGGTATTTTAGGATATGTTTTCTTTTACAGCCATTGGTTGATGGGTACGATTTGGTTTGTCGCGTTTTACGTCGGTCTGTTTTTCGCGGGTGTGGGTACGCTTGTATGGTTTGCGTGGGCACTGCGCGACGACCTGCGCGATTACGGTAAGCTGATGGAGCAGGTGGAGCAAATGTACAAGGGCGACCTTGACGCGATGAATCACCTGCCCGCCACTTCCCCGCTTTATGATTCCGCTATGCAGCTCAATATGATCCGTGACGGCATCCGTATCGCGGTGGAGGAAGGCATCAAATCCGAGCGCACGAAGGTGGAGCTTATCACGAATGTTTCGCACGACATCAAAACGCCGCTCACGTCTATCATCAGCTATATCGAACTGATGAAGACCGAGCCGGATCTGCCGCCGCACATGCAGGACTATTTGAAAATCGTCTCGCAGAAAGCAGACCGTCTGCGCCATATGCTGCAAGATATTTTCGATGTCTCTAAAGCCGCAACCGGCAATATTACGCTGATGCCGGAATACATCGGTCTCGATAAGCTTTTGCGGCAGACGCTCGGAGATATGGACGGCGTGATGAACGACAGCGAGCTGACGTGGCGCGTGCAGATCCCGCAGGAAGACTTCCCCGTTTATGCTGATGGGCAGCGCATGTACCGTGTGTTTCAGAACCTCATTAAGAACGCGGCACAATATGCGCTTGAGGGTTCGCGTGTCTACGTGGAGCTGCAAAAGCAGGGTCAAAACGCCGTCGTGACGATCCAGAATATCTCGAAGTACGAGCTTACCATGGACGGCGATTCGCTGACGGCCCGCTTTGTGCGCGGTGATGACAGCCGTTCCACTTCCGGCAGCGGCCTTGGCCTTTCTATTGCAAAAAGCTTCACGGAGGCCTGTGGCGGTACTTTCCACGTGACCGTAAAGGGCGACCTTTTTACCGTGATGATTACCCTGCCGCTCAAAGAGCCGCCGAAGGAGCCGGAAAAGGAACCGCTGCCCGAAACGGCAGACGCAGAGAATATAGCAAGCGAGCCGGAAACCAACCCCGACGCGCTCCCCGAAGCTTCGGAGCAGACAGAAAACACCGAATCCCCGGAGTCTTCGGAACCCGAAAATTGAAAAAGTTGAGCATATAAAACCGCTCGCAGGAAATTAGCCTGCGGGCGGTGCTACTTATGCAAAAGCACGGCGCAAAATTTTTCTCGCGCCGTGCTTTTCGTCTATATAAATGTTATTTGGTTGCTTTCTCAAGTGCCTGCTTGATGTCATCGAGGATGTCTTCCGGGTTTTCGATGCCTACGGAGAGGCGGATAAGATCCGGGGAGACGCCGGCTTCCTTTAATTGCTCGTCGGTCATCTGGCGGTGCGTGGTGCTGGCCGGGTGCAGCACGCAGGTGCGCAGGTCTGCGACGTGCGTGACGACGGAGGCAAGCTCCAAGCTGTCCATAAAGCGGGTGGCCGCTTCCCTGCCGCCCTTGATGCCGAAGGAAATGACGCCGCAGGTGCCGTGCGGCATATATTTCATAGCGAGCTCGTGGTACGGGCTGCTCTCAAGACCCGGATAGTTGACCCACGCCACGCGGTCGTCCTGCTCGAGGAATTCGGCAATCTTCTGCGCGTTCGAGCAATGGCGCTCCATGCGCAGCGCGAGCGTTTCCATGCCGAGGTTGAGGTAAAATGCGTTCATCGGGGCAGCCTGTGCGCCAATGTCACGCATCAGGTGGCAACGCGCTTTTGCGATATACGCCGCCTTACCGAAGTGCTCGGCATATACGATGCCGTGATAAGATTCATCCGGCTCTGTGAACTCCGGGAACTTGCCGTTGTTCCAATCGAAATTACCGCTGTCTACAATGGCGCCGCCGAGCTGCACCGCGTGACCGTCGAGATACTTTGTGGTGGAGTGCGTGACGATGTCTACGCCGAACTCGAACGGACGGCAGTTGATAGGCGTCGGGAACGTGTTATCGACGATGCACGGTACGCCGTGCGCGTGTGCGGCGTTTGCAAACATTTCGAGGTCTGTCACGACGAGAGACGGGTTCGTAAGCGTTTCCGCAAACACACAGCGGGTGTTCTCGCGGAATGCGGCGTTCAGCTCGTCCTCGGTGCAGTTCGGCGAAACGAATGTGCAGTCAATGCCCATTTCATGCAGGGTTTTGTAGAACAGGTTGAATGTGCCGCCGTATACGGCGCTGGAGCACACAACATGACCTCCTGCGTGGCAGATGTTCAGAACGGCCATCATGGTGGCTGCCTGACCGGAGGACGTGACGAGCGCGCCTACGCCGCCCTCGAGTGCCGCAAGCTTCTTTTCCACAGCGTCGAGCGTCGGATTGCCGAGGCGCGTATAGAAAAAGCCGTCCGCTTTTAAATCGAACAGATCGCCCATTTCTTTGGAGCTGTCATAGGTGTATGTGGTGCTTTGTACGATGGGCAGAACGCGCGGTTCACCGTTTCCGGGCGTATAGCCCGCGTGGATACACGTTGTATCCGGTCTGTACTGTTTCATTTGGACTTCCCCAATCTTTAATAATATCCTATTTCCGCGGCAGTGCTTACTTTGTGAAAAGCGCTTTTAAGAGATTTGCGATGAAATCCGAGCCGAGCACGACCAAAATGACGATTGCCATGAACGCGATGACGGAAAGCGACTGGATGAGCATACGCTTGCCGCGGGGCATATCGTCCTCTTCGGACGTTTTTTCCTGCGACTGCTCTTCCCGCTCTTTGAGCATCAGCTCTTTGGCGCGTTCGAGGTCTTGGTATTCCACGTAAATATCCTTATCGGTCGGCAGATACTCCGGGTCGTACACGCTGGTGGAAAAGCCTCCTTTTACGGGGTGTATCGCATGGCGCACCGCGTTTTGCTCAAAAAGCAATGCGAGCT
>UMGH01068932.1_pt1 | contig 10865 bp, 11 predicted proteins | sample 1965231 | NCBI WGS metagenome assembly UMGH01 (sample SAMEA4836068, study PRJEB28245) | human gut metagenome | biome: gut microbiome; material: fecal sample | place: Denmark | collected 2008 | reverse complement strand
GAATTTTAGAAATTTAAATTCAGAATTTTTAGAACCACCCTTTATACATATTCAAAGTCGCGTACCCCTACAAAAGAGAATTTTCACATCCATAGAAAATAATATCAGTGAAAATCAAGTACATTTTCAACAAAATCATTACCTTTGGGGTATCATACATATCGTTAAATTATAAATATAACAACGATGAGCGAAAAAATCATTACCGTTACAGGACAGGGTTGCATTCACGTAGTTCCCGATGTTACTCGCATCTGCATTTCACTTGTGAGTCTGCACGATAGCTACGAGGAAGCATACGTACAGGCTAAAATGAACACCGACTGGTTGGTTAAGATTATGAACGAGGTGAAAGTTGACCCCCAACTACCCAAAACCAAAAGTTTGGACATTGAAAAACGCACTCAAACAGAGTACGACAAATATCACAATTACAAGGGAGAAAAGTTTTTAGGCTTTGAACTCAACCACCAAGTAAAAATTGATTTGGGCATGGATAATATACTGCTCAATCAAATTGTACGACTTATAGGTAAACACCTTAAGCAAGCAGAAATAAACATTGGCTACACAGTGAAAGATCCGCGTCCTTCACAGCTTCGCATGCTCGAACGGGCCGTGAAAGATGCTAAAGAGAAAGCCGAAATAATGACAAAAGCCTGTGGTTGTCGGTTAGGGGCAGTGAAGAGTATTGATTATTCTGAACAAGAAATTCACATCTACTCACAAGCACGCAACATTCATGGTGCCGAAGAGGCATGCTGCTGCGATGCTTCATCACTCGACATTACACCCGATGACCTTGCAGTTTCTGATAGTGTAAATGTGGTGTGGTACGTTGAAAGTTGATTTTTGAAATTTTCAGAGCTACGCTATTTCAAGAAAATTCTTGCATTACGATTTCATAGAATCATAGCAATGTAATTTCAAAAGGAGTATTCACTTTTGAACACCTATTTATAGACATTACTTCAAATCATCTACCTATGTCTTTCAAAAAATCAACTCTCACAATAGCCTCAGAGGGCAAATTCTATGGACTAAAGAACACAGAAGGAGCGTGGGTTATTCCGTGTAAATACGACCAAATTCTCGACTTTGATGGGGATGGCTACATTCGTGTACTCAAAGACAATGTATACGGAACGGTTGACCTTGAGGGACAATGGGTCATTACACACGATAAACAGCTCACTCACTTAGGCGTATTTCACAACGGAGCAGCCCGTGCTCGTAAAGATGATGCTTGGGGATTAGTTAACGAACAAGGTGAAGCCGTTACTCCTTTCACCTACACACACATCAATGCACATGTACATGGAGGCTACGTAGCATACGATGAAGATGACGAAAAAGGTTTTCTTACCGATGCTGGAAAATTCTCGTATTCCATTAGCAAATATCCTAAACATTCCAAGCAATACAAGGTTATCCGCACGTTTCACAACGAGGTAGCACCTGCACTAAATTGGCAAAACAAATGGGTTTTTATCAACAAATATCTTGAACTTGCTAATTCGCACACATACGACATTATGGATGCCACACTGCGCGATGGACTATATTCTGTAGGCAAACGAATGGATCAGAACAATGCGACCCTCTATAGTGCAGCATACTATGATGGCACGCGCTTCAACAACGATTGGTATGACATTCCGTTGCATTTTGAAAATGGACTTGCCACCTGTGCGCTACACGGGACTTCTAAACTCTATGGAATAGTAAGGCTCAATGGTGCATATCTCTTTCCATGCCAATACAGCTGTCTACATTGGAACAATTACAAAGAAAAAGATTGTTGGTATGCTGAGGACGAAAAAGCGTGTTACTTGCTTTATCCCGATGGCACACGCCACATCTACTCCAAACACCAAGCAGCAACAGACCATTCAGATGGCACGCCTTATATTCCCGAAGACGAAGTGAAGTTTTACATCCCCGAAAGCCAATTAAAGGTTATTGCCCAACAAATCGTTGTAAAGACATTTCATCCCAAACGCTTTGACGTAGACAAGTTTCTATCCAAGTTAAACGATTACACAGGTACATACTCTTGGGTTCCCTTAACATTCTACTATCGCGATACGGATGCCCCCATCAATGTCAAGAAACTATATAAACGCGGACAGATATTGCGTGCCGGACAATGCCTTGAAGCTTCACAACGTTTGCAACGACCTACGTGTAAACTGCGTTTTTTTATTGCCACAAGAAAACTAATTTCGGTAAAGGAACACATGCGTTTCCTACGAACCGCCATAAATCCCCTACCCTTTCAAGAAGACGTTATTTATAACAATGCTTGTTTTATGGTGTACGATGTGTTTCAATACATGGGAAAGACTCAAGTGGTACTCTTACAACTTCCAGCCCGAGCCCTATTATTGGCACAAGAGCAAGGCATTAAACTCACCCAAATCAAGGCTTTCACAGAGGATGCTGAAAAATTAAAAGATTTTGCTCGCCGCGACTTCTGCACCAAGATGTCAATGCCCATACATGGACACTCCCTATCCCCCACGTGGACTGAAGCCATGTATCAACCCATTGGGCTTGACAACCAGATGAACCCCGTGGCATTCGAACCCGACGAACCTGCCCGCGAATTTCAATCGGACGATTGGGGACGTGCTATGTACCCCATAGCCTATCTCTACGGAACAACGGATTACAGTCATGAATGGGACTCAAATATGTTTATAAAAGAAATGACAAACAAAATTCAGATTATAAAAGGCGACATCACGCAGTTGCATGTTGACGCTATTGTAAATGCAGCCAACCACTCGTTACTGGGTGGCGGAGGGGTGGATGGTGCCATTCATCGTGCTGCAGGTAAAGAACTGTTGGCAGAATGCCGCACTTTAGGTGGCTGCAATACGGGCGAAAGCAAAATAACTGACGCTTACAATTTACCTTGCAAAAAAGTGATTCACACCGTTGGTCCTATATGGCACGGAGGCAATCAAGACGAAGCAAAATTGTTAGCCCAATGCTACGAATCGGCATTACGCCTTGCCGAAAAACACAAATTACGTAGCATTGCCTTCCCATGCATTAGCACAGGCGTTTATGGATACCCAGCCAGTCAAGCAGCCCAAATTGCATGGAATACGGTGAAACATTGCCTGCTCAATGACATCTTCACGGGCAATGTCATCTTTTGCTGCTTTATGCAAAGAGACATTGACTTGTATCTTGAATGTGAGTCAAAAAAATAAGGTGTTCAGAGCTCTATTTTAATCTACATCTGTCTGATTATTCTCCAGTCCATTCATCTACTTAAGTCCCCCCAAAAAATACACAACTAAAAACATTATGGAAACAAAAGATACTAAATGGAAGATTCTTGAGTCTGAATATCTCGTAAAGCGCCCTTGGCTCACAGCACGTCGCGACAAAGTTTTGCTTGAAGACGGACGTATTAACGATGAATATTACGTGCTTGAATACCCTGATTGGGTTAACGTGATTGCCATTACCAAAGATGGAAAATTCATAATGGAACGCCAATATCGTCATGGCTTGGGTGTAAACAGCACTGAAATTCCATGCGGTGTAATGGAAAAAGGTGAAGAACCCCTACAAGCTGCCCAACGCGAATTACTTGAAGAAACAGGTTATGCTGGTGGTAAATGGACGAAACTGATGACCATCTGTGCCAATCCTGGATCACAAAATAATCTTACGCATTGTTTCTTAGCAACAGACGTTGAAAAGGTGGGCGAACAACACCTTGATGCAACCGAAGAACTCACAGTGATGCTCATGGATGAAGAGGAAGTTAAACATTTGTTGCTCGATGGCAAATTAGTTCAAGCCTTAATGGTGGCTCCACTTTATAAGTATTTTTACAACAAAAAGTAGCCATTCAAATTAAAGCGTTGTTCTAATCATTCTGATAAAAGGTTTTTATCCCCTACCCAACTTTTACAACTTCCCCTAAGCCATAGACAGCGATTTTAAAAAGCTAAAACGCATTTTTAACAAGAAAAAGCCTTATTGCTATTGCCATACAAGTGGTTTTGAGTAATTTTGTTTCCCAAATGCAATGAAGTCGTTTAATCTTCGTCAGAAAAGTTTAGACGACTTCAATATAACCCACTCATATGGAAAAGAAAATTGTTTACAATAAAGAACGCGGTATTAAAGGTTGCATAGCTGACGGCTGGAAAATGCTTGCACTAAACTGGAAAGACTATCTAAAACAGACTTGGGCTTACGTGCTGTTTGCTGGATTGGCAAATGCTTTTTTCATTGAAATGCTACTGCAATATGTTTGCGAACAAGCCTTGCCAGCCTATTTACTTCTCACCTCTGAAGGAGGAGATGCACAAACAGCTAAATGGATGGCAGTGCCTACTTGGTGCAATGGCATCTACTTGCTTCTGGCAACACTGCTTTTTGCCTTTGCCAATCTTTGCGTTGTTGTGCGCTACTTCAACGTAATAAATTACTACAAAGCCAATAACCGCATGCCCCAAACCTGTTATTTAACATTGCAAAAAAATGATTGGCAAAGCATGGGACGCATTCTTAAAGCTTTGCTCTGCACAGCTCTACCTGCATTCGTGGTTTGCTGCATCATAGCATTCTTTGCTCTAAAATACACGCTATGGTTATGGATTGCAGTGTTGCTGATAAGCATTTACATGGCTTCGTGCAGCACCTTGTGCGTAATGAAATACGCACTGAATGGCAAAAAACTCACTCAAAGTTTGAAGTATGCTTTTAAACGTGCTTTGGGCATTCCTTTCATCCTGATGTTGTTAGTGCTTATCCCCACCACTTTCTGCACATTGGTCTTGAGTTTACCCGAAACATTATACAGCTTTAGTCGCCTGGCTGCTACAAAGTCTATGTTGAGTTGCGATAGCTTTGGCTTGCCAATCTATCTCCCCTTTGTATTCTTTATTGTCAACGCCATTTGCTACGCATTAACAACCCTTGTCCGCTCTTACTTTGTGTGGACGCTGTCATTAAAAACAAACAACCAATAAATTGATACCCATGAGGGTAAGCAAAGAAAGTGAAAGCGTAGGACATGACATCAGTCAGCATGACGAATCCTACAACTTCGCAGATATCGACGAAATTGACGATGATGGTCAATTACGTTACTAAACATAACTTACAAACAAAGTCGTCTTGCCCCCAATAAGGCAAGACGACTTTGTTTGTAATAAGGAACACCTTACACCATTTTGTCTTCGGCATTAGTTTTCTCTGCTTCTTCACCATCAAAGTCCGTTTCAATCTTCACCAAACGTGCTACTAAAAAAGTAAGCACACAAAGCGCCATGGCAATAATAAAGAAGTTGAGGTACCCCACAGCCTCTTGTAAATAACCTGCCACCATACCTGGCAACATCATGCCTAAAGCCATGAAACCTGTACAGAAGGCGTAGTGTGCTGTTGATGACTCGCCACGCGAAAAATAAATAAGATAAAGCATATAAGCAGTAAAACCAAAGCCATAACCAAACTGTTCTACAAAGACACAAGTGCTTATCCATGTTATATTATCGGGCTGAAAGTATGCCAAAAAGATATACACAGCATCAGGCAAAGTAATGCTAAGCACCATAGGCCAAAGCCAACGTCGAAGTCCACCTCGTTCAGCAGCTAAACCACCAAGAATGCCACCTAATGTGAGACCTACTACGCCAACAGTACCTTGAACCCAACCTAACTGTCCTGTGGTGAGAGCCAAACCTCCATCTTCAGCACGTCCTAACATAAAAAGCGGACATATTTTTACCAACAAGGCCTCGGGCAGACGATAAATCAAAATAAAAAGCATGGCACAAACAATTTGGGGCTTTTTAAAGAAACTGACAAAAGTTTCAAAGAACCCTGTAGCTGCATTGTGCCAATCCGTATTCTCTGTTGCATGGTCAGCTTGGGTTGAAGGAAGTGTAATGGCATGGTAAATAAATATCAGTATAAAGAATACTGCCACTACAGCAAAGGTTATAGACCATGCTTGTGCTGGACGCATCTTTGCTTCGAGCGTACCAGCAAACATAATGAGTAAACCTTGTCCCACAATGCTTGCAATGCGATAAAATGTAGAACGTATACCTACAAAAAAAGCTTGTTGCTGAGGCGTAAGTGCCAACATATAGAAGCCATCGGCTGCAATATCGTGCGTAGCACTGCTAAATGCCATAAGCCATAACATCGCAAGCGACCATTGCAAATAATGGGGTAAGTGCATACTAAATGCCAAGCCACCTAATGCACCACCTATACACATTTGCATTACGATAATCCACCAACGCTTGGTACGCAAAAGGTCAACCACAGGACTCCAAAAGGGTTTGATAACCCAAGGCAAATAGAGCCATGAAGTATAAAGAGCTATTTCACCTGGTTTAAGCCCCATGCGTTCGTACATTACTGTAGCTACCGACATTACTATAACATAAGGAATACCCTCGGCTGTGTAGAGTGTGGGAATCCATGCCCACGGATTGAATTTTGTTTTCACAAGAATAAGTTATGCTGCGCGCAATAGTGTGCAGGTTGATAATTAAATGAATAAGTAGGTGTTCAAAAACGGAATATGCTAATAGCCACTCATACGCAGCCATTAGCATATTTCCACCTTTTATCAAAATTACTTAGCGTAACTTACAGAACGAGTTTCACGAATAACCGTAATCTTAACTTGTCCTGGATAAGTCATTTCGTCTTGGATGCGACGAGCAATGTCTGCACTGAGCTGTTCAATTTGCTTATCATCAATCTTGTCGGCTCCAACAATTACGCGCAATTCGCGACCTGCCTGAATAGCATAAGTTTTAGTTACACCCTCGTAGCTTGAAGCAATTTGCTCTAAGTCGTTGAGTCGCTTGATGTAAGCCTCTGCAATTTCGCGACGAGCACCTGGACGAGCACCACTGATAGCATCGCACACCTGTACGATAGGAGCGAGCAACGTAGTCATTTCCATTTCATCATGGTGAGCACCAATGGCATTAACAATTTCAGGTTTTTCCTTAAACTTCTCAGCCAACTTAGCACCATAAAGTGCGTGAGGGAGTTCGCTCTCCTCATCAGGCACCTTGCCTATATCATGAAGCAAACCAGCACGCTTAGCCTTTTTAGGATTCAAGCCAAGCTCTGACGCCATTACAGCACAGAGATTTGCTGTTTCACGAGCATGCTGCAAAAGGTTTTGACCGTATGACGAACGATACTTCATCTTACCGATGATACGTACCAATTCAGGATGCAAGCCATGAATACCAAGGTCAATAGCTGTACGCTTACCAGTTTCAATAACCTCATCGTCAACTTGCTTCTTTACCTTCGCTACTACTTCCTCAATACGTGCAGGGTGAATACGTCCGTCCGAGATGAGTTGATGAAGAGCAAGACGACAAATTTCACGACGTACAGGGTCGAATGCGCTAATTACAATAGCCTCGGGCGTATCGTCTACCACAATTTCCACACCTGTTGCTGCTTCGAGAGCACGAATGTTACGACCTTCACGACCAATAATACGTCCCTTCACTTCATCATTATCGATGTGGAACACTGTAACACTGTTTTCAATAGCGGTTTCAGTAGCAACACGCTGAATGGTTTGAATTACGATGCGCTTAGCCTCTTTGTTAGCAGTGAGCTTTGCATCATCCATGATATCGTTAATGTAACTCTGTGCATCACTGCGTGCTTCATCCTTAAGCGAATCTACAAGTCGCTTTTTAGCTTCGTCAGCAGAGAGTCCACTAAGTTCCTCAAGTTTTTCGCGCTCTTTGAGCTGCATTTTTTCAAGTTCCTCCTCCTTGCGTGCAAGTGCTTGCTGCTGATTATTAAGTCGGTTATGCACATTATCGAGCTCTTGCTTGCGACGACCGAGTTCGTCTTGACGCTGGTTAAGACCCAGTTCGCGTTGCTTGAGTTTGTTCTCTACTTGCAAGATGCGCTGATTGCGCTGCTGTACCTCCTTTTCAAGTTCAGCCTTCTTGTTGAGGAATTTTTCCTTCACTTCAAGGAGTTTTTTCTCCTTAATGACGTCTGCCTCCTTTGTGGCATTATCAATCATGCGCAGATACTTCTTTTTCAGTACGTAGCGGAAAAAGCTATATCCTGCAACGCCACCGATCACAAAGCCGATGACGAGAAAAATTGTTTCAATCATTTTAATGTATTGGGGTTTGAACTGTGGTTTGGCTAACACACGCACTACATGCGTCAACACTTATACCACAACGGGGTTTTATAACTGTTTATAGGAGACAACCCTTTGTTGTCCATTTTTTGAGATAGCCCGTATTTTCAAAAGTTCCAAATGCGCAGACATACATTACTTTTGATCATCAGCCAAAAGTTGCGTTATTTCGTCAGTCAATCTTTTCACCACATCTTCATAAGGCGACTGATCTTTCTGCATTTGCGTTTGTATTACCTGCACAGCAAAATCGAGCAAAGCAACAGAGGTGTATCTTTCGTAACTCAAATTGGGATACGACTGCTCATATCGCCCGAGTTTTTCATTTATCTGTCGTGCTGCTTTGCGATAGACTTCTTCTTGATCGCGACGCACAGTGATTGGGTAAACCTGTTTACCAATCAACAGTTGAATAACGAGTTTGTCTTTCTTTTCTTCCATATTGCGTCAATTAAGCTACACGTCTAACAATGCGATACATTTATCTACCTCACGAATGAGTTGTGTGAGTTTTGCTCTCGACTCTTTTACATCATCCCCACTCACCTCTATCATACGTGCCGTTTTAAGCACCTCATAGTCTTTTTTCCACTTTTCAGCACAAGACTGCGCATCAGCAAGTTGTTGCTGACACGTATCCAACTTATTTTGAAGTTCAGCGTTACGTTTACGCTCTTCTTGATACGCCAACATAAGCTGACGCACTCGTGCTTCAAAATTACGAAGTTCTATGTCTTGTTCTTGAGTCATTTCGTCAAAAAAAGAGCGGTTTGTGAAGAGTTTTTATAAATCCCCTGTAAGGAATACTTGCACCACACAAGTTCTATTTTACTTTTTACGGTGTCTTTTATTAGTTTAATTACAGGAGTAAGGGAACTTTTTTAAAAGGGATGTTGACGATTTACTCGTCCTTATCGGTGGGCTTGGGTTCTTTTTTAGCAAGAATCACCACGTTATACACGTAAGTAGTCATCCAATCTGCGCTATACCCTAACTGTTGTTGGTAACGACGCACCGAAGCACATGCTTTACGCACACCTTCGTCTTTCCAATTATCCTTTGTAAGCACATCATTAACAGCTTTTGCTGTAAGATTACGCAATGCTTGACGGAACATTGAAGGGAGACGGAATTTCCACTTCATGATATTACCCATAAGCATCATAAGCTCTTGTGAAAAACCTTGAAAGAGGAAAAGATAGTTGCGAACATCGTTCACATTGCGGCAATGACGCTTAATGCTTTGATCGATTTCTTTAAAGAAGAATTCTTCGATGCCGTATATTTCCATAAGCATTTTACGACAACGATTCTTCTCGCCAATGCCCAATTTATTATTTACTGTAGGCACGTGTAATGTTTGCTTAAACACGCGCAAGTCGGGCAATGCTGAAAGGTTACTAATGCCCAAATTGGCAGCCATAACAGCTTGGTAATAAACACGGATGAGCATCATAAAGTCTTCCATGCCACCCACGCGCCAACCTGTCTCGTTAGCTTGTTCTTTATGTTTGAATAAGTTTGAAAATAATCCCATGTGATAAAAATTTGCAAGCAAAGTTAGCAAATGAGTGCTGATTCACCAAGTGAAAACACATTTTTTTAATAACAACGCCCTAAAATATTTTCGTTTTATAATATTTGAAGTTCAAAGGGTTTAAAATAAATCAATAACGAAACACATGAACACGAACTAAAAAGACTTTTTGACTCATTGGGAAACCCCGCATTTGATTATTTGAGCAATGCTATTAAAATTGTACAGAAAAAAATTATGGATTTCGAGCACCTACTTAATTAAACTAATTTGGAATACTTACTTTGTTCTTAGGACACTACCCTTTCGAGGTTGTAACACGCATAAAACGCCGATAATATAGCAAAATTCAAAATACTTTTTTTGCACTTAATTTTCACGATTTACACCCTATTTACCCTCTGCTCTCCATTTTCTGCATTTTTTCAACAAACAATAGAACTCTATGATTTTCAAAGAATAACATTTATTTTTTGAATAAATGTGCAAAAATATTTCAGAAAAAGTACACGAAAGATTTGGTAGTTATTTAAAAAGTTCGTACTTTTGCATCGCTTTTGAGGAAAACAAGGGCGTTTAGCTCAGCTGGTTCAGAGCATCTGCCTTACAAGCAGAGGGTCGGCGGTTCGAATCCGTCAACGCCCACTACAAAACAATCAATAAGTTTTCCAAAGAAGTTTACTAACAACAAAATGTTTGGGCGTTTAGCTCAGCTGGTTCAGAGCATCTGCCTTACAAGCAGAGGGTCGGCGGTTCGAATCCGTCAACGCCCACTACAAAACAACAATAAGTTTTGTTTAAACAACAAAATGTTTGGGCGTTTAGCTCAGCTGGTTCAGAGCATCTGCCTTACAAGCAGAGGGTCGGCGGTTCGAATCCGTCAACGCCCACTACAAAACAATCAATAAGTTTTCCAAAGAAGTTTACTAACAACAAAATGTTTGGGCGTTTAGCTCAGCTGGTTCAGAGCATCTGCCTTACAAGCAGAGGGTCGGCGGTTCGAATCCGTCAACGCCCACGTTAAACATAGGAGAATCTTTAAAGGTTCTCCTTTTTTTGTGCCTTCAATATTCGTTTTCCATAAAACGGGTCAGCGGATATTGGGTCAGCGGATATTCCCGGTTGGTATGATGGGAAAAG